>Ga0310836_101548_pt1 | contig 12051 bp, 10 predicted proteins | sample SM_ome_4_FD_201310 | JGI IMG/M metagenome (GOLD analysis project Ga0310836, IMG submission 201310) | Sorghum-adapted microbial communities enriched on stacked mutant (SM) sorghum from Joint BioEnergy Institute, Emeryville, California... ... | reverse complement strand
TTAACGCCGTGATTTCTGTCGGGCACACGAAGGTAAAGTCCATCGGATAGAAGAACAGGATGAGCCACTTGCCGCGATAGTCCGCAAGAGATGCCTTTCCGAATTCTTCCCCGCTGCCCACAACTGTATCCATCGTAAAATCTGGTGCTTTTTTTCCTACTAAACGTTCTGCCATGTGTATCCCTCCTGAAATTATTTCTTACATGAAATGATTATAATTTAATAACGATAACAAGTCAACCTTTTATCTCATCTTTTTTTCGTTAAGTGAAAATATGGAGATGAGGATTCATCAGGGGTACTTGATGCGGGAGACGAATGAACACGTGCACGATAAGCGTGCGGAGAAGGAAGTGTTTGAGTAATCCAGGTAGGAGAGATCCGCGAAACATAGAGAAAAAGACTGCGGGCCAAAAGGAGGCCACTGAAAATCTGCCGATTTTAAAGTTTTTAGGTTCGATACTAAAGAAAAAGGCCGACTCTTATCCAGATTTCTGGAAGAAAGAGTCGGCTTTTTTGCTGAATTTTAGCCTGGGCTTCGCTTTTTCTAACCCAGTAGCTTGATAATCCTCTTTAAATTGACAGTGAATATGGCCATGGCTCCTTGTAACTCCATGCCAATCAGACCCGAGGATGCCGCCACATCGTACCCGTGTCTATGTTTCAGTTCGCTATTCTTCGCTTCAATCTTATAACGCTCTTTTGATTTCTCCTTAAAATACTCACTTTCCTGAAACTTTTCCTGTTCCGAATGCTCGTTTGATTTGATTGTCACTGAGTAGGTCTTGCTTTTTGCCCCTTCCTGGTAACATCCTTCGCGGAATGGGCACCTCTTGCATTTTTCGATATCGAAATAATATGTATCCCTTTGGTTTTTTCCTCCCCCTTTTTTCCCCGTCCGCGCCTTCCTGATTGCCATGTGGCCGGCTTTACATACATACAACCCCGCATCCTTATTGAACTCAAATTCTTCTTCCTTTTGGCGGCCTCCCTGGGTGATCAAGGGATGTAATTTGGAGACCAGCTTGATTTCATTCTCCTTGGTGTATTGGATATTATCCTTCTCTGAATAGGCAGTATCGCCAATGACGGCATCAATCTTCATGCCTGCTTCGCGGCTTTTTTCAATCAGGTCCTTCAGGTACTTTCCATCGTTTTTTTCTCCCGTCGTGATGACAGCCGCAGTAATGATGCGTTCCTCGCTCATGGCCAGGTGTGTCTTGTATCCGAAGAAGGAAGAGTCGGCAGTCTTGTGGCCGATTTTTGCATCCTGGTCCTTGGAACACTGAAGCTGTTCGATATCATCCGCGACTGTCTCTTTTAGAAGGTTAAGCTGTTCCTTCACCTTCGGGTATTGTTTGAGGACTTCTTCCTTCTCGACCACAGCGATGAGTTCCTGGGTATAGGCAATCTCATCTTCGAGGATATCCTTTGTGTTCTTGGCCGGGAACTTCTCCTTCATGGATTCATCAACCTGGTAAATGGCCTTCCTCAGGTTCTTGGAACGCTCCATCAGTACCTCCCGTGGCTTCATCTGGTTATAGCGGGCTTTTGAATGCGTGGCATCAACGATGAGGGAACTACTCTTGATGATCTCCTTTTCAATCGCTATCCCGACCGTCTTATTGATAAGCAAATCAAGAAGATTTACATCCTTAAGCCTGAGTTTGCGGAACTTGGTCAGGGAGCTGGGGTCGATCACTGCCTCTTCAGGGGCCATGTTCAGGAAATACTTGAAAGACATGTCATACTTTGAACGCTCGACGATGTCGGCATCGGAAAGGTCATGGATCGTCTTCAACAAAAGATATTTGAACATGCGGACTGGGTCTATAGCATTCCGGCCATTATCCTTACAATAGTTATCCTTCAGTTCGTCGTAGACAAAGGAAAAGTCGATAAGATCGTTTATCTTTCTCAACATATTATCCTTTGGGACGATTAAATCATAAAGTTCAATATAAGGACTAAAAACCATTGATTGTTGTTTTTGTATCACCCGAACCACCCACTTAAATTAGATACCTCAATTATAAATCAAAAAAAGGTAGAAGCCCTCAATAATATGAGAGTTCTACCTTTGTAGAGGTACTTTTTCAGTGGCCTCGGCCAAAAGCCGACAGTCTTTTTCGTTTCGCATCTTCTTTTAACCACAGCAAAAACAAACTAAGATTGTACGCTTGTACCGTTGCCGCTCTACACGCTGCACCATATAATATGTCATCTCATTCTATTGTAGAGGAGAACAGATTGTATGGACGTTAATACCATTATTAAAATCGTAAAAGAAATTCCAAAGAACAAGTGGACAGACGAAGCGGCGGTAAAAAAGGCCCTCAAGAAAGCCGGAAAGGCATCAGGCAAGAACTTTTCTGAGGCGGAGTTAACCCGGTATGCTCAGCAGTTTAAGCAAATGGCCAAAAATCCGTCCCCGCTTACACTGATTTCCATGCTCTTAAAAAGCGGCATCAGCATGAGCCAAATCAACGATATCCAGAAAAAAATGCGTTCCAAGTAACCGGGTAGGTACAGCACATCCACCTTGCAGCCTCAATACTTAGGTCCCTATGTATTGAGGCTCTTCCCTTTTCCATTGCTGAACGGATTAGCATAAACATAAGAATATAATGAAATGTCAATTCAGTAGCCAAACTACAACTGTAATGTTGCTTTTAATGGTAAATGATCTGAAGCTGAAGGAATTTTTTTTATAACTTCTGCTGAAGCGATACATATATCGCGGCTGACGAATATGTAATCCAACTGGAATCTGGGTCGAAATGAGGGAAAAGTATAGCACATCCCCTTGCCTGCATCGCAAACATCTTTAAAATACCTGAGCATTTTTTTCCATGCTCTAGCTCCCGGCCTCATATTCCAATCTCCCATAATAACAGCAGACTGAGGCTCATTCATAACTTTTTCGATGATAAAATCTGTTTGTTGTTTATGAATGAATGGATTTAGACTAAGATGGACGACATATACTTTGAGTAACCGTTCGCAAAGTTGAACATGACTTTCCAGCAATGATCGGCCTTCAGCCATTCGTGAGTTAAAGGTGAAAAAATGATTTTTTTCTAATACGATCGGATAGCGGGACAAGAAGGCATTTCCATACTGCCTGTGCACCGTAGAATCCTTTGAGCGTAATGTAATTGCCTCCCCGAAAGCATGATTCATTTTCAAATGTTTTGCCAACCAGGATATCTGGTCAATATACTCACTCCTCTTTGAAAAATACCTGTCCACCTCATTCAACCCGATCAGGTCTGCCTTACTTTCTTCAATCACTTTAGCGATTCTCTCCAGGCTCAGTTTTCCATCTGTTCCCCTTCCATGGTGTATGTTAAACGTCATTACATTAAATTCCAAGCTACTCCCTCCAATTTGGTTTGTGGTACGCGAGGGCTAGTCCATTTTCAGAATCCAATCCTTAATATCTACGATGCGTAAATGTTTTGGAGAGGAGTCTGTGCCGGTAACAAGCATAGGCACAAGTGAATCCTGCTTATGCAGCGATCCGTGGCCGCCCCCATTCAAATGAGTTGGAGAACTCTCTCCAACCAATTCAAATCCGGGTCTGGCTGTCACAACAAGATAGCGGCCAGGATGAGAATGGAGAGCGCCATATAATCGTGCTAATGCGTCGGGATAATCATGATAGGTCATTTGGTTACCTTTGGTCGATATATCTAAAATAGAAAGCTTGCCCTGCAGCGACCATCTTTGCTGATACGGGTCGACATACTGCCCACCTGGGCGGAAAGAAAGAACACCCTCCTTCCCTCCCTCTATAACGTGAATGATTTCTCCTTCTTTCCATGCAATTACATCGATTCGGTCATCCTTTTGAAGATGACCAGCAATCCTTGCAAGCGGTACGTACTTATCAAGCGAATAGATGTATGCCATTCTTTCATTAACACAAAGAAGAATTTGGTCTTCTTTCTGAACACGTTCCCTTAACTTTGTTATTCGGTAGAGACTAAGAAGAGATGGCAAGCGTATGAATGATTCCTTCCGGCTTCCCCCTATCGAAGCTTGACCGCTATCTCCCATCACAATCCAAACCGCATTTTTTATTGCAGATTCCCAGGAATTATAGGTACCAAAAATTTCTTGAATCTGCCGATCGGCCTGTTCAATTCCTTTTATATCCATGGGGCCGTTTTTATGAACGCTATGATCATTATCGGGAAAATATACGATGGTAAAAGGGGGAAGTTTTCCACTTTGAATAAGATATTTTAATTCTTCTGAAGAAAATTTGTCATTGAATCCATACTTTTGCCATATATAATTTTTCTGATTATTCGGATTCACGTACGAGAGAGAACCATAGGAAAACCATGCAGGTCCATAGGTTTTTAAATTTTCTGGTAAAATATTTAGAAATGCCGCAGTCTTAGGAAGGTTTAGCTGATGGGGAAAGTTTCCTCTGTAAACCACCACATTAATAGAAGCCGATTGTTTTCCATCTGCAGCTAACTCTTCATGAAGCGTTTTTACATGTTGACTTAAATGTTCATTGTTTAACTTATACAGACTATCCTGGAGCACCGGTTTAACGCCAAGCTTTACTATTTCTCTTTTTCCGTTGCCGTAATTAATAATACGCCCTTCATTCTCATCGTACCAAACAAGTCCAGGAACACGATGACGATCGGGATACGTTCCTGTTAAAAGCGAGCTATCGATAGTAACAGACATTGTTGGAAAGGAGCTGACCACATTCGGAAAGTACTGTCCATGTTTTATTAAGAATTGCAATGCAGGAGCACGTTCTTGTTTAATGGCTTCCTGTAAGGGCGTATCCATTAAAGAATCAATGACAACTAAAATGATATGCTTGGAATGGTGGGGTACAGGAGCAGTTAATTTTGTTCTCTGATACTTTGCATGTTGGTGCAATGGATACTGAATTGAGACTGTAAGGAGTAAAGCCATGAGAGCACATAAAGTTAAAATAGACTTCATCATTAGTTAGTAATCCCTTTCACTCTATTGTTGCACATACCCCATATTATGGAGACTACATATTTTGTAAATACCTGCTTAATAGTTGGTCTTTTGACATCACGAGGAACTTAAGAACCAGTTTTTTCCTTTTCCGTAATTTCCCCTTTTCATGATGGCACAGAACAAACATCGGTTTCATATATAGTTGTTTTAGCCTTTCATAGTAAGGATTCTGTATATCTTTTACTTCAAATCCAAGGCGATTGACTCCTCGAGATAACAATGTAATTCCGATAACTCCTTTAATGATATTTTCCTTCGGATGTTGGAAAATAAAGTTTGCCAGACCCGGCATCGATGCTTCGACACGATTATAAACATACAAAGCTCGTCGTGTATCATTTTTAATATTCATCATTTCACTCATAAGCAAACAATTATGCAAATGTATTTTAAGAAGAACATCGTTATGATGTATACATGTTCCATTTGACAGAGAAAGATCATTACCACGATAGGTAAGAAGTCTTACACGGAAAATATTTTGTTCCTTTTGGTTTACGTATTGTAACCGGGAACAGTGAAAATAAAAGCTGTCCATAAACGACCAGATTTTTACAATTTTATCCATGTGAAGAGTTCTCCTTCATATAGAATGCGGCATGTGGTGATACGATTGTTTATATATTTATTAATGTGAGATAACAAACATAAATATGTACCGTTACTACTTCTAATAACCGGTAAGGTAGTCATTTTATATTTGTATTTAGAAAAAAGATGGTCACTTTCCACAACGGAAAAGAACCATCTTTTTGTTCTTTTTACAAAAATTTATTCAAAAAAAGCGCTGGTGACTGGTTTATAAAAAGGGATGCGAGACAACATAACATGTAGAAATAGTACGTATCGGAGTTTGAGACTGCTGAAGATTTTTCTTGCATAAAGGAGCCTGTCATCGAGTATGAAAAAAATTCTTTTCTTGCCGTTATTACAGATGCCTTCTGGACACCACCAGGTTGCCGATGCCCTCATCCGCTCATTGGAAAAAAGACTGTATGGAATAGTATGTGAGAAAGTTGACTTTTTAAGTTATGTAAATAAGTGGATGGAAAAAATCGTGACAGGCACATACATGAAATGGATTTATTATGCGCCGCAGACATACGAGCGGGTATACAAGCATTGTGCCTGTACGGAAGCACCTGTGCAGCATTATCATATGAAGTGGTACGAACTGTTATTTCTAGAGCGAATGGAACAACTGCTTTATGAAGAAAAACCGGATTTAATTGTCTGTACCCATGCATTTCCTTCTTTTTTAATCAGCAGGCTTAAAGCCCAGAAGAAATTTTCTACCCCTGTCATTAATGTCTATACAGATTTTTTTATTAATAAAATCTGGGGCCGCAGGGAAATCGATTACCATTTTGTTCCTACAGATTCATTAAAGAATGAATTAATACAAAAAAACAACATACATAAAGATCGTATTTTTGTAACCGGGATTCCGGTAGATGAACATTTTCATCATACAAATCGGAAGCGTACAGCCTCTCCTTCTTATAAGATTCTTATATCAGGGGGAAGTAATGGATTGGGTCATATCCTTCCTCTTTTACAGCAAATAAAGAAGAAGACGAATTTTCACTATTTCGTTCTGTGCGGTAATAATAAGTACCTTCTTAACACCCTTATGTCCTGGCAAATGGATCATATTCAACCTCTTCCTTATGTTTCATCAAGAGAGGAAATGAGTGACTGGTATGAACAAGTGGATGCGATTATTACCAAGCCTGGTGGAGTCACAATAAGCGAAGCGCTATGGAAAAAAGTTCTGATTTTTATCCACTCCGCCCTACCCGGCCAGGAGGAGATGAATCTGCGTTATTTGGAATCACAAAAGTTAGCGTATAGACTTCATCCTCATGAACCATACGAAAAACAATTATTGGGCATTTTAAACAATGAAGAAGAGAAGAAGAATTGGCTCAACCAGATCGATACATATTATAAAAATATGGAAACGGCAGCCTGGAAAAAAATACTTGAATTTATGGAGTGAAACGGGCTTCACCGTTTGCAATTGCCAAATCTTATTTAGGAGGTAATTGTTTTACAGCCATAAAGAAAAGGATTAATAGCCCTATGTAACCAAATAAAGGATAAAGGAAGCTAAGTAAGGAACTGAATCCAACCTGGCTAATCAAAAAGCTGAGCAATAAAATACCTAATACAATCCATTTTTCCGGCAGGTTAAATAACTTTTGCATTTTACGTGAGATGCCAAATACATTACCAATTAATGTTGTGAAAATCTCGCCATAAACTACGATTAAAAATATAATATGCATGGATGCACCAAAGTCTTTAATTACTTCGGCTATAGGGATATCAAACTGTGATACGTTTGGAAGTGAATAAAGAGCAAAATGACTGGAGATCAGCATAAAACAAAGGCCGATTCCTCCCCAAAAACCGCCCCATTTCAATATTCTTTCATCCTCTACTTCTTTTCCAAGCGGAACCAGAACAGCCTGCGCCATAGCCAAATTAAATGCCACATAAGCAAAAGGACTAACAAGCGGTTTCCAATTAGCCTGCAGTTCATTTGCTCGCAAAAGAAAAAAGATATCGTTATGCTCAAATAAAGGCATTGCAATGAGAAAACTGAAAAAAACCATCATCGGAACGACCAGTGAGTTGACGGCAAGAATGCCGTCTAACCCTTTCATCATGACCACATAACAAAGAACAAGGGTGATAAAGATCCCCCATCGGTAAGAAAAACCTAATTGCTCCTCAAAAACCGATCCTGTCCCGGACAACATAACGGACGTAACACCAAACAAAATGAGCAGAGTAAATAGATTAATTACTCTACCAGCCGTCTTACCGAATATATAGGTGTTTAATTCCTCATAGGAATAGGCACCAATACGATGGGATAAAACCATCATCTTCGTCCCAATCCAAATAAACAATATTCCGCTTATTATGATACCTATTAGCCCCATCGGTCCATAGACAGTGAAAAACTCTACGATTTCCTTACCCGAAGCAAAGCCTGCCCCAACCACGGTACCAATATACGTTGCTGCAATTTGTAATATAATCATCCATCGTTTCTTCATACGGTTCCACCTTCTGGCCATATAGTAAAAATCTCTAAGTAAACTATATGTGGGCATTTTGAAGAAAAGACAGGCTATGCGATTTATTTTTCAATTTGGTTTGGTTACTATTCCTCGGGTTCTCCCAATAAGCTGAAAAAACCTAAGAACAAATTGCTCATAATGAAACAAAGAAAATGCTGGCCTCTTCTCCAATGCAGAAACGAAATAAGCCTCCAAAATATTCTGGAGGCTTAGCTGTTTTTTCATTATGCTGTGACTATGTTCCTTCAATGCCCTCTTTGTTTCGCCGGAAGGAAAACCAATTGAACATCCCGCGTATACTATATACCGCATTTGCTGCCGTACAAGCAACAGTGTGACGGCTTGTTCGCAGCGGATGAGCAAACTCTGCATGGCCTGATATTTGCTGAAGCTGTTTGGCTGTAACGCCTTTCTTTGCTACGGCTTCTTCAAACTCCCTCTGTGCGGCCTGCTTCGCTTTAAACAGCGTCATCTGCACCCTGCTGTATACGTTGATGGCTCCATCTCCGGTTGTTTCAATCGGAAGGAAAATAGCTTCAGGATATTTCTCGGTAATCAGCGATTGAACGCCATCGGATACGCCGGAAGACGGCATGCATCCGAATGGCTTGACGGAAAGGGTCATATTTACTTTTCGCTTCACCACGTTGAGAATCAGTTTTCCTACTTCCATATGCCCTTCTCCGCCGCGCAGGTGATTATCATAATGGGCATGGGCAACGCGTGCAATTTCATCCATGTCAGGGAGATGGTAACCGTATAGACCCATGGCTCGTGCATACATTTGAAACCATAGTCTAACTGCCCGCTCAGCCAGCCATAACAGGCCCAAACGCAAACGGGGATTTTTTCCTTTCAATCCATGACGTCCGGAATCCGCTTGCTTTAGCCCCATTCGCCTTGCCGTGTCATAGCGTACATCCCAAATGAGATATAAAATCCAGGCCGTAATGGATTGCACTTCAACTTCAGCCCCTTCCTGCTCCAGAAAGCGCTGTAACTGATAATTCCCGTCTCCTTCGGTTGTCATGGCCCAAAACTCACCGATAACACTCACTTTAGGCTTCACCTGTGTTCGATCTACCTGAACGGCGCGCAATTCCTTGCGGCATCTAAACAACGCCGGGAACAGCCACTTCCGCCCGCTTAGAGCATCATACAAATACTGTTTGCAGCGTTCGAGAGCCTTATCGGTTGAACCTGCTTCCACTTCGTAGGGACGGATGCGGTACCCTAACGCATTCAAAACATCCCCCAGGAGGATCGCTTTTAGAAAGCCGACAAAAAACGAAGTATCCAATTTAAGGGCCGATTCCTCACCGGTCGCCTGTTTCAAACCCTCCTGCTGTTGGAACAAAAGAACCCGAAACCCGTCAAACCCTGCGTCGCGCAGAGCCTTCCGATACTCCGTGACATACGTGCCGAAGCGGCAAGGACCGCAAGAACCGGCAGTAATGAAAAGGTAATTGCGGACAATTTCCTCCTTTGATTTTCCTTCCACATCCCGAAGGTGATGGAGATGTTTGATTAAATTGCCTACCGTGAAGTATGTCGGGTTGCACTGTCCCCGATTCCCGAACTCCTTACCGTAACGAAGCGACTCATTGTCCGGGCAATCCAAATGCTCCACCCGGTACCCCAATCCTTTTAGAGTGCCTTCCACCAGATAATCCTGAGCCATGGTTAGCCCCCCGAAAAGAATGGTTGTGGCAGCCTTGTCTTTAAGTAGAAACTGACGGGGAACGGGATCAAACCACTGGTCCTTTTTTTCCTGTAAACCTAACGCTGCTTCCTGTTCCGCCTGAAACAAACGCAATTGATCCTCAACAGAAAGATGCTGCCGGGATTGTTCCCTGTTTTTGGTGACAGTCATGATGTGCTTCACTCCTTGTTTTGATGAAGTATCGATGTTTTTAATTCCCTGCTTGAAAGATATTTTGTTGTTCATATAATCCAACTTGTTCGTTTCGCTTCTGGCTCAGCAGTTCCATGCGTTTTTGCTCAAGGCGATGCTGCAATTCCGCTTTTTTACGACTCAAATCCTCTAAGCGCTCTTCATGAAGGCTCAGGCTATGCGCATACGTCTTGACGCGTATTTTAATCGATCCGCTTGGCTTATTGGCATCGATATCATGCAGTGCCGAATAAGGGGTTCCTGCGGTTGAGATAATCGAGTCAATCAGCCCATAGGTCGGGGCATCGTGTCCGCACTTAAAACTGGAGAGATCCAACACGGCCACGTTTGGATGACGTGCGGCAAATTTGGCCGCCCAGACTTTTTGCACACTGTTGGAACTGAAATTTTCCGGCCATACATCGGTCACTTCCAACGCATAATCGACACGTCCGCTCTTCAGGTCGTCTTTGAAAAAGCGGTGTAGCCAAGCCTCATCTTTAGGAATAGAGCGCATGGACAAAATCGGGTAGCCCAGCACCTGAAACTCTTCCAATACACCATGGTTAAGGCCCGGATCAGAATGATACGGACGTCCAATCATCAGGATAGCAAGGCGATTTTCTTGTTCTACCTGCTCAAGGATCGCCCGGCCTTTCTCCTGCATTTCGGTATCAAACAACTCCATAGCTTTCCAGGCTTCATCCGCAGCGAAGTTATTTTCATCCTCTGTAATCTGAAGGTGTTCCCTGAATGCCTCATACAACTGCTTTTTCATTAGATTCGGTTCTGTAAAAGTAACCGCCGGGTCCAGATACGTAATTCCTCTTGACGCAAAAAAGTCCATTTCTTTCGTGAAGGCAGCCTTAATTACATTCGGAGCTCCAGCCACGATGGGGCAGCTGGCCGAATCCATCACGTTATGCAAATGGGTCGGAATATGCGTAATACAGGGAAAAAAGATATATTCGAGCGGTTTACGCTCGCTATGGTGTTTGAACAATAGATTATGCACATGGGCCTGGGCTACCTTGGACGGATAGCAAGGATCGATTGAGCCGTACTTCCCTCCTTCCTGCCACATCTCCTCGCTTGTATTATCGCTGAACACGATGTTGCGCGGGTCGATGCCGAGCGTCTCAAAATAGGTGCGCCAAAACGGTGCGGTAGACCAAATGTTAAGTACTTTAGGAATTCCAATACGAATCTTGCTTCGTTTCTCTGCCGCTCCCGGGTCAATTTGATCACGGCTTCCTTGTCTTCCACGGTCCCTTTTTCACAGCTAAAACCGGAGATATAGCGAGCTGTGTTCCCGTCCGGTGTTTGGGAATCGATAAAGGTTCGGCTGCAATGGTTGGGACAGAATGTACATCGAGTCGATTCATCGTTGCGGCTTACGTAATACAGATTAATAGCCGCATCCAGTCCCAAAAACGTTGAATACCCACGCCGCTTTACAACGCGCAATGTTTCCATGGCCGCGCCAATCGCTCCCGCCTCTCCCGGATGGGGATGCACGTATACTTCTGCATCAGGAACCCGCTGTTTAATGTAATCGACCTGGGCTTTAACAGCAGCCAGATTATACTGCGTGCCTCCCTGCAGGACGAATTTGCGGCCCAATTCAGCCATGCGTGGAATCTGAACCACGTACTGCCATACATTCTTCGGCAATACGAGGGCCAGACCGGCCAGCAGTTCCTCTTTCGAATATCCTTCCTTCTGAAAATTCACCCGGTCCGCATCCAAAAATACGGCGCAACCGTATGAAAATTTGGGAGAAAGCTGTGCGCTAAAGGCCGTATCTGCGTATTCCTGAACCGGAATACCGAACTGGTCCGCCATGGCTTGCAGTAACATTCCATTTCCAGCGGAACATTGATTGGACAGCCTGAAGTTGCGAATATCCCCGTTTTTGAGAAAGAGCACTTTGATGTCCTGGCCGCCGATATCACAGATGACATCAACATCGCCAAATTGGTTAACGGCACTCATCATATGGGCAACCGTTTCCACAATATTGACATCGGCCTTTAA
>Ga0310836_101545_pt1 | contig 12071 bp, 13 predicted proteins | sample SM_ome_4_FD_201310 | JGI IMG/M metagenome (GOLD analysis project Ga0310836, IMG submission 201310) | Sorghum-adapted microbial communities enriched on stacked mutant (SM) sorghum from Joint BioEnergy Institute, Emeryville, California... ... | reverse complement strand
CAATAAAGAAATGATAAGAAAAACGCGCGGGCGTTGCCGGTCTTTCCCTCCCTTCGGGCTACACGCTCCACACGGAAAAAGCAACGGCCGGCACACGCCTCGCACGTTTTTGCTCGATTCCAATAGAAGGTAAGTATATCTCGCTTTACAATATACTTATACCAAAAAGAAGACTCCTGCCCTGAGGAGGAGTTTCGCGGATTAACGCATAAAAGCGAAAAGGTTCACATCCCCGCTCCTTTTCGCTTTTCTTACGTCATTCATATCGTAGCTACACGTTCTGCCTTATTCTCACTCTCGCGAAGCCAGTGAATTTTATCAGGTCCGTGCAGCTCTTCTGCCAAAAAGTCCAAACATTCGAAAAAGAGTGCGGACACATTGCGACCGTAGCGCACCTCTAAGCTCTCGAGCGCTCGCGTGATGCGAAATACATCAGGTGCCTGTACTTTGCTTTCTTCAATAATGTTTCTTCCTTTATCGGTTAGGTATACATTTACTACCCGACCGTCTTTGTCACTTTTTTCGATCGTGACAAGCCTCTTCTCCATCATTTTCTTCACATGAATAACAACAGAAGATGGGTGCCAGAACGTCCATTCTGCAATCTGGGTGACACGCACTCCTTCATAGCAATACACGATCCATAAAATATTCAGCTGAACCGCTGAATCCAGTTCCAGCTTTCGTGCGGCCGTCTCCCAGTCTTCTTTGTTGACGACAGCAATGGCGCGTAAGGTATTAAGAACCTCGTGTAAAGTTTGTGATTGATTCTGAAGGTCCATAATCAGTCTCTCCTTCCCCCTCCGTGAAACGAATTTAACAAAATTTATTTTATCTACTATACAATAGTATATTTTTCTAAAAATTTAGTCAACACAATCTTTATGGAGAATGCCAGAAAATCCACATGGTTTGGCGGTTGCCAAAGGCCGGATGCGATGCTAAACTCAAAGGTAAGTGTCTTTAGAATCCGGGGTAGGAGTGAATAGAAGTGAGTAGAAGTGCCTACATAAAATTTGTTGAAGGGTCAACTACAAAACAGGTTACATTGGACGAAGTTAAACAGCAGTTCAAACGCTATACAGAAATGACCGCCAAAACCGGTCAACAGCTGGACTGGGATTATCGCCACTCCGCTTTTCCGTACACGATTGAAGAAAAGCCGGAAGCAAAGGGGCAATGGTTTTATCTTAAAGGAACCGACGAGAAGCTGTATCGTTACATTCTGGTGGGAGTTGGCACACGTCAAGTAGAGAAGCAGACGAAGCAACCGGACCCGGAGAACGAGGGCCAGACTCAAACCGTAACAACAATCGAAAAGGAAAATTACATTCAGGTTACACTGACTCCTGAATCAACACACGGCGATAAAGGCAAGGCCAATGAATTTTGTAAATATTTAGCCAAACAATACAAAGCCGAGCTGCACCTTTTTAACGGACGCGTCATGTACTATAACCCACGAAAATAAACATCCGCCTACATATTAAAGAAAAGGAGGGAGAAGAACGGGGGGATGATTTCAATGTGGAAAAAGGCAAAGGCCTTTTTCTTCCCCGGATCTCATTTCCTCTTCCCCTTCCTTCTTTTCTCATGATTTTCACAGAAAACCACCATGGCATCTCAGCCGCAACCCCGACATGAAAATCGTGGGAAGAGCGGCTGACTTTTGCGGTACAAAGAAAAAGAGAGGAAAGAAGGAGGTGAGGATTTCAATGGTGAAAAAGGCGAACGCCTTTTTCTTCTCTGGATCTCCTTTCCTCTTTTTCTCCTTCTTTTCTCATGATTTTCACAGAAAAAGAGCAGATTTCTCTGCCCTTCTTCCCCCTATCCCGCATAGGGAAGGATCCGATCGGATCGTTTCAGCGAATAATACCGACCGTCTATCATGCGCACCCCTAATTCTACACAATACTGTCGGGTACTTTCAATTCCATACAAAAGCCAATTTGCTGCCTGAAAATTGATGTCAAAGTCGACATACGTATCAAGGCCATCATTCTTAATCATCCGGTCTGTTACATCATACAACCGGATTACAAACGGCAATTCTGAAACCGGAATTGCAAACCGCTGCTCGATAGCCTCCTTGTGATGATTATCAATCTCCCAGGACGCTGTGAGCGACTGTGTATCATTCCATGCGACACGTATATTCGGTCCCTCTACGTCAGTCTTCGAGGTACGCCTCTTAGGCTTTGCTTTCATCCGCTGCTCTCGTTCCTTTCTTTAATAAAATGTATGCGGTTTCTACCGACACCCTGTAGTATATCCCCATTATATCATCTTTTTGCAGGAATATGAATAGAGGATGGCAAAGGTGCTACCGGGAATGAATGGCGTTCTCTCCCACAACTTGATAGTCCCCGCCACTTCCCTGTTTCATAATCATCTGGACTTTGTAATCGCCCGCCTCTTTAAACTGCATTCCCTTCACATTATGCGTGTATAGAAAAGCTGTGCCATTTCGAGCGGTGGAATAACTTTGAGGATAGCTTACATACTCTTCGGTACCAAAAGGGTTGCGGATCACAATTTTAAACACGAGGGAGTCGGCTTTCGGAGCATTATCCACATCAACAAAAACATCAAACGAAACTTTGCTGCCTTTATCCACAACCATAAAAGGAGAAACGATCTGATAATTATTCTTGTTCGTCTCTTCAACCGCAGCCGCGACAATCATATTGATATTAGGCTTCGTAACCTTCGTTTTTCCAGTCTCTTCATCCCGGACAACAAATGCTCCCAGACGTTCTGCCATCGCACGCAACGGGACAACAGTGGCACCATCCATGACAAGAGGAGGAGGCTTGATATCCTGCAGCGGATTGCCGTTGAATTCGACAGATGCTACGGGGTATTTTCCGCGGTAGACATCGCTGGATGCCATGGCTACCCCGGAAAGTAACAGGGATGTAAGCAGGATTAGTACTTTCCGCTTCATTCGTCTACCTCTTTTCCGATTCTTCGCCTACTATTACTTATACGCGCTGCAGGACAATTTGTTTTTCCTCCATCATTGTTTTTTATATCTCCTCCTTACTTTTACGCTGAGGTTCTGCGATGTCTTCATTTGTCCGCTTTCTCGCTTCTCCTTCTCATTACTAGTAAAACCAGCAGAAGAATGAACAGCAGAAGGACGGACCCACCAATCACGAAATATACAGAATAGTCGTTCCAATCAATTCTGTTTTTCCCTTCACTGATGGCTTTCTGCGATTTGGAAAATTGCCGGGATTCAAATTGGCGTTTAGCTGGATAACCGATCCACTTTTCCCTTATATGCACCGTGGGCTTGGTCGGTCAATATAAGCGGCGCCCGAAAAATTTCTTCGGCACAAAAAAACAAGCTCCGGAATGTTCCGGAACTTGTTACGTGTAGTTTCACATAGTATCTCTTTAAATAGAAAGCAGGGGCTTATCCTGCCTGTTCACTGTTCTGTTGGGCGCTCATTTGCCGATCGCGCTCCGCTTCTTCCTCATCGCGCAGACGATGCGCCATCCGGCTGGATGCGGACGCCGCAATACTGGCCACCAAATCGTCGAGAAATGTGTGAATTCCGTTGCCGCGCTTTGTATCTAAACGCTTAATAATACCGATTTTCTGCTTATCCAGATGGCCAAATGTCGTTACCGCAATGCTTCCATAACCAAATACGGAACCAAGTGCAAGCGTTTCATCGCATCCGAATAACCCTTCATCGCTCTCAATAATCGATTGCAACGGCTCTGTCAGCATTCCTTTCTCAGCAAGAATGTCGAGCTCCGTGCCGACAAGAATCGCATGTTGAATCTCCCTTTTTTCTAATACGGCGTGAACGCTTTCAATGCAAGAGGACATTTTTAGCCCTACATTATAAGGCGCCTGCATCAAATATACCACATCCGCAATATCTTCGATGGTGACTCCCCTATCGGCAAGACGCTGCAGTGCTGCATTTTTTACTTCTCTGCTGTGTACTTGTCTTTTCATCTTTGCTATCTCCTTCCCCAACCGATAACACTACAAAAGAATCAGATATAGTTCATCATATCACAACTCATCTCCAATAATGGTAAAATTATCATCCGGTGCAACAGCACCGAAGAAATGAACTATAATTATGTATATGATTTGTGAACATTTATTGTTAAAAAAATCGGCCCTACGGCCGATCTTCGGGGTCATATTCCGGCTCTTTTCCGGCTGGAGCCAACTCCTGATTCAGACTCCATTCCGTACCCGAGCTGAATCGGTTTAAAATCAATGCCACCAGATAGCTTGCCCCAAAGAGCAGGAGAAGAGAAAGCAAAGATAGAATAACAATATAAAAAATAGCCACATTAAGTCCCTCCTTATGCTTTGATTAGCTATAAGTTTTACCCGTACCATGAGAAATATACCGGGGGACATCCTACAAAAATCAACCATGGAAACAGGAGTTGAAACACATGCCTATCTATAAAGTAAAACGAGTACATAATGAAGCGGAGAAAGAGGGGGCGCTTAACGTCCGGCGCCGCGTCTTTATTGAGGAACAAAACGTGCCGGAAGAGCTGGAAGTGGACGAGCATGACTCTTTAGATGCCTCTACGATCCACATACTTGCCACCAATGAACAGGGAGAAGCGGTAGGCGCCGGTCGGCTGCGTGAATACAAACCCGGTATAGGAAAAATCGAACGAGTAGCCGTACTGTCTTCGTGCCGAGGCCACGGCCTGGGACGTCTGCTGATGGAGAAGCTGGAAGCCGAAGCGAAAAAAAACGGCTATGGCACACTAAAGCTGAATGCACAACTACAGGCCCAGCCTTTTTACGAACGGCTCGGCTACAAACCGCACGGCGACACATTCATGGACGCCAACATCGAGCACATAGCCATGATAAAAACAATATAAGAGAGGAAAAGGGAGGAGCTAATGATTCGCTTGTTTTCGCTGGGTTGAAAAGAAAAGGCTTCATCATTATGCTCACTCCTTCCCTTTTCCGTCTCTCTCTTATAGTTCAAGAAGGATTATGCTTTCTTACTCAGTTCGCGAAGGCGGCACACCGTGTCCATTGTGATCGTGCGGGCGCCCAGGTCGGCGTGAAAAATTTCATCATTCCGCGTGCCGTGGAAGTCTGAACCCGCTGTTTTTACCAGGTTATGCTCATCTGCTAGTGCACCGTACAGCCGCATGTCATCTTCGTCATTGTCAGGATGGTACACTTCGATGCCCTGCAAGCCGTGTTCAATTAAGCTTTTCACCAATTTAGGATTTTTGTATAATCCAGGATGGGCCAGCACAGCCACACCGCCTGCCGCCTGAATGATATCAATTGCTTCCTGGGGTGAAATGCGCGGCGGATTTACGTAGGCTGCTCCCGTAGATCCCAGATATTTATCGAATGCCTCTTTCATGGAGGAGACGACGCCTTTTTCCATGAGCAATTCCGCCATATGCGGTCGGCCGATATTGCCCGCTTTTTCTTTTTTTCTTTCTTCCACTTCTTCTAAGGTAATGTCAATACCGAGCTCGTTCAATCTGGCAATTATCATTTTGTTCCGTCGGCCGCGTACTTCACGCAACTCTTCCAACCGCTCAAGAAACACCTGATCCTGAATGTCAATATAATATCCGAGCACATGTACATCTTTGCCTTCGTGCACCGAACTAATCTCCACGCCCGGCACGATTTCGATATGCTGGCGCTTTCCTTCTTCAAGCGCTTCTGCCAGCGCCGCTACCGTATCGTGGTCTGTAATTCCAAGTGCGGCCAGTCCTTTTGCTTTGGCCCGCTCGATTAACTGCCGGACGGTAAACGTGCCGTCCGACGCTGTTGTATGTGAATGAAGATCTGCTTTTTCCATTACTGTCACCCCTGTTTGTATTGGAATCGAACGTGAAAAGACGGTATGCCGGAGCATCCCGTCTTCTTACCTCGTTCTACAACCTTTGTTCAATCTCTACAGTACGCCTGCTACGTATTATGAGGCTTACTACCCCATTATATTATATCCGGCATCCACGTGAATCACTTCACCGGTAATGCCGCGCGACAGATGACTGAACAAGAAGAGCGCCGCATCCCCTATTTCCCGTTGGTCGACCATCCGGCGAAGCGGCGCTTTCTCAGGTACGCCTTTTGTTAAATCATTGAAATTTCGGATGCCTTTGGCTGCAAGCGTGCGAATTGGACCGGCAGAGATTGCGTTGACTCGAATGTTATTCTGTCCAAGATCGGATGCAAGATAACGCACGCTCATTTCCAGAGCGGCTTTTGCCACGCCCATGACATTATAATTCGGAATCACGCGTTCTCCTCCGAGATATGTTAGTGTTACAATGCTGCCGCCTTCTGTCATTAATTTGCGGGCTACATTGGTGACTGCAACCAGCGAATATGCACTAATATCGTGCGCAAGCGCAAAGCCATCACGTGATGTGGAAACAAACTCATCTTCTAAGTCTTCCGACTTTGCATACGCGATGCAGTGTGCCACACCATGGAGTACGCCTACTTCCTGCTTAATTACAGTAAACGCTTGCTTGATATCTTCATCGCTGGTTACATCGCACGGGACAAGAATCGTGCGTTCTTGGCCAAGTGAAGAAGCCAGTTCCTCCACGCCGGATTTCAACCGTTCTCCTTGATAGGTGAATATCAGATTGGCACCAGCTTCACGGAGCGATTGCGCAATTCCCCAGGCAATGCTTCGCTTATTAGCCACACCCATAATCAGAATATTTTTACCTTTCAGTATATCCATCGGCTTATTTCCTCCTACTGTTACAATGATTTATATTGAGCCTGCAAATATATAATGAAGACTTCACCATGCTTTATAACGAGGAAAAATTTATGTATCACGGCATAATTCATTGCAAAAAACAATACACTAAAAATTAATAAGAAATATGTTATATATTTGTTTTATTCAGCCCTATATATGGTAAGCAGATAGTAGTGATTCAATCTTCTTAAAATGTTACCATGGCGAAGGAGGGGCAGAGAATAGTACCCATGTGTATAGAGCACAACGACTCAAAGCTGACCAGCCAATTAGAAGCACTGCAGAAAGAAATTGCCCTGCTGCGTGAAAATATGTATAAACTCGCCAGAGAAAAGAAAAACTTCTCCCACCCCGATGTGGTGGAGATTAGCCAGCAGCTTGACGCCAAGCTGAACCTGCATCAACGGGTTTTCCGTTCCCATTGAAGGGAAGGCCCCATCCTACTGCAGGAACGGCAATACCATGGATAATACGAGGGAAATGGCGATGATAATGGAAATGACCATATACGCTTTTCGCATACGCATTGCTATTCACCCCTCTATGCTTTCCAATTCTTTAAAACAACAATATAAAAATATCATGTTCTCCAAGCGATTTCAATGCGGGGAAGAGCGTGTTTCCTGCCGCTTGCAACTACACCATTCAGGAAACACTCTCTCCCCGTTTTTTTCTGCGTATCGAAGAACATAAAAATAAACGCCCCTTATTCGCCAGACTTCAGGTACAGCCAAGGAATAAGAGACGTTCATACACGTTTGTATCAGAATTAACTTACATGATGCTCAATCCGCAGCCTGTCCGCCACCATGGCGATGAATTCCGAATTGGTCGGCTTGGCTTTGCTGTTGCTGACCGTATAACCGAATAGCTTGCCGATAGAGTCCATATTTCCCCGACTCCAAGCCACTTCAATCGCACGCCGAATCGCCCGCTCGACCCGACTGGCCGTCGTATTGAACTTCTTGGCGATTTCCGGATAGAGAATCTTTGTAATGGAGCCAAGGAGCTCCATGTCGTTATATACCATCGTAATGGCCTCGCGCAGATACAGATACCCTTTAATGTGTGCAGGCACACCAATCTCATGAATAATGTTCGTAATGTTTTGATCCAGATTCTTGCCTTTCGGGGGCAGGGAAGGCGGACGCAGGTTATGATGAACGGTTGGAGCTAACCCCGCGACCTGACGCAGACGGTTCGCCAGAACTTCCATGTCAAATGGTTTCAAAATGTAATAGGATGCACCAAGCTCTACAGCCTTCTTCGTGATCTCTTCCTGTCCGAACGCTGTTAGCATAATAATCTTAGGCATAACCGGCAGTTTCATACCGCGAATCTGCTCGAGTACTGCCAACCCATCCAAATGCGGCATTACAATGTCAAGAATCAATACATCCGGCAGCGTATGGCTCAACAGGTTCAACACGTCATTTCCGTTAAATGCGACACCCACCACTTCAATGTCATTCTGATCGTTTAGATACTCCTCAAGCAATTCCGTAAATTCCCGATTATCATCCGCAAGAATAACTCGAATATTTTTCAAAATGGTCTCGCCCCTTTTGCGCTACTGCTTATATTATATTTTCGTGTTATACGAAAGTAAATCCTCTTACTCCATATATAGGTGAAATTACCTGTTAAGTGTAAGTATCAGGTATGGATACGTCCACGTTTTGTAATTCGACGTTACCGTATCATCTCCTGCAAAATATGCGCGATTACTTTTCGACCAATCTCTCGCCATTTCGACGAAACAGACCGATAAAATGACAAAAAAACGCAGGGGGTTAGCTTGCCCTGCGTTTTTTGTCTGTTTGCTTATGAATGTCAATGCCCGCATCCTGCAGCATCCACTCAATATACGTGCCGTATCCGCTGGTCGGGTCGTTAACGAATACGTGGGTTACCGCACCTACCAGCTTGCCGTCCTGAACAATCGGACTCCCGCTCATTCCCTGAACGATTCCCCCGGTTTTTTTCAGCAATACCGGGTCGGTGACCTTAAGAATCAGCCCTTTAGTCGCCGGATATTTCTGCGGAACCACATTGACAATTTCAATCTTGAACTTCTCCACTTTTTGATCGTCTACTACCGTATAAATCTCAGCCGGACCGGGTTTGACCTGCTCACCTAAAGCGATGGGAATCGGCTTTGTTTCCACCGCCTGCTCCGGCAGTTTGTTCATCTTTCCAAAGATTCCAAACGGCGTGTTCTTTTCAATCGTGCCCAGTTTAACGCGTTCATTGCGGAGCGTGGCGTATTTCTCACCTGGTGCACCGCTTTTTCCCGGCTCAATTGATGTAACACTCGACTGCACGACATGGCCTTCGCCGACCGCAATCGGCTTGCCGGTATCTATATCGGAAATAACATGACCAAGCGCTCCATATCTCTCGCTTTTCGGGTCATAAAACGTCAGCGTACCGACGCCTGCGGCTGAATCCCGAATATAAAGTCCCATCCGGTATTTTTTGTCTTTATCGTCAAGAGCAGGTTTAAGATCGACGATATGTTTTTGCTTATCGCGCAGAATCGTAAGCTTTACTGCTTTTCCTTGCTTTCCCGCCTGGTCCACTATCTTTCCCACTTCATCCATACTGCGGATGTCGACGCCATCAATACCGGTAATCATGTCTCCTACTTTAATGTCGGCGGTTTCGCCGGGCGAGTATTTCTTGCCCTGGCTTTCAACAAGATGATGTCCGACGACAAGCACCCCCACCGTATGCAGTTGGACACCGATGGATTGTCCACCGGGTATGACTTTCAGCTCCGGCAGTACTTCTACATCTACCGTCTTAACCGGAATGTTTCCAAGTTTCAGCGTTAGCTTCGCTCCGCCGGGCTTACCGGGCTGGATGGTAAGCGGCTTGCGCAAATCCACCTGTCTGGATGCCTTGTCCGCGCTGACATGCACAATGTCAGGGTCCGTGGACGCGATGGTTCCCGTCACAGGCATGGTAAGGGAAAGTTGAGCGAGCGAGCCCTGGAACATGCGGATTTTTTCTGGAAAAGAAGCAAATTGTTGAAAAGGGGGCGAAGAGAAAGTGAGAAGAGCGAGTACAATTACAATACAGCCAATGATCGTTTTCTTTTTGTTTCGGGTGTTCAACGGGTCATCACGCTCCTACACGTTCCCTACCTACACCTCCATGTATCTGTAATAATAATGTTGCCGGAGTGGCTTACATTTATAACCCTTAAACCGAAACAATCTCTTCCTGTTTATCCTTACTTCCTGGCCTTCAGCTCTTCTGCCTGGGCGAGCATCTCCCTGGCGTTGTTTTTCGTGGTCTCTGTCACCTGGGCCCCGCCAAGCATACGGGCCAGCTCAACAACCCTTTCCTCGTATGAGAGCGCGGTGACCTTCGTCTCCGTCTCGTTATCGTTCATGTGCTTTTCGATTCTTAGGTGTGTATCGGCCATGCTTGCGACTTGCGGCAGGTGCGTAATCGATAATACCTGGCGCCTACGGGAGACGCGCACCAGCTTCTCTGCGATCGCCTGAGCGGCCCGGCCGCTAACACCTGTATCCACTTCATCGAAAATCATCGTATCAATATTTTCCGCATCAGCCAGAATGGTCTTCATCGCCAGCATAATCCGCGACAACTCTCCGCCGGACGCAATCTTACTGACCGGACGTAACGGCTCACCCGGATTGGGCGCAATAAGGAATTCGACCGTATCAATCCCCTTGGCCGTTACACGCAGCTTCGTTCCGTTCACTTCTAAGCCTCGCTCATCTTCCTGTTGATGGACCGCGATTTCAAATCGGGCGCGTCCCATGTTCAGCTCTTTCAGTTCCTGTTCGATGGCTGCGGCCAATGCAACGGCGATTTGCTTGCGGATTTGCGACAGTTCCGCGGCATCCACCGCCAGATCAAGCGCCACCTCCCGCAGCCTCTTCTGAAGTTCTGCGATACGCGACTCCCTGTTCTCCATGCTGTCAAGTTCATCCTCAATGGATGCCGCGTATTCAAGAATTTCATCAACGGAAAGCCCATACTTACGCTTCAGGCGGTTAATTTCATCCAGGCGGCTTTCAATCTGCATAAGTCGTTCCGGATCAAACTCGATCGTATCGCGATAGGCACGTACCAGACGGGCCGCTTCTTCCAATTGGTAAAACGCGCTTTCCACCATCTGGTGTGTTTCTTTCAGTTCCTCGTCATATTCAAGTACAGTCTCCAGATGACTCACCGCGTTACTAACCCAATCAATGCCTCGCTGATCACCGACCAACGAACGATAGGCATCTTCCAGACTGTGTACCAGTTTCTCACCGCCTGACAGCCGTTTTCGTTCCTTTATTAACTCTTCGTCTTCCAATGGTTTTAAGTCGGCCTCGACAATTTCCTGCAGCTGAAACTTAAGCATATCCATACGCTGCACCATTTCCCGCTCATTGGTCGATATATATTCCAACTCCGAAGCAATCTGTCTGTACTTCGCATACAGCTTAGAAAATTCACGGAAAGCAGGCGCCACCTTTTCATCGCCGAACGAGTCCAACCATTCCATATGCCTGTCTCCCTGCATAAGCGATTGGTGCTCATGCTGTCCGTGAATGTTAATCAACCACGGTGCCACTTCTCTCAGCATCCCCAGCGTTACCATCTGCCCGTTAATCCGGCAGACGGTTTTGCCCGTGCTCGCCAGTTCCCGGCGGATGATAACGGTGTTTTCCTCTACTTCGATACCCATCTCTTCGAGCATGGACAGTGCAGGTGCTCCCGCTTCGAATTCGAACAGCCCTTCGATTTCCGCCTTTTTGCATCCGTACCGTACATAATCCGCAGATCCGCGCCCGCCAAGCAGCAGACTGATTGCATCGATAAGAATCGATTTTCCTGCACCGGTTTCTCCCGTTAAAATGGTAAGGCCCCGTCCAAACGAAACGGAGACCTCTTTAATCACGGCAAAATTGCGAATCGTTAACTCGAGCAACATAGTAAGTCCCCCGTATCTGCTTATAACATGTCGATAAACCGCTGCGACATCTCGGCGGCGTAGTCTTGACTGCGGCAAATGATCAGGATCGTATCGTCACCACAAATGGTTCCTAAAATCTCAGGCCATTCCAGATTGTCAATCAATGCTCCGATCGCATGCGCATTCCCAGGCATTGTCTTCATCACCAGCAAATTATCCGCACGATCAATGCTTACGAAGCTGTCAATCAGCGTCCGCTTCAGCTTATGCTGGGGATTGAAGCGCTGATCGGCAGGCAAGGAATACTTATACCGTCCGTCATTAGTCGGAACTTTAACAAGGTGCAGCTCTTTAATGTCCCGTGAAACGGT
>Ga0310836_101541_pt1 | contig 12104 bp, 12 predicted proteins | sample SM_ome_4_FD_201310 | JGI IMG/M metagenome (GOLD analysis project Ga0310836, IMG submission 201310) | Sorghum-adapted microbial communities enriched on stacked mutant (SM) sorghum from Joint BioEnergy Institute, Emeryville, California... ... | reverse complement strand
TGACCGAGGCTATCTTCTGTCTGCGGCAGGACGGTGATAGCTGCGGAGAATGCAAGAACTGTCGACTGATTGAAGAAGGGAACCATCTGGATGTACATTGGGTTCAGCCGGAAAGGAACATAATTCGTAAGGAACAGATTAAGGATTTGCAGAAGAAATTCTCTTACCGTGCGGCAGAGTCCAACCATAAGGTATATATTATGGAAGAAGCCGACAAGATGAACCAGGAAGCGACCAACGCACTGCTGAAATTCTTGGAAGAGCCTCCTGCAGGAGTCGTTGCCATTCTGCTCACCAGCAACATTCATGGCCTTCTTCCCACCATTCTTTCCCGTTGCCAAATTATTTCGTTCAATGCGCCCTCACCCGAAGCGATCACGAAGCAGCTTGAGCAGGAAGGAGTAAGACCGGGGTTGGCCAGAGCGGCGGCTCAGATTGCCCATGACCTGGAAGAGGCGCGTACATTATGCCAGACAGAATCGTTTGCGCAGATGAGAAGCCTAGTGATACAATTAAGTGAAGATATCATGGAGCGGGGCACATATGCCCTCGTTACCATTCATGATAAACTTCTCAAGCAGGAGAAGGACCCTGACAAAATCGACCTGTTTCTTGACTTGTTGCTGCTCTGGTTCCGTGATTTATTGCTTTTTTTGCTGGGACAAGAATCCCAGATTACGAATAATGATCAGATGGAGCCCATTCAGAAACAGGCATTGCGTATCAGTCAGCGCAGACTTGTGGAAGGAATGGGAACAATCCTGGTAACGAAAAACAGGCTCACGCATTATGCGAACCTGCAGTTATCCTTGGAAGATATGGTGCTTCGTCTGCAGGAGGGATAACACTTTGTTTGATGTTGTAGGTGTCCGTTTTAAAAAAGCGGGAAAGATATATTACTTTGATCCGGATGAACTTCCGATTGAAAATCACGACCACGTTATTGTAGAAACTGCGCGTGGTGTGGAATACGGACAGGTTGTCATTGGCCGTAAGCAGGTGGACGAGAATGATGTCGTACTGCCGCTGAAGAAGGTGCTGCGCATCGCTGATGAGCAGGATCGCCTTCAGGTGGAAGAGAACCGGAGATTGGCCGAAGAGGCTTTTGGAATTTGCCAGGAGAAGGTTGCGGCTCATAAGTTGGATATGAAGCTGGTTGATGTGGAATACACTTTCGATAAAAATAAAATTATTTTCTACTTCACGGCGGATGGACGTGTGGACTTCCGTGAATTGGTCAAAGATTTGGCAGCAATCTTCCGTACGCGTATCGAGCTGCGTCAGATTGGTGTTCGAGATGAGGCAAAGATGCTTGGTGGCATCGGTCCCTGCGGCCGTATTCTCTGCTGCTCTACCTTTCTCGGCGATTTTGAACCCGTATCCATTAAAATGGCAAAAGACCAGAACTTGTCGCTTAACCCGGCCAAAATTTCCGGTTTGTGCGGCCGTCTGATGTGCTGTTTGAAATATGAAAACGATAACTATGAGAGCGCTAAGGACGAGCTGCCGAATGTTGGCAAAGAAGTGGCGACGGTAATGGGATACGGACGAGTCGTGGGGCTTAACATTTTAGAGCGCAAAGTCCAGGTGAACCTGTATGAAGCAGAGAGAATTATGGAGCTGCCTCTTGATGAGATCAGCGTAGTGGAGAAAGTGTAGTAGTGAATAACTGAGGTGGGGATAGTGAACAAGCAAAGCATGTTTCACCAGCTCGCTTTAATTGAAGAGAAGGTCGGTGTATTATATGAAGAAATCGGCCATCTGAAGAACGCGATGCTTACGCTTATGGAAGAAAATAAAAATCTCTTAATTGAGAATCAACACCTTAGGGAACGGCTGCAGCAGCGCGAAACGGAATTAGAAAAGAAGGAAAAGCGTCAGAGCAGCGTCATAAAAACAAAGAAAGACAAGCAGAAACGGACGGTTGTCGGGGAAGGATATGATAATCTCGCCCGGTTATACCAGGAAGGTTTCCATATTTGCAACGTGCATTACGGCAGTCTGCGCACGGACGGAGATTGCTTGTTTTGCCTCGCATTTCTAAATAAACAGGGATAACAAAAACGACCCGTGTCTCGTACGGGTCGTTTTTTGCGAAAGGAACGAGAAAAAGGAATGGAGAACGTCAAGCTGTATCCGGATGAGCGGATTGACGATTTACTAACGAATGAGATGAAGATTATCCAAAGCAAAGAGGTGTTCTGCTTTTCCCTTGATGCGGTGCTCCTGGCCCGCTTCGCTTCTTTACCGTTAAAACGTGGGCGCATCGTCGATTTGTGTACAGGGAACGGTGTGATTCCCCTCCTGCTGAGCGCAAGGACGGAATGTCCGATTGATGCAGTGGAGATTCAAGAGCGTTTGTACGATATGGCGAAGCGCAATGTCGAATTGAATGGGCTGAAAAATCGGATTTCAATATATCATGGTGATGTAAAGGAAGCGTATAAATTCCTGGGCAACGGTGGATACGATGCACTGACGTGCAATCCGCCGTACATGCCGGTGATCGGCGGTGAAAAAAACAAAAGTAGTCATGTCGCTATTGCAAGGCATGAAATCCTGCTCACGCTTGAAGAGATGATTCAGGCGAGCAGCCGCCTCGTCCGTACCGGGGGAAAGGTAGCGTACGTGCATCGCTCAGGCCGTCTGGGAGACTTGATTGCGATTATGCGCAAGTACAGAATTGAACCGAAGCGTATGCGCCTTGTCTATCCGAAAGCGGAGGCGGAAGCGAACATGGTATTAATTGAAGGGATTCGGGATGGAAAACCGGATTTGCGTGTGCTTCCGCCGTTGATTGTGTATAAAGAAGACGGGACATACTGTGACGAGATTTATTCGATTTATTATGGTGACAGGACGGAGGAGTAGTATGTTTATTCAGAAAAGCTTTGTTTCCGGGGAAGAGGGGGGCAAGCTGTATCTCGTTGCAACGCCGATTGGCAATCTGGACGATATGACAGTCCGGGCCATTCGTACGCTGCAGGAAGTAGATATCATTGCCGCCGAGGATACACGGCAGACGCGTAAGCTGCTGACCCACTTTCAGATTGAGACAAGGCTAATCAGCTACCATGAGCATAATAAAACCGCGAGTGGACCGGAGATTATTCGGTTATTAAAGGAAGGAAAGTCGGTGGCGCTGGTTAGCGATGCGGGTCTTCCTGCCATCTCGGACCCCGGACAGGAACTGGTGCGTGATGCTGCTGAAGAATCTATACCAATCATCCCGATACCCGGCGCTAACGCAGGGCTTTCGGCTTTGATTGTTTCCGGTCTGCCAACGGATCGGTTCGTTTTTCGCGGGTTCCTGCCCCGTGACAAAAAAGAGAGGCGTGAAGAGCTTGACCGCCTGCGTCCGTATCCTGAAACGCTTATTTTTTACGAATCTCCACACCGAATTGCCAGGACGCTACAGGAAATACAGGAAGTGTTGGGTGACAGGAAAGTGGCATTGGGAAGAGAGTTGACCAAGCGCTACGAAGAATTCATTCGAGGAAATATCAGCGATGTACGGGATTTCTTAGAAGGGCAGGCAGAAATACGGGGTGAATTTACCCTGATTGTCGAAGGAAATACAGGGGAAGGAGAAACCGAAGCGGAGAGCTGGTGGCAGGGTCTGGACATTACTGCTCACGTAAATGTTCATATAGAGAAGGGATTAAACAAAAAAGAAGCGCTAAAACAAACTGCGGAAGAGCGCGGGCTTCCAAAGCGGGAAGTGTACAACGAATATCATCAGCACGACAAATAAGTTTCCCCGGTCCCCCGGGGAAACTTATTTGTTTGTATATAGTGCTATTACGCTTTTTGCGTAACAGGCATTTCGGACAGGCAAGGTCCACAGATAATTTTACCTTTGTATGTTACAGTATCTTCTGTGCTGCCGCAGAAGATGCATGCAGGTTCGTATTTCTTCAGCATGATGCGCTCGCCATCAACGTAAATTTCCAACGCGTCTTTTTCCCCGATTCCTAATGTGCGACGGAGTTCAATTGGAATAACGACGCGACCTAATTCATCTACTTTTCTTACGATGCCGGTTGATTTCATGTGTATAATGTCTCCTCTCGTATTTGATCAAATTCAATATATCTTATCGCCAAAATTCGACAAATCTTTCTTTAACACTATCCTAGCAGGATTTTATCTAGAGGTCAACCATTTACTGGGATTATATCATAAAAAAATCTCATTATCTGTAAGAAAAATACTAAAAAAGGTAAAAAAATGTTCTATATGTAATATATATCAAAAACATATAACAATATAAAATTTTTTACTTACTACAAAATTGAACTTTTTTCTTTATATTCGTTCAAAAATATCATACTCTTTCTCTTTTCTTCCTCGATTTTTTCGACAAAAACACGAACGATAACGCAGTTTATTCGACAAAATAGTAAAATAAAGGGATTAAAAACGTGAAAAAATGCCGACTTGACGGAATCGCATAAGTAAGGTATAGAATAAGAAGGAAAAGGTTATGATTGTAAATAAATGAAGATAGGAACGATGAAGGGAAGAGTAGTCACGTGCGCTTTTCGCAGAGAGCCGGAGTGGGTGGAAACCGGTAAAAGGAGCGGGACGAAGATGGCCCCGGAGTTTCTGCTTTTGAGCGGGCTTCTTGCGCGTTAGAGAGCGGCGTTTCCCTCGTTACGGGAGTAGAGCCTGTCTGTTTGCGGCCTTTTTTAAGCGAAGGAAGAACGGCAGGGAATTTGGGTGGTACCACGGGAGCTTCTCGTCCCATTTTGGGATGGAGAGCTTTTTTTATTTTTATGACATTTTTTGGTGAAAGGATGAGTATGTTGAGCAAGCCAACCTATTACATTACATCGCCCATTTATTATCCGAGCAATGCGCTCCATATTGGAAATGCGTACACAACCATTGCCTGTGACGCGCTGGCTCGCTATAAGCGTCTGCGCGGATACGATGTGTTCTATCTGACGGGAACGGACGAGCATGGCCAGAAGCTTCAGCAGAGAGCAGCGGAAGAAGGCAAGCAACCTCTTGAATTCATTGATCCGGTCGTCGATTGGATTAAAGACCTGTGGACGCGCCTTGATATCTCATATGATGATTTCATTCGTACGACACAGCAGCGGCACAAAGATGCGGTACAAAAAATCTTTCAAAAACTTGTCGACAAGGGCGACATCTACCTTGGGGAATATGAGGGCTACTATTGTGTCCCTTGCGAAGCGTTCTGGACAGAATACCAGTCGAAAAAAGACGGCGAACATATCTGCCCGGATTGTGGACGCCCCGTGTCTCTCGTTAAGGAGAAGAGCTATTTCTTCCGCATGTCCAAATACCAGGATCGTCTTATGAAGCATATTGAAGAGAATCCGGAATTCATTCAGCCGGCGTCACGCCGCAATGAGATGGTGAACAACTTTCTGAAGCCGGGTCTGGAAGATTTGAGCGTCTCCAGAACATCGTTCGACTGGGGTATCAAGCTACCGAATGATCCGGAGCACGTTATTTATGTCTGGCTTGACGCGCTGGCGAATTATATCACAGCGCTTGGTTATATGAGTGATGACGAGTCGAAATTCAACCGCTACTGGCCGGCCGATGTGCATATGATCGGTAAAGACATTCTGCGTTTCCATACGATTTACTGGCCGATTATCCTGATGGCGCTTGATCTGCCGCTGCCGAAGAAAGTATTTGGCCACGGTTGGCTGTTGATGCCGGATGGAAAAATGTCGAAATCAAAAGGAAACGTCATCGATCCAAAATTCTTAATTGAGCGTTACGGATCCGATTCTATCCGTTATTTCCTGCTGCGTGAAATTGCCTTTGGACAAGACGGGGTCTTTACGCCGGAAGCGTTTATCCAGCGCTTGAATTTCGATCTGGCTAATGACCTCGGCAACCTGGTCAGCCGTACGGTTGCCATGATCGAGAAGTATTTTGACGGAGTCATTCCGGCACCTACTGCCCCTGATGCGCTGGACGAAACACTGCGGGATCTGGCCCGTAAAGCTGTGGCCGGTCTCGAAGAAAATATGGACGAAATGCGATTCGGCGGCGCGCTGAACAGCCTGTGGGAACTGGTCAGCCGCACGAATAAATATATCGACGAGACAATGCCGTGGGTACTGGCGAAAGACGAGGCTAACAAAGAACGTCTTGGTACAGTTATATACAATCTGGCGGAAAGTATTCGTATCGTCTCGATCGGACTTCAACCGTTCATGACGCATACGCCGCGCAAAATTTGGACACAGTTAGGTATTACGGAAAGTGAAGACCTGACAAGCTGGGATGCGGCAAAAGAGTGGGGGAAACTCCCGGCCGGAACAAAAGTGAACCGCGGTGATGCGCTGTTCCCGCGCCTTGAACTGGAAAAGGAGATCGCGGTAATTGACGAAACGACCGCGGCGGCCCGCAAACAGGCGGAAGAGAACAAAAAGAAGAAAGAGCAGGCGGAGGCAAAAGTGGAAGAAAAGCAGGATACAGCGGAGATTGCCATCGATGATTTTATGAAAGTAGAATTGCGCGTGGCGCAGGTCATCGAAGCAGAGAAGATTCCGAAGGCTGACAAGCTGTTGAAGCTGCAGCTTGACCTGGGATTCGAAAAGCGCCAGGTCGTATCCGGCATCGCCAAGCATTATAGCCCGGAAGAGCTCGTTGGCAAGAAAGTGATCTGTGTTACCAATCTGAAACCGGTGAAACTGCGCGGTGAGCTGTCGAACGGTATGATCCTGGCCGCGTCCGAAGGAGATACGCTCACGCTCGCGACCGTACCTGATCACATGCCAAACGGCGCGATTGTAAAGTAAGCGCCGGATTTGTATTAGGAAAGGAGTTTATCATGCTTTTTGATACACATGCCCATCTAAACGACGAGAAATTCGACGAAGATAGGGAAGCGACAATCGCCCGGGCACAGGAAAACGGCATTTCTTATATTTGCAACATCGGATACAATCGGGAGACGATCGAAACGTCGCTTGAGTTGACCCGGAAATACGATTTCATCTACACGGCCATTGGCTGGCATCCGCAGGATGCCAGGACAATGACCGATGAAGATCTGGAATGGATCGAGAGGCTGGCCATGGAAGAAGAAAAAGTGGTCGCCATCGGGGAAATTGGGCTGGATTACTACTGGGATACATCGCCGAAGGATGTGCAGCAGGAGGTATTCCGCAAGCAGATTCGGCTGGCGAAAAAGCTTGCACTTCCCATCATTATTCACGACCGGGAAGCGCATCAGGATATCATTGATATTCTCCGCGAGGAAAAAGCCCAAGAAGTCGGGGGTATTATGCATTGCTTCTCCGGCAGCCCGGAAATGGCCCGGCAATGCATGGACATGAACTTCTATATCTCACTGGGCGGTCCGGTAACATTCAAAAATGCCAGGAAGCCGAAGGAAGTGGCTGAGATGGTTCCACTTGATCGGCTTTTAATTGAAACGGATTGTCCGTACCTGACCCCGGAACCGTACCGTGGAAAGCGAAACGAGAGCGGATATGTTCGTTATGTTGCCGAAAAAATTGCCGAAATAAAAAATATTTCTTTCGAAGAATTAGCCCAAATTACGACGGAAAACGCTAAAAAAATATTCCAAATAAAGGAATAAAACGACTATTGTAGAGATTTTCTGCCTCAGTCGTACCAACGGTTGAAGGGTATTGCCGAGACTATATTCCTATTGCAAATGTGCGAAACTTGTAGAAGTGCTTGTAAAAAACTGGTTTGACAAGTTTTGAAGGAATCGTCTACAATGACTTTCAACCGTTGAAGGAGGCAGATAGACTTTGAAACAAAATCATATTCAGTCGGGTTTTTGGAAGGGTCGTAGCTGGATTCTTCTAACCGCTGTTGCGATCCTTGTTCTCTTAAGTCTTGCGCTTTTGGTTAATTCATTGCAAACAAAGAAGATTACTTTCATAAATGACGGCAGAGCAATGGCCGTAACCACAAAAGCGGAAACGCTGGGAGAATTCTTGGCCGAGAAAGGGATAAAGCTGGGGAAATTCGACGAATTGAATTTCGGATTAGAGACAGCATTGGCAGATGGTATGAAGGTGAACTACATACCGGGGAGAAAGGTAAACATAAACATAGCCGGTCAGAAAAAGCAGATTATGACGGCAAAACGTCAGGTGAAAGATATCCTGGCAGAGCAAAATATTGTGCTTGGACCGATGGACAAAGTTGATCCAGCGCTCAATCAGACCGTAAAAGAAAATCAAACGGTGACGGTCACAAGAATCGCTAAGAAAACGGTGAACAAAGAGAAAACGGTAGCCTTCAATACAAAAGAGCGCAAAGACAGCACGATGCTGCAAGGGCAGCAGAAGGTTATCCAGCAGGGCCAGAAAGGAAAAGTTCTGGAACGGTATGAGGTTGTCTATATCAATGGCAAGCCTGCATCAAAGAAGCTCGTCGACACCAAGAAGCTACGGGATTGGAAAGATCACATCGTAGCGGTTGGAACGGCGCGAATGACGGCTGTATCGCGGAGCGCAGACTCTACCGGGCGCGCATCGAGAGTCGCGAAAGTGGAAGGGGATATAAATGCCCGCAAGACGCTTCGTGTAAAAATGACGGCTTACTCGCCTCACGCGGCATCGACCGGGAAGAATCCGGGAGATGAAGGGTATGCGGTTACAGCGTCAGGAGCTACTGCGAAAGAGGGAAGAACCATTGCAGTAGACCCGAGTGTCGTACCCCTCGGCTGGTGGGTTTATATTGAAGGGTACGGTTTTCGTAAGGCCGAAGATACCGGCGGCGCCATTAAGGGCAACCGGATGGATTTATTCTTTGCATCGGAGCGGGAAGCACAGAACTTTGGCGTTCAGACTAAAACGGTGCATGTTATCGGCCCAAATAAACCAAATTAATGGTATGATACAAGCAGGGAAACTATTTCCCTGTCTTTTTTCTTTGAAATGAGGAAGCAAGCGTGATGATTAAAGAAGTCATTGTTGTAGAAGGAAAGTCAGATACAGTCGCGATTAAGCGGGCGGTAGATGCGGATACGATTGAAACCGGCGGCTCGGCCATTCCGAAATGGGTGATTGACCGCATCCGGCGGGCGCAGGAAAAACGTGGCGTCATTGTATTTACTGATCCGGATTTCCAGGGGGAGCGCATCCGGAAGATTATTAGCCGGGCTGTTCCCGGCTGCAAGCATGCGTTTATAAAGAAAGAGGATAGCCAGGGGAAACGCAATCTGGGCGTAGAATACGCATCGCCGGAAGCGATCCGCAAAGCGCTCGCGGAGGTTCGCACCGAGTCGGAATCGCCGGATGAGCAAATTACGATGGATGATATGATTGACGCCGGCCTCGTCGGCGGCGCGCAGGCCAAAGAACGGCGGACACTGCTGGGCGAGAAGCTTGGCATCGGCTATGCTAACGCCAAGCAGTTGCATAAGCGAATGATGATACTTCAGATTACGCGGGAGGAATTCGCCGAGGCGCTTGCCTGGGTTCTGGCGCAGGAGGAAGAAAGATGACGATGCGCGATATTGCAACACCGACAAGGACAAAGGAAATTCTTAAGAAATACGGATTTTCGTTTAAGAAAAGCCTGGGACAAAACTTCTTGATTGATTTAAATATTCTGGGCAAAATCGTGGATGCCGCCGAACTGACGAAAGAGAAAGGCGTTATTGAAATCGGACCCGGCATCGGGGCGCTGACCGAACAGCTATCGCGAAGAGCAGGCAAGGTGGTCGCCATTGAAATCGACCAGCGTCTGCTTCCGATTCTGGCAGATACGCTGTCTTCTTATCCGCACACGGAAGTCGTTCATGGTGATGTGCTGAAGATGGATTTGCATACACTGATCCGGGATAGGTTCAACGATCAGGAAAAGATCAGCGTTGTGGCAAACCTTCCCTACTACGTGACCAGCGCGATTCTGATGAAGCTGTTGGAGGAACGCCTGCCGCTTGAAAACATTGTGGTCATGATTCAGAAGGAAGTGGCCGAGCGTATCGCTTCCGGTCCGGGAGGCAAAGAATATGGAGCGTTAAGCGTACTTGCGCAATTTTATGCGGAAGCGGAAGTCGTTACAATCGTGCCGCACAGCGTATTTATTCCGCAGCCGAACGTCGATTCCGCGGTGCTTCGTCTTCGTATTCGAAACAAGCCGGCTGTCGACGTAGACAGTGAAGAAATATTTTATCGGGTAGTGAAAGCCAGCTTCGCACAGCGCCGCAAGACGTTGTCCAATAATCTGTTGAATAATTTGTTCGGCAAAGAGCGAAAAGAAGAGATGCTGCAAATTTTCGCGAAAGCGGGCATTGACCCGGCAAGACGCGGGGAGACCCTATCGCTTGAGGAATTTGCCCGGCTAAGCAATCGCATATCCCAGATTTTTGGATGAAAAATGGGGATAAGAAGTTGGAGAGAAGAGTGGTCGTCCCTTTGATAATTTAATTGCAAGATTTTTTCTTCTTCCTTCTTATTTCCGCCAGGCTGAACCCCTTTTTCCCGGCAAGCATATCATGTCAGGGGAAGGGGGGATTTTTGTGTTTACAAACCCGAAATTCAAGTTGGGTGATATCGTAACCCGGAAGTCACACGGCTATGATATGCTGTTTCAAATTATTGAGATTGATGAAGAACACAAAACAGCGGCACTTATTGGGCTGGACTACCGGTTGATAGCTGATGCGCCGCTCAGTGATTTGGTTAAAGTTAACGAGGATGAGATGAAGAAGATGCGAAGCGTCTGCGAGCAAAAACATATAGAAGCTATGCGGCTCATTCAGCAGGAACGACGATCAGCCCGGGAAAAAAATGCATGGTATCAGATTAACCATACGGAAGAGGTAGGAGGTTCTTTCGATTGGCCGGGCAAAGTGCTGCATATGGACGGGGATCGGAATTATCTGAAGAAATGTCTTGCTGTTTATCAGGAGTTGAAAGTGCCGACTATCGGTTATCATTTTCCTGAGAAAGAATTTCCGGAACAGCTCATACCTCTTCTGGAAAAACACAATCCGGATATTCTTGTGTTGACCGGGCATGATGCCTTGCAAAGCAAACGGGGGCCGGCAGACGATTTGAATAGTTACCGTCACTCCAAATATTTTGTCCAGGCGGTGGAGAAAGCGCGCGCGTTTCAACAGAGTAAAGACAGCTTGATTATTTTCGCGGGAGCCTGCCAGTCTCATTTTGAAGCGATTTTGGGTGCAGGCGCCAATTTTGCCAGTTCACCTAAACGGATTAACATTCACACGCTGGACCCGGTATACATAGCCCAGAAAGTGGCGTATACCTCGATCCAGCAGTCCGTTAATATATTGGATATGATGAAGAACACGATTACCGGCATCGACGGTTTGGGAGGGCTGGAAACAAAAGGATGCTTTCGCTTCGGGATTCCGAAACCGTAAATTTTACTCAGGCATATAACCAGGAAGTGACCGGGAAGGATAGATAGGGCCAGCCTTTATGACATAATGCCGAAAGGGCTGGCTTATAATAATCAGAAGCATAGAATACAACTTTTTCTTAATTTTTGATTTTTCAGATTTATTAGCGTTTTCCCGGCAAAAATGTGTTGACATTTTTCGTTAATTATTGCTATAATAATCGATTTGTTTGACATACTATAAAAATGGTGATATATTTACATATAGTGAGGTGGTCTGAATGGCGAGAAATACGTTACACGATATAAAACGTAATTTGGATGGGCATATCGGCGAGCGGATTTTACTCCGGGCGAACGGTGGCCGGCGCAAGACCATAGAGAGGACGGGAGTTCTGGAAGAAACTTACCCGTCTGTATTTATTGTAAAGCTCGATGAGGACAAGCATTCCTTCGAGCGAGTGTCGTACAGCTATGCAGATGTACTTACAGAGACAGTAGAACTCACAATTTGCCGCGATGATGAATATATTCGCATTGCCTTTGAATAGCAGTAGGATACCATATCCTGCTGTTTTTTATTTGACTTTTTTACATATACTATGCGTACGGGAATGATAAAGGGGGCTGTATATATGGCACGCAGACGAGGCGTTATGTCGGACAAGTTCAAATATGAACTGGCGAAAGACCTTGGATTTTACGAAACTGTGCAGCGTGAAGGCTGGGGAGGCATCACTACCCGCGATGCA
>Ga0310836_101540_pt1 | contig 12105 bp, 9 predicted proteins | sample SM_ome_4_FD_201310 | JGI IMG/M metagenome (GOLD analysis project Ga0310836, IMG submission 201310) | Sorghum-adapted microbial communities enriched on stacked mutant (SM) sorghum from Joint BioEnergy Institute, Emeryville, California... ... | reverse complement strand
ATGATTGCCAGCGCAAGCAAAAGACCGTAATCTCCCAGCGCAGAAAGCGCATCCTGAATTTGCGTAAACAGCGTATCTTCACCCAGCAGCGGCACATTCGCCTTGCCCATAATGCGAAGATTGATCGAATAAAGCGCAATCATGGACAAAATCCCTGACAACAGGGCATTAATCTTTCCTTTTGTATGCAGAATACCCGTCATCGCACCGACGACCAATCCAATCAAAAGCGCGGATACCGTCGATAAAAACGGCGCGAAGCCCGCTGTAATCATCGTGGCGCCAATCGCTCCGCCGGTGGCGAAACTACCGTCCACCGTCAAATCCGGAAAGTCTAAAATTCGAAATGTTAAATATACACCAAGCGCCATAATGGCAAAAATAAATCCTGATTCAATCGATCCTAATAACGCTACGCCCATAGCGTCCTCCTTTCACCTGCTCATCTGTCGATGTATTTATGCGGCATGGCAGGTTTCCGGAAAGAAGTCAGGGCTTCAGCTTCTTTCCTGTGAGGACCTGCTCATTCATTCGGTTTTATGCATTATTTTGCTTCCGTTTTTTCAATCAGCTGCGGATTCCACTTATCCATCGCCTCTTTTGGCAGCTTCTCAATATCAATGCCCTGAGCTTTTGCGGCTTCTTTGTTGATAGCAAGATTCAGCTTGTTCGGATAACCAACCGCTAAATCGCCCGGTTTCGCCCCGTCTTTTAAGATCTTCACCGCCATAAGACCGGTATCATAGCCAATATCAGAATACTCGAATCCAACGCCTGCAAAACCGCCTCCACGTACGGATTCAAGCTCACCTACAAACAGGGGGATTTTGCTTTTGTTTGCTACCGCTACAATGGATTTCAGCGCAGTGACCGCCGTATTATCCTGCGGTACATAAATCGCGTCCACTTTTTTGCCAACCAACGATTCCGCCGCCTGTTTTACTTCACTTGTATTAGTTGCAGTCGCTTCCACCGGGGTCAATTGCAGTTTGCCCAGTGCTTCTTTTGCCACTTTCACATTCGCCACAGAGTTCGCTTCACCGCTGTTATAAATAATGCCTACATTTTTTGCCTGCGGAAAGAAATCCTTAATAGCTTCCATCGTGTTCGGAATCGCGTCCGGAGGCGTATCGGAAAAACCGGTAATATTCTTGCCTGGCTTTTCAAGGTTATCCACCAGCTTAGCGCCTACCGGATCGGACACCGCTGTAAACAGAATCGGCGTATCCTTTACGTTCTGCAGCATTGCCTGCGCATTCGGCGTCGCAATTGCCAGAATCAAGTCTTTTTTGTCAGCCGCAAACTTCTGTGCAATCGTATTTGTATTTGTTGGGTCAGCTTGCGCATTCTGATAGTCGATTTCGATATTTTTTCCTTCTTCAAGTCCGTTTTCTTTTAGTGCTTTAATGAATCCTTCACGAGCCGCATCCAGGGCCGGATGTTCAACATACTGAGAAATACCTACCTTAAATTTTTTCTCTGTCCCAGCCCCTGTCTTCTGCTCCGTTTCGCCGGCCTGTTTACTGGCGCCCTGTCCGCCGCAAGCAGCAAGCAGCAACATCATTGCCGCAAGAAGAATCGCTGCCAGCCGTTTCTTTTTCACCATACACGTTCCCCCTACCAAAGCTTTTATTTTATTTTAAAAATTTCATTTACTTCAGTAGATACATTATAGCATGTTCTGTTTTACTTTAAAGCAAAAAAATAACGGAGATAATTTATTTTTTTAAAATAAAGAAGGTAAATCGCTTGATTTTTCTACTTTAACGCGTTCACAGAGAACAGCAATAAAAATACTATTACTTGATTAACAAATCAAATAACAGTATTTTTAGCTTACAATTTATTTAATTCCCTGGATCATAGAAAACACAAACAAATCGAGTGAAAGCAAGAACCCGGCAAAGAAACCGAACATCCCGAACATAAACCGATTTTTCTTCGCTCTTTCAAATTGAAGCGCAGTCAGCACCCCGACAAATGGAATAGCGACCTCCAACGCAATAAAACGCATTCTAAGCCCTTCGTCTCCCCCTTTCAGCGCTTCAAACGAAATGGAATAATTATACGCCGCAAGCCCTATAATCACCAGCAAAAACGGACTCATCCGCAGTAATGTTTTCATTTCGCTTCTCCCCCTCTACTGCTTCCCATGTTACTTTGTTCCTCCTAAGCGGTAAAGAGCAGGAGAAAAATATTCACGAAATTATAATTTTTGCGAAGAAGAGAGAAGAGCCGACATATCTTCCGGGAGCGGCGCTTCAAATAAGAGGTCGGATTTATGACGCGGATGCGGAAACGTAAGCGTACGTGCATGAAGCGCCTGCCTTGCAATCAGCATTTTCTCCCCGCCGTATAAATCGTCTCCGAGCAGCGGATGCCCGATATGGCTCATATGGACGCGAATCTGGTGTGTACGCCCGGTATCGAGTTTCAATCTCAGATGCGTAAACCCCTTATATCTGCCTAGCACGTTATAATGGGTGCGCGCCCATTGCCCACTTTCATGAACGATGCGTTCCATAAGCGAGTCCGCTTTGCGCGCAATCGGCGCATCGATCGTGCCCTCTTCCTTTTCCACCTGTCCATGCACCAGCGCTTCGTAATAACGCGCAATCCCGTTCTGTCGTTGAACCGCAGCCAGCTGTTGGTGCGAATACTGACTTTTGGCAATCAACACCAGGCCCGATGTATCTTTATCCAACCGGTTAACCGGACGGAATTTACGCGAAATGCCCTGCTTTCGCCAGTGATACACTACACCGTTCGCCAGCGTCCCGCTTGGATAAAGCATCGTCGGATGCACGCATAAATCGGGCGCTTTGTTTACCACTAGAATGTCTTCATCTTCATATGTGATACAGAAAGAAACCGGCTCAGGTATAATATTTTCCGACTCTTCTTCCGGCAGGTATAACTCAATTGTGTCTCCTTCTCGCAGCGGATGATCCAAATACGTTGGTGCCCCGTTCAGGCGAATGCCTTTAACGTGTTTTAATTCAACCAACAGGCTGCGCGAAATACCGTGATCTTCGCGAAGAAAACTGCGCACGTTTTTTCCTGCCTCTTCAACCTCTCGTGGTACGATAAATCGGAGCACCTGCTGTTTTTTTTCCTGCTTTTCTTTCATGTTCTATCCCCCAGCATTTTCAATTCCCAACACTTCCCTTATATCTTCTGTACCGAAATGCTAATTTCATCGGTTTTTCGGTGTTTTGAATATTCATTCATGTGTTATTATTAATTTAGTTCTCAACTTTACATACCGTTTTGGTTTGAGAGACAAATTATATAGGAGAGGGAGATTTGAATGGCCCAGATTAAAAAGTTCAAGAAAATTCTGGTGGCAAACCGAGGCGAAATTGCCATCCGGATTTTCCGCGCCTGCACCGAGCTCGGTATCCGCACTGTCGCTGTATACTCTGAGCAAGACAATGTCGCTCTACACCGTTTCAAAGCTGATGAAGCCTATTTAATCGGGGAAGGTAAAGGCCCGATTGAAGCCTATCTGGACATCGAAAGCATCATCGAAGTAGCCAAGCGCCACGATGTCGATGCCATTCATCCCGGCTACGGCTTCTTATCCGAAAACGAACAATTTGCCAGACGCTGCGAAGAAGAAGGCATTACGTTCATCGGACCGAAATCCGAACACATCGCCAAATTCGGCGACAAAGTCACCGCACGCCAGATGGCAATCGAAGCCGATATTCCGGTCATCCCTGGTACTCCGGAACCGGTGCGCACGCTGGAAGAAGCGCTGCGCTTTGTGAAAGAAAACGGCTACCCGATTATCATCAAAGCCGCATCCGGTGGCGGTGGCCGCGGCATGCGTATCGTCCGCAAGCAAAGTGAGCTTACGGATGCGCTTGATCGCGCCCGTTCCGAAGCAAAATCCGCCTTCGGAAACGCCGCCGTCTACCTTGAAAAATACCTTGAAAATCCAAAGCACATCGAAGTGCAAATCCTGGCCGACCAGCATGGACACGCCGTGCACCTATTTGAGCGCGACTGCTCGATTCAGCGCAGGCATCAAAAAGTCGTCGAGGTAGCACCAAGCCTGTCTCTTACGGAAAGACAGCGCGAAGAGATCTGCAACGCGGCGCTGCGTCTGGCCCGCTCGTCCAACTACATCAATGCCGGTACGGTCGAGTTTTTAGTCGCACCGGATGGAAAATTTTATTTTATCGAAGTTAACCCGCGAATTCAAGTAGAACACACGATTACCGAAATGGTGACCGGCATCGATATCGTTCAGTCACAGATTCGTATCGCGGAAGGGTACGCGCTTGAAGATCCGGAGATCGGCATTCCTTCCCAATCAAGCGTACAGATGCGCGGCTTCGCCATTCAGTCCCGCGTAACGACAGAAGATCCGGAGAAAGGATTTGTGCCGGATACAGGCCGTTTGCTTGCATACCGTTCCGCCAGCGGTTTTGGCGTGCGCCTAGACGCCGGCATCGGCGCACATGGCGCGACGATTACGCCACACTACGACTCTTTGCTCGTAAAAGTATCAACGCATGCGCTTACATTCGAACGAGCAGCCAGAAAAATGCTGCGTACCTTAAAAGAATTCCGGATTCGCGGCGTGAAAACAAACATCCCGTTCCTTGAGAACGTGATGCAGCACCCGGACTTCTTAAGCGGAAATTATAATACTTCCTTTATCGATACAAAACCAGAGCTATTTGAGTTCCCGATTCGTAAAGACCGCGGAACAAAAATTTTAACCTATATTGGACAAACGATTGTCAACGGCCACCCGGGCCTTACTAAGACGGACAAAAAACCGTTGTTCGGGGCTCCCCGCATTCCGGAAACATCCTATAAACAGGAGTATCCGGCGGGAACCAAACAAATTTTAGACGAGCAGGGACCGGAAGGCCTTGTCAAATGGATTCAGCAGCAGAAAAAACTGCTGGTGACCGACACGACGTTCCGTGACGCGCACCAATCGCTGTTCGCTACCCGTGTGCGTACGCACGATTTGCTGCAGATTGCGGAAGCGACCGGCAAACTGGCCCCTGACTTGTTCTCGCTTGAGATGTGGGGCGGGGCTACATTCGATACAAGCATGCGCTTCTTAAATGAAGATCCGTGGGACCGTCTGTGTAAGCTGCGCGAAAAGATTCCGAACCTGCTGTTTCAAATGCTGTTCCGCGGCGCCAACGCCGTTGGCTATACGAACTACCCGGACAATGTGATCAGGAAATTCATCGAAACGTCCGCGAAGGCAGGCATTGATGTCTTCCGGATTTTCGACAGCCTAAACTGGCTGGACGGCATGCGCCTCGCGATCGAGAGCGTACGCGAGACTGGAAAGATTGCGGAAGCCGCTATCTGCTACACCGGCGACATTCTCGATCCGAAACGTGAGAAATACAACTTGCAGTATTACGTCAACCTGGCGAAGGAGTTGGAAAAAGCGGGCGCGCATATTCTTGCGATCAAAGACATGGCCGGTCTTTTAAAGCCATACGCCGCGTACGAGTTGGTCAAAGCGCTGAAACAAGAAATCAGCATTCCGATCCACCTGCATACGCATGATACAAGCGGAAATGCGGGAGCGATGCTGCTAAAAGCGGCCGAAGCTGGCGTCGATATCGTGGATGCGGCACTTAGCTCTATGTCCGGTCTAACGTCGCAGCCCAGCTTGAATGCACTCGCCTACGCGCTTGAGCACGACAAACGTGCGACCGGACTCAATCACGAGAACTATCAAAAGCTCGCCGACTACTGGGAGGACGTCCGCAAATATTATGTCGGATTCGAGACCGATATGAAAGCAAGTAACGCTGAAGTGTACAAGCATGAAATGCCGGGCGGGCAGTACACCAACCTGGAGCAGCAGGCCAAAGCCGTCGGGCTTGGCGACCGCTGGGGCGAAGTGAAAGAGATGTACTCCACCGTGAACCGCATGTTCGGAGACATCGTCAAAGTCACACCATCATCGAAAGTGGTGGGAGATATGGCGCTGTTTATGGTACAAAACAACTTGACGGAAAAGGACGTATATGAGCGTGGAGAAAATATCGATTTCCCTGAGTCGGTGATTACCTTCTTCCAGGGATATCTCGGCCAGCCGCACGGCGGTTTTCCGGAAGAGTTGCAGCGTGTGATTCTGAAAGGGCGGGACTACTTTACATCCCGTCCGGGTGAGTTGCTGCCGTCCGCCGACTTTGAAGAGATCAAAACAATGCTTGAAGAAAAGCTGGAGCGTGAGATTACTGATTTCGATCTCCTGTCGTATGTTATGTATCCGCAGGTATTTTTAGACATGCAGAAGCGCCAGCAGGAATTCGGCGACGTATCTGTGCTTGATACGCCGACGTTCTTCTACGGTCTGCGCCTGGGTGAAGAAATCGCGGTCAACATCGAACAGGGAAAAACACTGATGGTAAAGCTGGTTTCCATCGGTGAAATCAGCCCGGACGGTACACGCACGATTTATTTTGAACTGAATGGCCAACCGCGTGAAATTAACATCAGGGATGCATCCGCTAAAGTCACGATCGCTCAGCGTCCGAAAGCGGACCCGTCGGAGCCGGGCCAAATCGGCGCTTCCATGCCGGGGAAAGTGCTGAAAGTCATGGTAGAGCAGGGGGACAAAGTGAAAAAAGGCGAGCATGTGATTGTCACCGAAGCGATGAAAATGGAGACGACAATGCAAGCTCCATTTAACGGTATCGTGAAAGAAATTCATGTCAAAGCCGGCGATACAATCGAATCAGGCGATTTGCTAATTGTAATTAATAAAAGCTAAATAGCTTTTCGAAGAAAAAAGAGCACCGCTGCGTGCTCTTTTTTCATTAATGAAGCTCATCAATAATCTGCTCGTCGCGTTTTCCCTCTTGCTTTTCTTCCCGGCCTTTATCGCCGCGAATCATACTCTGAATTTTCTCGACTACGGCGGGCGCCAAATCCATCATTCGTTCATACAGGTGAGACTGTCCCTGCAGTGAGATGGAACGCACGCCGTGTTTACCGACGATAAGGAACGCAATCGGCGTAATGGAAACACCGCCGCCGCTCCCCCCGCCAAACGGAAGATCGCTTCTTCGCCCCCCGTTTACGTGCTGGCGGGCCGCATCTCCATCAGCGCGGTCATGACGCCGATCGGTTTCCTGATACGTTTCAAATTCGCTGCCGCCGGCGGCAAAGCCGAAACCAACCTTGGAAACCGGGATAATAACGCTTCCGTCCGGTGTTTCTACCGGGTCGCCGATGATGGTATTAACGTCCACCATTTCTTTAATATTTTCCATTGCCGTTTGCATTAAGCCTTGAATCGGATGTTCTCCCATGCGCGCTCACGCCCTTTCAGGAAATAGTGCACTGCAATTCGAATGACTGCAATGATAGCATGTCCGATCCTGAAACGCAGTATACAGACAAGATGAGTATCCAGCATTTCACGATGAAATTCCGGAAGAACGTACAATCGAGGCTGCGTCGTAAGAGAGATATAGTGCGCAAGAACGGCGATAATCGAACTTTTTATGGCCCACACGGCACCGACGCTTGCGCCGGTAGCTGACGCTTCACCCAAGCCGATGCTTGTCCGCCATTCCAGCATCTCTCCCCGCACATATTTTAATGTGTGCCGCATAATCTCGTTTAAATCATAAACATTACGCAGCAATCGTACGAACTTTCGCTGCATTCGCTTTATCGTACGCGGGGTAATCCACATTTTTTTTCGTTCTTTTGCCTGCCCCTTTTGCCCGACTTCGGCCTTTTGTGATACTTTTACCCCTTTGGATAAACTCTCTATTTGCAGCATATTGACGGTAAAACGATATTTTAGTAAGCGCCTATACATAGATACTTCCACATCAATGCGGTCATTCTCCGCTGCTCGCTTGTACACGATCCGGATGCGTAAGGATGTAAACCAGATAAGCACTCCCAGGATTCCTGTACTACCCAAAAAAATCAGCCAGCCGTTCATATCCGCTCCACCTTCCCACACAGGTAGTATGAGCGTATTGCCTCTGTAACATACAGAAAATAAAAGCAACTTTTCCACAGATAATGAGTCAAAACAATTGATATTATTACATCAAACAATATAGGAGACGTGACAAAATTGAAAAAACATTGGATGGCGCTGGCTTTAGCCCCTTTCGTCGCCGGCAGCCTGCTGGCCGGCGGGCATTCCGCCGCTGCGGCCACCCCTTTTTCTGATATAGATGATCACTGGGCGGAGCCGCAGATTCTCTCGCTTGCCCGCCAGGGAATCGTAAATGGGATAAACGACGATACGTTTGCGCCCGATCGGCCTCTAACTCGCGGCCAGTTCGTCGTTATGCTTGCCAAAGTATTTAAAAGCAATTTGACCACACGGGGGACGGCGCAGGAGGCAAGAAAATATTTCTCTGATGTGGATGAATCGGACTATTACGCGGATGAGCTGGTCCGTCTTCGCAAAGCCGGTGTAATTGATGACCGTGGTGCGTTTCACGGAGAGCGGAAAATTACCCGGCAGGAAATGGCGCACTATCTTACCAATGCGTACCGTTACCTCTACAAACAGGATTTATCTTCGATTATTAACGTTAAAAATGTTCCGTTTAAAGACGCAGGTGAAATTGCACCCGGTTATCGGGATGATGTCGTTATCGCAGATAAAATTAATTTAATCAGCGGACGCGATAACGGGAAATTCGATCCGCGCGCTACACTAACCCGGGCAGAAGCAGCCTATGTCATCTACCGTTTCGGACAGCTGGTGCCGTATGATGATATCGGCGTGCGTTCCGGCTCTCAACTGGCCAAGATCCAGGACGCCTATTACAAAAACGGACGATTGTATATTACCTTTACCTATCAGCTTCCTAGCGCCGGATACAGCGGCCAGATTATCATCATTACCCGCTCCGGACAGCAATTGAAGATCGATGTGGAGCAAGTTAAGCTCGACAGCAGTTCCTCCGCTTCAGGGTTTAAACAAACCCGCACGATTGTCGTAGATGAAAGCAACGTGCGAACCATTATTGTCCGCGTGAATGGAAAAGAAGAAGCACGATTCAACGTATAATCATTTCAAAAAAGAGTAGAGCAGGGATAAGGAATTCCCCGCTCTACTCTTTTTTGAACAAGAAGTAAGAAGGTGTGGAAGTTGAATGCTCATACTATATTTCGGTCACGGCAAAAAAATACCTTCAGGATCAACCACATCATGTAGGATGCGAAGCTCCTCGTACGTAGGCGGCTCCGTTTCTCCCTTGCAGTGTGAGAAATCAAGCTCGAAGCCGGTATTTTCCTGAAGCTGCTCACGGGTTATGCCGGGATGAAGCGTGTCTACATACATGACTCCCGTCTCTTCATTAAACCGGAATACCGCCATATTGGTAATGACTGCGCTCGGTCCTCCCAAAAACTTTTTGCCATAAGCTTCTCTGCGGTGTACAAGCGTTCCTTCAGGCCACTTCTTTACCATCCAACCCGGTGATGTGATATAGTCGACGTTCTCTTTGAAACGGCGCTTCTCCTGTACCATAATAAATACGGTACGCCTGGCGAGCGAGTTAATATCCGGATTGCCGCCGCTTCCCGGAAAACGCATAACCGGCGCAAGATAATCACCGACAACGGTCGTGTTAACGTTGCCGTACTTATCGATTTCCGCACCTCCGAGATACGCCAAATCAATTTTGCCGCGTTGAAGCTGATTAAACACATCAAACAACCCCGAAGCCACCGACGCCTTCGTCACGCAGCGCGGATCACCGACAGATGACGGAAGCGAATCGCCTTTGGAGTCAATGGTTCCTGCCTCGTAGATTAGCTTGCAGTTCGGTGCGCCGAGTTGCTGCGCCAGCATAATCGCAAGCATCGGCAGTCCGGTACCGGCAAAAACAACTTCCTCGTCTTTCACTTCGCGTGCCGCCGCCACTGCTAGCATATCCACAACGGAATATTCGCCAGGTTTTGCATACTGTTTATCCGCCATCTTACCTCGACCCCCGTTTCACTTTGGTGCTGTATTTGCGGTAGGAATTGGCCCGCAGTTTTTCCAAACGGGACACACCTAATTTATTCAGATATTCCTCATGGTCTTTTACGCCATATACCCATTCATCCACCCAGGCCACAAATCTTTCATCTGTCCTGGAAGCCGCCGCAAATTCACGGATAAACGGGCCGTCTACATCATAGAAGCCATATGCGCCGGTCGGATGCGCACTCCATGGCAATTCAACGATCGCATCCACCAAATAGCCCGGAATCAGGTTACGCTCCGGCTCTTCGCGAAGATAGGACTCTGGTACAATCTCTTCCGCCAGTACAATCACCAGATCAGACGCTTTAATCGCCTGTTCGTCCGAGTAGGTTTGTCCCGCGATCCGAATCGTCCCCTCTTCTCCTACCTGCTGGGCGTGCACGATACACACACGCGGGCGTACGGCCGGCACGTGAATCAATTCACCTTCGTTATAGAATGGATCCTGTACGAAATCGAATTTCTTCGCCGGAATTTTTTCGTTTGCTCCGTTACGCAGGCCGGCTTTTTCCAGCATGTCATACTCAGGATTTAAGATGTCAGTCCCGCGTGATGCCCAGGTCGGTAAATACGGAATTCCCATTGCTCCGGCCGTCATGCGGTACAGCATCTGCTGATGACTGTAGTCCTCTATTATGACTGAGCGCTCTCTCATTTTACGGTCCAAACAATAAGGAACCTTACCGTATAGTTCATGGCCAATCCAGCACGATTCCCAGACGGAGACCGCCCCAGCACCTACAAGAAGTTCCGCATGCGTGCCGGAATTAACTTCTACAAGATGTAATCCTTTCTTCTCCTGACGCAGCATCTCATAAATCGCCGCCATCGGACGACGCCAAATGACAAAACCGCTGAACGTAATCATGTCGTTATCCTGGATCATCTGCACCGCTTCTTGCAGAGAACAGCGCTTATCCACCATGATTTATCCCTCCTTGCTCCTATTCTATATATTTTGTTTCATAATATTATTTTTAAAGAAATTCTGAAAAATGTCTACTATGCATGTTTTTCTTTTTTCGTCAAGCATTCTTTATACTGAAGGGGCGCTTGTTTGCTTCATTGAAATAACTACCATTGAAAATGACGGAAAGAGCGGCTGCTCTTTTTGTGGTACGAAGGAACAGAGAGAAAAGAAGTCTCCGAGGATACCCTCAGAGACTTCTTTTCATGTTTACGCTTGTGCGGCTTTACGCGCCTTCTCCGCCTGACGCAATTCGACGCGGCGAATCTTGCCGGAGGTCGTCTTCGGCAACTCAGACACAAATTCGATTTCACGCGGATACTTATACGGAGCGGTAATATTCTTTACGTGTTCCTGCAACTCTTTCACCAATGCTTCAGAAGCAGCGTTCGAGTCGCGCAAAATGACGAATGCCTTCACAATACTGCCTCGTACCGGATCGGGGCTTGCAACAACCGCGCATTCTTTAACGGCCGGATGCTTCACTAACGCGTCTTCTACCTCGAACGGTCCAATGGTATAGCCTGAGCTGATGATGATATCATCCGAACGTCCCTCGAAGAAATAGTAGCCGTCTTCATCTTCTTTCGCCTGGTCGCCCGTTAAGTACCAATCTCCGCGAAAAGCAGCGGCAGTACGTTCAGGATCGTTCAGATATCCTTTAAAAAGAGCCGGTACACTGCGGTGTACCGCAATGTCGCCTACCTGGCCGCGCTCGACCGGGTTTCCTTCTTCGTCAATGATGGCAATTCGGTTGCCCGGCGTCGGTTTGCCCATCGAACCCGGTTTTACTTCCATGTCTTTTAACGTACCGATCAGAAGCGAATTCTCTGTCTGCCCGTAACCGTCACGCACGGTAACCCCGAAATACTTCTTAAATGTATCGATAACTTCACGGTTCAGCGGCTCGCCGGCGCTTACCGTACTGCGAAGATGCTCCAATTTATACTGGTCAAGGCCCTCTTCCTTGGCCATAATCCGGTATTCGGTCGGTGTGCAGCATAATACATTGACCGAATACTTATCAAGCAGAGACAAATATTTTTTCGGCTCGAACTTGCCAAAATAAACAAGGCCAGTTGCACCGGAACCGAGCACGGAAATAAACGGACTCCAATTCCACTTTGCC
>Ga0310836_101535_pt1 | contig 12159 bp, 10 predicted proteins | sample SM_ome_4_FD_201310 | JGI IMG/M metagenome (GOLD analysis project Ga0310836, IMG submission 201310) | Sorghum-adapted microbial communities enriched on stacked mutant (SM) sorghum from Joint BioEnergy Institute, Emeryville, California... ... | reverse complement strand
CGCTGTAGGTAAATGCGGAATAAGCCGACCTTTCTTCTTACACAAATTCATCCCTGCCCCTTATCAAAAGGGATAATGCTGAAAAAGAGGGCGCCTAGCCCCTCCCACGGACAAAAACAAAAAGACCGGAGAACCCTTCTCCGGTCTTACGTGAGATTGCTTATCTTCCAACGAACTCCTGTGCCCAATACCCGTTGTAATAGCCAACCCCAATCAGGTTGTAGTTCGCGTTCAGAATATTTGCACGGTGTCCTTCACTGTTCATCCAAGCGTTGACGACTTCAGCCGGCGTTTTTTGCCCCATGGCAATGTTCTCGCCTGCATAGCCGAATTGAATGCCAAACTTCTTCATCATGTCAAACGGGGAGCCGTACGTTGGAGACGTATGACTAAAGTAGTTGTTATCGCTCATATCCTTCGCTTTCGCCAATGCCATCTTGTTCAGCTCGGCATCACCGGTGAGCGGTTTCAGGCCTTGCTTTGCACGCTCCTGGTTTACCAGTTGGATCACTTCCGTTGCAAATTGCGACTTGTCAGTTACCGCACCCTGCGTATTACCGGTAGTGCCCTGCGTAGTACCTTGTGTTGTACCTTGAGTCGTGCCTTGCTTCGTTCCAGATTGCGTCTGGCCGCCCGTAGTGCCTTGGTTACCGCTTTGGACCGGCTTCGTTGGATAATATTGATTCCAAGGAATGGTGAAGTAGTTCGTCCAAGTATTTGCATTCGTGCCGTACGTAGTATATACCTTATAGGTCGTATAGGTTTTCGTCGTAATTGTATTCGAGGCCGCCGAGGCCGATGCTGGTACAATGATTGCTGCTGCCAACATTGCAGTAAGTCCACCTGTTACCAAACGCTTCAGTCGATTCGATTTCATTCAATCATCTCCTTCGTTGTAGTGAATCTCTTAGTTACATTTTTGTAACCTTTCTACAACGAGTATAACATGAATCGACTTCTATTGAACCCCATAAATGTTGGTAAATGCATGAAAACCGCGATGGGACGCGGTTTTCAGCTCTATGAATCTATTGTTTATTCACCTTTGTTTCGTGCTCCGACCTTCACAGGAGGTAACAATTTCGCTAGATTTACCGTACGAACGATCTCCCAAGTTGACGGGTCTTCCGGATCATATTGCTCCAGATACTGAATGACTTCCTTCGTAATTGGCGTTGGCGTCGATGCCCCCGAGGTGACCGCTACTTTGCGGACCCCTTCCAGCCATTCACGCTTCAGCTCTGTAATGTCCGCGATGCGGTACGCCTTCACTCCGGCAATCTCTTCAGCCACTTGAGCGAGGCGGTTGGAGTTGTTGCTCCGCGGATCGCCGACCACGATCACGAGGTCAGCCTGACCCGCCTGTTCCGCAACTGCCTGCTGTCGCAATTGGGTCGCAAGACAGATTTCATTGTGCACCTCAGCGCTCGGATATTTCTCCAGCAATTTTTTCATAATATGCTTAATATCCCACTGGCTCATCGTCGTTTGGTTGGTGATGACGATTTTGTCAGCGGTGAGATGAAGCTGATCGATCTCTTCTTCCTTCTCGATCAGGTGGACCTTGCCTGGAGCTACTCCTATCGCACCTTCCGGTTCAGGATGTCCTTTCTTGCCAATGTAGATGACTTCATATCCGTCGGCAACCTTCTCCTCAATTAATACATGGGTCTTCGTGACGTCAGGGCAAGTGGCATCCACTGTGGTGAGCCCTTTCTCCCGGGCCAGCTTGCGAACCTCTGGAGACACCCCATGGGCAGTAAAAATCACCGTCCCGCTCTCAACCTTATTCAAAATCTCCAGACGGTTCGGACCGTCCAACGTAATAATTCCCTCGTCCTCGAAGGAGTTCGTGACATGGCTGTTGTGCACAATCATGCCAAGTATATAAATCGGTCGCGGCAGATCCAGGTTCTGCGCTGCCTGACGAGCCAGAACCATCGCATCTACAACGCCGTAGCAATAACCGCGCGGTGTAATTTTAATGACTTCCATCCTTTATCCCTACTTTCTAATCCCCCAGATTCCTGACGGAGGGGAGCCACTCTATTATAAACTATTCCGGCAGAGCATTAAAGACAATAGGGAGCCAGATGATAAAGGTCGTCCCTTCACCTCGTTTGGTCAACACTTCCACCGAGCCTTCATGCTCGTCGATGATCCACTTGGCAATCGACAAGCCCAATCCAGTCCCTTGTATCATCCCGCGAGACGGATCCGCCCGATAAAAGCGTTCAAAAATATGCGGTATCTCGCTGCGATCCATTCCGATGCCCGTATCCGCAATGCGGATGCCAATCTGTCCCCCAGATCGAATCGCATCGATCGTGACGCTGCCCTGCTCGGTATATTTAAATGCATTTTCAATAAAAATAAACAGCATCTGCTGCAAATAATCCTTGCTGCCATTTACCGTCACGCCGTCCAGCGCTTGCAGATCTCCCTGGACCCACTCCGCTTTCCTTGGCAAAAATTGTGCCCGGCGGACCACTTCCTCCACGACCGGAGCCAGCTGGATGTGTTCCTTCGTTAACGTCTGCCCTGCATCGGCCCGGGCCAGTGACAACAAGTCGTTCACCAAACGGCTCATCCGCTCGGACTCTGCGGCGATGTCGTCCACCGCCTCCAATGAGAAGCTGCGTACCCGCTCTTCTTCACTTGGGCCACGCTGCTCCATATCCTGGGACCACATCCGTTTTAATAAATCCACATTGCCGCGTATCGTCGTCAGCGGCGTCCGCAGTTCGTGGGAAGCATCTGAGACGAATCGGCGCTGAGCCGAATAAGCTTCATCCAACTCCCTATAGAAGCCTTCGGTTCGGGCCAGCATGTTGTTCACGGTGCCGATCAGTTGGCCAATTTCATCATTTGGCCCCTCGTAGTCAATTCTGACGCTCAAGTCATTCCCGGTCTGAATACCGTTGGCCGCCTCAATGACCTTACCAATAGGTGCCATCGATTTGCGCGCCAGAAAATACCCCAGCGAACTGGCCGCGAGAATCGTAACGATGGAACCAAATAGCAGCACGGTACTCATCCGGCCCATCAGCTTGTCTTCAGCGCCCGTATAAGCGGCTAACTGAATTAAGCCAATCAACTGGTTATCCAAGGTGATCGGGAGCTGATACAGCAAGAAGGAATGATTGTACAACTGCACTCGTTTAAAGCCCGCAATTTTGCTCACCGAATCCCCGGCGGGAACCGGAAACTTCATGTTCCAGTTCAGCAAGTTTTGCGAATATCGCGTGTGACCGTCCGTATAATTGTGGATCTGCACAAACAGTTGGGCGTCCTCCAACCGATTCGCCTGCATCGGATCCAAATACAAGTCAAGCCCCTGGGTGATGCTGTAGCTTTGGGAGTTCTTAATCCGATTGGCCTGATCCTCCAGCCGGTTTCTCACTTCCTGATACGTATTGTATCTGACCAGTCCATAGATCGAAGCGCTGAACAGGATCAACGTGACGGCCAAAATTCCGGTATACCATGCAGTTAGCCGCAGCCGGATCGACATACTTAAGCCTCTCCTCTCAGGATGTAACCGGCCCCGCGGATCGTTTGAATGACGCGCTTGCCGCCGTGCTCCTCCGTCTTCTGACGGAGCATGGCAATATAGACCTCCAGCACATTCGACTCCCCGCTGTAGTCGTACCCCCAAATTTTATCCATAATTAAATCTCGGGTGAGCAGACGTTTCGGATTTTGCATGAACAGATGGAGCAGCTCGAATTCCTTCGCCGTCAGCTCTAGCCGTTGACCAGCCCGTGTCACCTCCCGGGAATCCAGGTCCATGATGATGTCCTCAAAGATCAAACGCTGGCTGCCGGACCCGACGCCCGTGTCCTTCCGTCGGAGCAATGCCCGAACCCGAGCCAGCAGCTCCTCCAGCGCAAACGGTTTGACGAGATAATCGTCGGCCCCGATATCCAGGCCTTTTACCCGGTTCTCGACCTCATCCTTGGCGGTTAACATCAGCACCGGCACAGTACTTCCGCCCTCGCGCAGCCGACGGCAGACCTCGAATCCATCTACCTTGGGCATCATCACGTCCAAAATAATCAAATCCGGGTCGGCGCTCAGCATCATGGACAGTCCTTCCGCTCCGTTCTGAGCTGTATACACGTCATAGCCTTCAAATGCGAGGCCGCGCCGCAGCATCGACGTAATTTTCTCATCATCATCTATGACCAAAATCGCCGATCTCACGAGCTATCTCTCCTTTGCCTTCCGCTTGCCCTGCAGCAAGCTCTACTCTCTCCATTGTACCAAATCGAACGGCTAACCCGCATCTGGAAGCCAAAAAGGCGGCAGGCTGCTCCTGCCGCCTCTACCGCCCTGGCTGCTTCCTGTGCGAATTAGTTTACGTTGGTAAACTCGTTCTTATCGCCAATCGTAACCTCAAGATCAATGTTCTTGCCGTTACGTACAACGTTGAGCGTAACTTTCGCACCAACTTGTTGTTTTTGAATAAACTCAATCAATTTCTCTTTGGTCGCAAATTTCGTTCCGTTCGCTCCGGTAATGATATCGTACGGACGCAGGTCGGCGTTATAAGCCGGCGATTTGAATACCACATCCGTCACAATGGAGCCTTCCTTCACGTCGGTTTGCATTTGCTTCGCAACTTCCTCAGTCATCGTCATCAAAGTTGCTCCGATGAATGGTACCGGCTTTTGCGGAATTTTCTCGTTGTTTTTCAGTTTTTCCAACACTTCGGTCACCGTGCTGGTTGGAATTGCAAAACCAATCCCCTGTGCATCCGAGCTGACGGCGACGTTAATCCCAATGACTTCACCGTTCAGGTTCAAGAGCGGACCACCGGAGTTCCCCGGGTTGATCGAAGCGTCGGTTTGCAGCAAGTGCTCGTACTCGCGGTCTTTCTCGCCGTTTTCCCCGGCGATCTTAATGTCGCGCTCCTTCGCGCTCAACACCCCGGCCGTCACCGTGTGGTCAAAGCCCTGCGGGTTCCCAATCGCGACCAGCCACTCCCCAACCTGCGTGTTGTCGGAGTTGCCCAACGGAATCGAAGGGAAGTTATTGTCACCGTCGATTTTCAATACAGCCAAGTCCAGCTCATAGCTGGTACCCAGCACTTTAGCCTCATAAGGTTTATCTGTCCCTTGGACGGTAACCTGCACCACATCGGCGTTATGCACCACGTGTTCATTCGTTAAGATGTAACCCGTTTTATCGAAAATAAATCCCGATCCAATCCCTGTCGGCACGAGTTGACTCGAACCCGAGGAGCCGCCGTTGTTGCTGCCATTGCCGCCAGAGCCAAAGAAGTCATCGCCAAAGAAGTAACGGTAGAAGGGATCGTTGCTGTACGGGTTGCTGCTTCTTTGCTTGCTGGCATCCGTTAACGTTTCAATTTTAACAACGGCCGGACCTGCTTGATTCACGACTTTCGTCACCTCACCGGAATCCGTTACCGGATACAGTGCAGCCGTTGCTTTGCCGGACGAATCGGAACCACTGCTATTGGATGTATTGCTTGATGCCGGTACCGAAGAGGATGCCGCCTGATCCGGGGTAAACAAGTTCGCACGGTCCGCATAAAACATCGCGCCGGTCATGATCAGCATGCCGGCTAAGACACCGGCGATCACCGAACGAACGGAGGATTTACGCTGCGGTTTAGTGTTGTATTGCCAGTTCGCACTCTTGGCAGCCGGCAAGCTGCTGCGTCCATCTCCATTTGATCCGCTTGTGGATTCAGCCGCGCTGCGAATCATTTCATAGGAAGAAGGATAAGGTTTCAGCGGCTGCGGTTTCGTCACTTCTACTTCTTCAGGTTGACTCTGTGAATATCCTGTTGTTTGTCCAGACTCCTCGTTGTTTTTTCCATAGGATTGAAAAGGTCCGTAAGAATAATAATAGGAAGAGCTCGACTCCGAAGATTCTTGACGCTTCGGTTCATTGGTATTGTTCGCGTCCTCTTCAAAAGGTTGGCTCGATTTATTTTTTTGATCATCCATCTTGATTGACCTCCTTCCCCCGAGTGGTTCAGGGGTAACTTGTTTTTCTTGCTTTCTTGATTTTTATTCTGTACCAGAAACCTTAAACATACATTAAAAACAATTAAAAAGGAGATAAAAGCTAGAATGGTGCATTACAGATTAAAAAATAGCGCCCCATCAGGCGCTATTTCCATATAATCAATCTATGAACGCCCTACCCAACCTTGCCGGTGGGCATAGATGGCCAACTGCGTGCGGTCCTCCAGCTCGCATTTCATCAGCAGGTTGCTGACGTGGGTTTTGACTGTCTTGATGCTGATATGCAGCTCTTCAGCGATGTCCTTGTTGCTTTTTCCCTCGGCGATTAACAGCAGCACTTCCTTCTCCCGCTCGGTCATCCCCGAGTCATCCCCTTGTACGGTACGCTGACGGAGGCCGCGGGTGAGCGCCTGGGCCACTTCGCCTGTCATCACCGGCATCCCGCGGAAGGCTCCTTGCAGCGCATAAATCAACTCCTCGGCGGAGACGGTCTTCAGCACATAACTGACCGCGCCGGCCTCAACCGCTTGCACAACGAGATCATCCTCCAGGAAGCTGGTGAGAATCACGATTTTCATATCCGGAAACCGATTCCGCACTTCCTTGGTTGCTTCGGCTCCGTTCATTTCCGGCATCATCAAATCCATCAGAATGATGTCGGGCAGCCCCTCCGGCAATCCTCGTTCCAACATCTCTACCGCCTCACGCCCGTCCCCGGCCTCGGCGATCACCTCAAACCCCGGGTCTTGCATCAAATACGTCTTTAACCCCATTCGTACCATGTCATGGTCATCAACGATCATCACCTTGATCTTGCTCATCCGCGGCTCCCCCTTTTCCTTCCTCAAACTTCGGAATATGCACCCGAATTGTCGTTCCTGCTCCAGGCTTACTAATGATTTCCACATGGCCGCCAAGCTTCTCCGCCCGCTCCTTCATTGTCGTTAACCCGTAGGAGCCCTGCTTCTGATGCGTGTTGCTAAAGCCTTGTCCGTCATCACTGATGCTCAGCACCACTTGACGCGGACCTTCTCGCAACGACAGGCTGACCATGCTGGCTCCGGCATGCTTCACAATATTCGCCATCGCTTCCTGGATGATAAGGAACAGCTGATGTTCTTTCGCTTCCGACATGTCTCCCTGGATGTCCATATCCTTAATCCCTTTGAGTCCGTTCTGCCGGCAATAGTCAGGAAACCACTGATCCAACGCCTCAGCCAATGATTTGCCAACCAGCTCCATTGGACGTAACTGGGCGATGAGGGCACGCATCTGCTTTTGCGCCGTATTCGACATCTGGATCAGTTGATTCAGCACCGTTTCTGCCTGGGCTGCGTTGTTTTCCAGCACCTTCGGCAAAGAGGAAGCCGCCATATGAATGGCAAAGAGCTGCTGGCTGACGGTATCGTGCAAATCGCGGGCCAGCCGTCTGCGTTCCTCCAGCACCGCTTTTTCTGCAGCCTGCTCCTTCTCAACAACCTCTTGCTCGCCGAGCTGTTGAAGCAGCTGCATTTTTTTCTCCATGGCTTCTATCATGTTGTTAAATTCCTGATACACTCCGTTAAAGGTCTGATCTGCCGTTTCCGGCATCCGCACCGATAAGTTCCCCTTGGCGACCTGCAGCATGTTCAGGTGTAAGTGATCGATCTTCCCCTGGATGCGCCGACCGGCGATATAGCCAATAATCAGCGCTAAAACGACGATGCCTGCCATATCGTAAATCCACACCGAGGAATCGCTAACTACGATGACCCCGGTCGTCGTTCCGATATAGAAGGCAACCGCCGTCAGGCTGCCGGTGAGCAAGAAATAACACAACAGCTCCCACTTCGTATTCATCAAGATCCGCCGCACGATCATCAGGTTACCCTACCATGTTCACTTTAACGTCGCCAACAAATACGCTGACAATCAGCTTAATCCGCTTGCTGGCTTCGCCATAATACGGAGATTCCGCGGTGACGCTGCTCATGAAGCCGCCTTGCTTCTGCGTCAGCACTTTCAAATCGCCGATGAACGCGCTGGAAGTGGCCACAATTCCGATATCCATATCGTCAGGGATGAACACTTTTACATCGCCGATGAAAGACGAAACGTTAATTTTGGTTTCCCCGTAAGGAATTTGCGCCTTCGTCAGGTCAATAATCGTATCGCCGATAAAATGGGAGATATTCATCGGTTTCAGTTGGAAATAATCCTGACCCAAGTGAACATCACCGATAAAACCACTCTTCTGGATGACCGGTCCATGACCTCCTAAACCGCTATCTTGCTGGTGATGCCCAAAATTTGGAGAGGAAAAACGCGATTTTTCCTGCTTCGCTGCTTCTTCCTTCTCTTTCTCCTTCTCCATCGAGCCAAAAATTGAATCCAGCGGAGACTCCATCTCCGGATGGAATGTTGGCGGCGGTGGATCAAGCGGCGGCATCGGAGGCGGCGGAGAATCGTCGCGCCGTTTGTGCCGATCCGGATCACGCGGTTTGAATATGACGAACAGCCCGCCGATGATCAATATCACCGGGAAGAAGAAGCGGAAAAAGTCGCCCGGACTTAAGTCGATAAAATTCAGATTGCGAGCCAGAAAATACCCGCCGATGAGCAGTAATACGACACTGCCGATAAAGTTACCGCCCCGCCAGCCGCCGTTAGTTAAGTTCGCCAACCCTCCTAATATCAGAAACAAGGGCCAGTAAGTCGCGAACATTTCACCGATGCTGAAATCGGTCACTCCGAGCTGATTCAGAAGAAACACGCCCCCGATCCCGACCAGCACCATCCCTCCAATTAATCTTCCAAATAACCCATTTCTCATATCGTAACCTCCAATGGACTGCCTCTTACTAATGCCAGTTTACCTGAAGGATAAGGTGATGAACAGCGGCGCGGGATGGAAAGCTTGATCGGTCTCGAGACCGAGGGGAAAGGGAATATATGTAAAAAGCGCCCCTTATTGGGACGCTCTTTTCGCTCTATGCGATCATTATTGTTGTTTGTTCACTGGAGTCGTTGCATTGCGAGAAGCTTTCGCTTTCTGAGCAACGGTTGCTGTGCTTTCTTCAGCAAATTCCTCATTAAACTTCTCGTTCGGTGTTTTGTAACCTGGAGAAGCGGCTTTCTTTTGATTTGCCATGATTCTTCACCTCCCTCTCGCATACGCCAATTTTGTGGATTCGTCGGCGTTTTCGCAGCCCCCTAGTCGTGGGCCACGAACCTTATTATGCGAACTGGGAAGATGAATTATGCGAGCGAAAAGCGAAGGTGGGCGAAGCTTAAATCGCCTTATCCCAAAGGTTTTCGGGAATTTCCTTGTTCACTTCCATCGCTTTGCCAAGCTCCTTCAGCATCTCTTCGGTTAACTTGCCGTCTCCTTTACGGACCACCTGGACCTCAACCTCTTTTTTGCCCCATTCCTTATAAACCTGCTTGATGGTGTCAAAATAAAGGTCGATTTTGTGCCCGCGGATTGCTGAGCCTTTATCAGCAACGACCCCGTAGCCATACCCCGGAATATAAAGGATCGTACCAATCGGAAAAATCTTTAAGTCGGCAGCAATCGTCGAGACGGTATCTTTGTCACGCCGCACCCGAACACCCGAATACGTAATGCCGTATTGCGGATGGTTGGGCTTCTTGCCGGTGGATTCATAGCCGGCGGTATAACCGGTTGCCAGTACTTTGACGGTTTCCACCGCTTTTTTCTTACGTTCAGGTTGAGCTTGTTGAGCCTGTTTATGTTCCGGGTTCATCATGATGCCCCGTTGATATTGGTATTGTCGTGTTGTTCTTACCGCTTGCAGTTGCTGCGATTGCTTCAGCTCCAGCCATTCTGCGTAATTCCGATATTGCTGGTTGGCGTATATGCTTTGCGGCTGGAAGCCCCCAGCCGGCAGATCCGCTGCCATCGTAAATACAAGCAATCCTGCAAGCAAACAGCGTGTACTAAACTTGTGCCAGAAATGAAATTGGCGCATGAGAAAACCTCCCCCTTATTCGAAAGGTTTTCCACATACGCCCAATTCTATACATCCTGGCTTTCCAGCACGATGCTCACGATCCGCTCTCAACTGCAAAAGTGCAGTTATTTTTGCTCAAATCCCGCACCTGGGGCCCTTTTGATGTAAAAATACAGTTTGTTCCCGCTCAAAACCTCCGGTTCTGTTAACCCCCCCATAACGAGACGAATTAAATCACGTGGTTCCGGATTTCTTCTTGCAGCTGAGCAATCACTTCTTCCACCGCTTTAGCGCCCAGGTCGCCTTGGCCGCGTTTGCGGACAGAGACGGTGCCGGCGCTTTGCTCGTTTTCGCCTACGACGAGCATGTATGGCAGCTTCTCAAGCTGAGCTTCGCGGATCTTATAGCCGAGCTTCTCGTTGCGCAGATCGCTTTCGGCGCGGATGCCGGCAGCCCGCAGTTTATCTTCAACCTGACGAGCATAAGTGTCAAAGTTGCTGGATACCGGAAGCACTTTCGCTTGAACCGGAGCCAGCCAGAGCGGCAGATTCCCTGCGAAGTTCTCCAGCAGGAAGGCTGTAAAGCGTTCCATCGTCCCGAGAATACCACGGTGCAGCACGACCGGACGATGCTTCTGACCGTCGTCACCCACGTATTCCAGCTCGAAACGTTCCGGCAGCAGGAAGTCAATTTGCACTGTCGACAGCGTCTCTTCCTTGCCCAGCGCCGTTTTGATCTGTACGTCCAGCTTCGGTCCGTAGAACGCGGCTTCGCCTTCCGCTTCGAAGAACGGCAAGCCGGCTTCTTCTACAACTTCGCGAAGCATCCGCTGCGCCGTATTCCACATTTCATCGTTTTGGTAGTATTTCTCCGTATCTTGAGGATCACGGTAAGACAGCCGGAACCGGTACTCGTGAATGCCAAAATCGTTGTACACCTGCTTGATCAGATCTAGAACGCGCTTAAACTCATCTTTGATTTGATCCAAACGGCAGAAAATATGGGCATCGTTCAGCGTCATCGAACGTACGCGGTGCAAGCCGGTTAAAGCACCGGACATTTCATAGCGATGCTGCATCCCCAGCTCGGCGATACGGATCGGCAAGTCGCGGTAGCTGCGCATATCGCTCTTATACACCATCATGTGGTGCGGGCAGTTCATCGGACGAAGTACGAATTCCTCCGTATCAATCGCCATTTTCGGGAACATGTCTTCTTGATAATGCTCCCAGTGACCCGATGTTTTATACAAATCGACGTTCCCCAGCACCGGAGTGTATACATGCTGGTAACCCAGTCTTTCTTCAATATCAACGATATAACGTTCCAGCGTCCGGCGAACTGTCGCTCCCTTCGGCAGCCAGATCGGCAAGCCTTGACCAACCAGGTTATTGAACGTGAAGATATTAAGTTCCTTACCCAGCTTGCGGTGGTCGCGTTTCTTCGCTTCCTCCAACATGTGCAGATGATGATCCAAATCTGCTTTCTTCATAAAGGCAGTGCCGTATACGCGCTGCAGCATTTTGTTTTTGCTATCGCCGCGCCAGTAAGCACCGGCCACGCTGAGCAGCTTAAACACTTTAATCTTCCCGGTCGAAGGCACGTGCGGCCCACGGCACAAGTCGAAAAATTCGCCTTGATCATAAATCGAAATGACGCTGTCTTCCGGCAAGTCGCGAATGAGCTCTAGCTTATACGGATCCCCGAGCTCGGTGTAAATCGCTAACGCTTCTTCACGGCTCACCTCACGACGAGTAATCGGCAGGTTTTCACCGATAATGCGTTCCATTTCTTTTTCAATCTTCTGCAGATCTTCTGGATTGAGCGGATGCTCCAGATCCATGTCATAGTAGAATCCGTCCTCGATCACCGGACCGACGCCCAGCTTCACTTCTTTGTTGCCGTACAGGCGTTTTACCGCCTGCGCCATCAAGTGCGCACAGCTGTGACGCATTATTTCCAGTCCGTCCTGGGAATCCGCCGTAATGATTTCCACTTTCGCGCCGTCAACCAGCTTCGTATTTAAATCGACAGCTTTACCATCGATCTTCCCGGCCAGCGCATTTTTACGCAACCCGCTGCTGATCGAAGCCGCCACATCCTCCAAACTGCTGCCTTCCGCATACTCCCGAACCGAACCGTCCGGCAAAACAACTGATACTGCCACCTTGATTTCCTCCCTAAAAATAGAATTGGTTACCGGAAGC
>Ga0310836_101505_pt1 | contig 12359 bp, 13 predicted proteins | sample SM_ome_4_FD_201310 | JGI IMG/M metagenome (GOLD analysis project Ga0310836, IMG submission 201310) | Sorghum-adapted microbial communities enriched on stacked mutant (SM) sorghum from Joint BioEnergy Institute, Emeryville, California... ... | reverse complement strand
TACTTGAATAGCGGCGGCCACCGCTGCACCCGCAACAATGAACACGCCAACCTCAAACAATTCCCTCAATGCATGACCAAGAACACCTGCTATTAAAAAAAATCGGGTACCAGAAGTCGGAACGGTGGCAGACAGCGCGACAGGTGCCAGCGGAAATGGCTTAACCTTCTCGATTCGCAACCAGAGGAACAGCCAGCCCACCAGGACTGCGATACTTAGGGCCGCCACGGTGCGTAATCCCATCATTACGGTGCTGCCGCCAAACGCCACATAGGTCGCTACCATCGTCAGCGGATTTATCGCTGGTGCCGCAAGCACGAATGCCATCGCCGCCGAAACCGGTACTCCCTTCTGCATTAAACTCCGTGCCACCGGCACTGCGCCGCAGTCGCATACCGGCAGTACAAGCCCCAAGAGCGAAGCATAAACGACTGCCAGCGTTTTGCGCTTTGGTATCATGCGCAAAAATGTCTCCTGCGATACCATGCTTTGAATAACAGATGAAACCAGTACTCCCGCCAAAACAAACGGAAGCGATTCAAGAAGAATGGATAAGAAAACGGTTTGCGCATTCTGCCACACGTTAGCTTTCACCTCCGGTCAGGTCGATTACCGGCACCGAAAGATATGGTTCAGCAGGCTCTGGAATCACTTCAACCTGCGACGCTGTCAGAACCGGCTGCACCACCTGACCGTACGTCCAATTCAACGGCACAAGTGCGTCTGCTCCCGGCATCTGCCGTACGTTCAGCCCGCCCTGCACATTCACCCATGTATTGTCTTTCAATCGTGCCATAACCGGGCTTTCGGCAATTACACCAATCGGAATCGCGTCGGCGGCGCAACAGGAGATCGCAAAGCGCATCAGGATAATCCGTTCGGACGGCCAGCCGGGCGGATGGTAGACAATGCCCGTCAGCCTGTATGGCCGTTTTATATACTGTTCCTTCTTATCATAAAAATGCTCCTGCATATCCAGAAGCGAGAGTTCGGCCGCCTTTTCCGATGAGTGGGACTGCGACAAAGAGAGCAGGCGATTATCAAACAAAGGTGGCGTAACAGCAGACGGCACACGATCTTTCTCTTGTGGAACCGTGTGTCGCGCCGTATCCAGCATAGAAGTGCCCAGCGATGAAACCGGAAAACAGATGCCCAGCACAGAAGGCACCATGAGCAGCAGCCAGGATAGGCGCAGCGGCGAACGAAGCGGGCGATCGCAGCAGTCGCATCTACTCTCTTCTCCGTTACGATGCAGACAAGTAACGAAAGCATATACGGTCATCAAGCATATCAGCACCATCATTCCTACCGTTAAAAAAACAAAGGACGGCGCCACCAGCCGATTGATTTCCCCGGTTTTTATAACCTTGTACAAAAACAGAGCGAAGTTGAGTAGAATCATCCCCTGCGCAAATCTTCCCACATCAAATTGCCAGCTTTCACTACGCATCATGGTTTGTCCCTCCTTTTCTTGATCACTGTATGCATACAATTAAATAATAATGATTCTTTTTCACAAAAGAAAAAGCATCCTGCACACACAGGATGCCCTCCATTGTCTTTCATCCGAACGCCGCCTGGTTCATGCCCACGTCAATGAACACAAGCTCCGTCATGCGATCGCCCCAGTCAGGGTCCCAGGTTGCCACCCAATCCGGATTTTCTTCCCGATACATCTGCTGCTCTTCTTCCGTCTCCGATAAATATTTTTGTTTAGTAAAAAAGAAAGAGTAGAATATGCGGGTAAAATACAAATTTAGGTTAAAATTTTTTGCATTTAATCTCGATAAAAATTACGGATATAGTAATATGATAGAAGCGACTTTGCTAAAGACGGAGGAATCTTTATGTTTTCCGATTTCAAAATCTATAAAATACCTATCCTTTATATTCTTTTCTCTTCCATATACATTCTAGTGTCCGACAAATTTATTATGGAAATACTGGATCAGTCTGCGAATACGTATTTGATTAATGTTACCAAAGCACTCATATTTACGTTTATTACCGGAATTGTACTCTACATCGTAATTCGCCGGGATGTCATCTCCTCTCATCTCTCGAAACAGGCCTTAGAGGAGAAAGAAAAACAGTTGCGTGAAAGCGAGCAGCTGTACCGGCGGCTCGTAGAGCTCTCCCCTGACATGATTCTGGTCCATCAAGAAGGAAAATGTCTATTCATTAACACATCCGGTGCCCGCATGCTTGGCTATGATGACCCGCAGGAACTCATTGGTCAGTCGCTCTTCGATTATATCCATCCGGATTATCACGAAGGAGTCAAACAACGCATTCAAAAAATGATGAAAGAGAACATTTCCGCAGAGCCAGTTGAGGAAAAGCTCATTCATCGAGATGGCAGCATTCTTGACGTAGATGTGGCGGTCACACCGATTCAATACAACAAGCAGCCGGCCATAATGGGAGTGATTCGAGACATTACCGATCGCAAAAAGACCGAAGATGCGCTGCGCAAAGCCGACACCTTATCAATCGCCGGAAGCCTGGCGGCAGGGGTTGCGCATGAAATCCGCAACCCGTTAACCGTGCTGAAAGGATTCATCCAGCTGTTTAATCAGGAAGGAGACACACATTTTCCTTATTCGAAGATTATGCTGTCCGAGGTCGATCGTATCGAATTGATTATTAGCGACTTTTTGATGCTGGCCAAACCGCAGCATGTCCGCTTCAGCAAAAACTGTCTGCAGGAGATCGTCCAGCATACAATCAATCTGTTTGAAACGCAGGCCATTATGAAAAACGTCCGGATTATCCCCAATTACGGACCAGACCTGCCGCAGGTGGATTGCGAAGCTAATCAGCTAAAGCAGGTATTCATCAACATTTTAAAGAATGCGCTTGAAGCCATGCCCCAGGGAGGGAATATTCACGTTCGAGTTCTGCGCAAAGACGAAGAGCACATGCTCGTTCGCTTCTCCGATCAGGGTGTGGGGATCTCCCCGGAGAAAATTCAGCGGCTGGGTGAGCCCTTCTATACAACGAAAGAAAAAGGAACCGGGCTCGGTTTAATGGTAAGCTACAACATCATCAAAAACCACAAGGGCTATATTGAAGCATATAGCGAGCCCGGCGTTGGCACGACATTTGATATTATCCTGCCGATCTCTTCACAACAGAAAGCAGCAGAAGAATAAAAAAAGGAAAGAGAAGGAGAGGAAAGAAGAGCCCGGGAAGAAAAAGGCGTTCGCCTTTTTCCACATTGCACTCATCCCCTCATGGCTATTCTTTCTTTTTCATGAACTTTTCAGCAGACGCAGCCCATTTAAAATAACGAGAATGGTGCTTCCTTCATGTCCGATGACGCCGAGCGGGAGCGTCAGCGACTGCGCAAAGTTAGACAGGATAAGCAAAATGATGATGCCGAGCGAGAAGGCGATGTTTTGTTTGATAATCCGGCCCGCCTTTTTTCCCAGGCGAATCGCCACCGGAATTTTCGTCAGATCATCATTCATCAGTACCAAATCAGCCGTATCAAGCGCTACGTCGCTGCCAGCATTCCCCATTGCGATACCGACCGAGGCGGTGGCCAGTGCAGGCGCATCATTGACCCCGTCACCAATCATCGCCACTTTGCCGTACTTCTCTTTCAACGCTTTCACGCTCTCGACTTTTTGCTGGGGAAGAAGCTCGGCATACACTTCGTCTACGCCTGCCTCGGCAGCCATCGCTTCGGCCGTTGACCGCTTATCCCCGGTAAGCATGACGACCGTAATTCCCAGCTCTCTTAACTGCGCCACTGTTTCTTTCGCTTCCGCGCGAAGCGTATCCTGCACTGCCAGCAGACCGGCAATTCCCCTGTCGTTTTGCGCGAAAATGACCGTCTTGCCTTCCGCTTCCAGACGTGAAAGCAAGCCGAACAGCTCTTTATTTTCGCTTGCCATGTCTACAAACGCTTCTTTTCCGACTTTCCATGTCTGGCCTTCAAATTCCGCCACGACGCCAAATCCTGTCACCGCCTGCAGATTCTGCGGACGTGCCAGCGGCCGGCCCGTATTTTGTGCCTTCTCGGTTATCGCCCGGCCAATCGGATGCTCGGAAAGACTTTCGATGGAACCGGTGATCCACAGCAGTTCTTCTTCACTATAATCCTGCAGCGGCACGATATCGGTCACCTGTGGACGGCCCATGGTCAGCGTACCGGTTTTATCAAACGCAATCGCACGAACACCGGCTAAATTCTCTAGATGGGCCCCCCCTTTGAATAGCACCCCCCTGCGGGCACTATTCGAAATAGCGGACAGCATCGCCGGCATAATGGAAGCAACCAGCGCGCACGGAGATGCGACAACCAGAAATACCATCGCCCGGTACAGCGTCTCGGACCATGTCCAGCCCAGCGCATAGTGCGGTATCAGCATCAACAATAATGTGATACCGACGACCGTTTTGGCATACAGCCCTTCAAACCGTTCGATGAATTGCTGTGACGGCGGCATTTCGCTCTGGGCGTCCTGCACCAACTGAATGATTTTTGAAAACAGGCTGGATTCACTTTCGCTCCCGACCTCGATCAGAAGCGACCCTTCCCCGTTCAGTGTACCCGCAAATACGGTATCGCCCTTTTCCTTTTCTACCGGAATGGACTCACCGGTAATGGATGCCTGATTAACGGAAGAGACTCCTTCGCGAATCGTTCCGTCCGCCGGAATACGCTCGCCCGGTTTGACGATGATCAGATCGCCTACGCTCAGCTCTTCGATTTTAATACGCGTCTCTACTCCGTCTTTATAACGGAGGGCCGTCTCGGGTCTCAAATCCATCAGCGATTCGATATCACGGTAGCTGCGCGAGAGCGTGTAGCTTTCCAGCGCACCGCTCAGCGAGAAAATAAAGATTAAAATCGCTCCTTCAAACCAGTACCCGATGCTGGCCGCCCCAATGGCCGCCAACAACATGAGAAGGTTAACATCAAGCTCCCGCTCTTTGAACAGCGTGACAAGACCTTCTTTCGCTTTGGCATATCCTCCGATGAAGTATGCCAGCACATACAACACGAAAGGCCACACTGTTCCGCTGCTCTGCGTCATCCACGCACCGAATGTCAGCACTCCGCATACGACTGCTGCGATGCCTTCCCCATGTCGTTTCAACGTCTGCTGCCAGTCCGTCCCGGTGTTCGGTTTCACCGATACAGCCGGCGCACATGTCGATTTTATTTCGTTCATTTCCGCTCACCTCTGATAATAAATCTCAATTTTTCTGCAGAAAGCACGAATGCTGCTATCGTAAACGACAGCAGCACACCCGATTTCTAATTAAGAATGATTTTCATTTTTTGTTCTAGGTTAATTTTTTTGCATACAGGCAATTCAATTATAATTATTATAATTTACTTTTACCCTATTGGGAAGTGGAAAAATTAAAAATAGGCGAATTTTCATTGACGCATCTTCTACACCACTTTATAATTGATGATAATAATTATTTTCAATTAAGGGGTGGATACCCGATGGATGTACACGTAATTGAAGCTGCTTTGTTTATGGTTCTGCTGATTTCTTCGCCGTTCTTGCTGTATTCATTCGCCAAGGCCGGGCATGAGGAGAAGCGATGAGAAAATATAAAGCCATCTTCCGTACATAAAAACGCTCTGGAATCCAGCTATGTTCCAGAGCGTTTCTTAACTGTTCTGTGAAAATCCTGAAATAAAGAAAGACGGAAGGAGAGAAAAAAGATCCAGGGAAGAAAAAGGCCGCTGCCTTTTTCTACGTTAAAATCCTCTCCTTATTCATTCCTCTGCATGTTATCCGAGGAATGAAGTAAGCATCCAGATATGTTTCTCAAGCGATGAGTGAATTGCAAGCAGCATATCCCCCGTCACTTCATCGTTCTCCTTGTCGGCTAATTCCATGCCTTCTTTCAGTTCTTTATTGATCTGTTCGAAATCATTGATGAGCGTTTGCACCATCTCACGTGCATCTTCTTTGTTCGTTGCTTCTTTTACCGAAGAGAGTTCAAGCGCCTCGCTCATCGTCGCTACCGGCGCGCCTTTTAAGGCCAGCAGGCGTTCAGCCAGCTCGTCGATATGAAGCGCCGCTTCGTTATAGAATTCTTCGAATTTCGCATGCAGCGTGAAGAACTGGCTTCCCTTCACATACCAGTGATAGTTGTGCAATTTTACGTACAGCACTGTCCAGTTGGCGATTTGTTGGTTCAATACTTCGGTAATGTTTTTCATTTTCCAACCTCCTGATATTATTAATTTAGATATGTTGTTTATTTAAAATCATTATAATTAATTATACCAATTTTAGCAAATAAGTCAAGACACTAGAAGCAAAAATAATGATAACAGTCGTAGTCTTACCTTAAAAATCAAAATTATAATCGCCTGTCTATATGGGTTTTCTTTTCTCACTACCCGTGATATAACTGACTTACCAGTTATCTAAGTGAAAAGAGGACGATTATGAGCAAAAAACGAGGTCGGACAGAAAAAGGAGAAAAGAGCCGCCATCGTCTTATGGAGGCGGCGGCAGAAGAATTCGCCCGCAGTGGTTATCATGCGACCAAAGTCAGCGATATCGTGAAAGCGGCCGGTCTCACTCAGGCCGCGTTCTATTTGTATTTTCCGAGCAAAGAGGCGATACTTTCCGAGCTTGTAGCCGAATTTAAGCAGCAGTTGCGCGTATTCGGCGACTCCGGCAGCAATGTCACCACGCTTGCTCCCTCTGACGTTCCTGCGAAGATGCGGCAAAACATTGAAGACGTGCTTACGTTTTTGCTAAAGAACCGCGAGCTTGTTCGTGTGGCACTGTACGAATCACCGGAAGCTACGGTGATTCATGAAGAGATTACAGGACTTATCCGTGAGAACGCCCGGAAGAATTGGCTGGCCGGCCATATCCGTGAAGGCCTTGCGCTTGATGTCGTCGCTGAATGCATATTTGCCACCATACACGCCTCCGCCGAACGCTGGCTGTTCAACGGAGAAAAAAGCGCGAAGCAGCTGGCTTCGGAAATCGCCGAAGTTCTGCAGTACGGCATGCTTGCCCATCGGCCGAAGAATGATCTCCCAAAAGCATAACGAAAGACTGCACATCTTCTCCTTTTTTGCTATACTCAAGATAAATGGCAAAAAAAATGACTTCCTTCTAAACAATGCAAGGATAGACAAGGAGAAGGTGGCTATTCCTATGAACGAAATAAAAGCACAAGCACTGCAACTGCTGAAAGCGGAAGCCGATAAAATCGAACACCTCATTGAGGTACAGCGCAGCAATCTGACAATGCCGAAATGCCCACTGTATGAAGAAGTGCTCGATACGCAATTGTTCGGCCTTTCGCGCGTAATCGACTTTTTGACTCGCCTCGATTTGTTAAGCAAAGAAGAAGGAAAAGACATTTTGGACGAACTCGAAAAGCGGGTCTCAGCGAAAATCGGACAATAACCAAACAACCCAAACGCTGTACAATGCCGCGCAAAGCGATAAAAAGCGGGGAAACAAGTTGAGTGCTTGTTTCCCCGCTTTTGCTTTTTGCATTATCTACATTACTGTTTTAAAAAGTATTTCTCCAAATCATCAAGCATCAGGTTGGCTGCTTTTATGCCGCCTGCCGTATTCCAGATAACATCATCCACTTTGTGGGCCTGCCCCTTCTTCACGACACTTAGATTCTTCCACAGCGGATCATTCGTCCACTCTTTCTCAGCTTGCGATGCCTGGCCGTCACCTGTTTCATATGTGAAATAGAATAGAATGTCGCCGTCCATTTCCGGGATACGTTCTTTTGTCACCTCATCGGCAAACTCATCTTTGTCCTGTGCAGCCGGACGGGCAAAGCCAATTTCATTAAGAATGATACCTGAGAATGTATCTTTGTAATAAATACGTGTTTTCCCTGTCATGAAACGGACAACGGATACTTTCGTGGAAAGCTTATCCCCGGCCTTTTGCTTAAAGTCAGCGATGCGCTTATCCCAATCAGCCAGCAATTTGTCACCTTCCGCCTTTTTGTTCAGCGCCTCGGCATACAGCTTGAAATTGTCCTTCCAGGCACCACGCAACTCTTCGCTAAATACAGTCGGTGCAATGGCGGAGAGCTGCTGATAAATTTTCTCTTGACGCATTTTATTGCCCAGAATCAAGTCCGGCTTCAACGCGGCAATTTTCTCCAGGCTCGGCTGATGTTCGTCTCCTACTACCGTTACACCTTCCATGTCTTTGGCGATATGCTTATAGAACGGTTCATCCGTCCCTGTCCACGATTTCACCGCACCGACCGGCTTTACGCCAAGCGCCAGCAACGCTTCCGTACCTTCATTGGTAAGAATAACCACTTTTTGCGGATGCTCCGGCACTTTTGTCTCTCCCATTGCATGTTTTACCGTGCGGGTCGCTTCTTCCTTCTTCGTCTCTTCCCCGCCTTTTTCAGAGACGGTTTGCTGTGAGCCGCATCCGGCGACAAATACTGCAAAAGCGAGCAGCATAGCCAGGAATGTAAACATATTTCTTTTCTTTCGTGCGTATGTAGCAAACACAGTTGTTCTCCCCTTTATTTTTATATTTGATAATGATTATCATTAACTTTTTTTATCCTATCTGCTCTGCTTCTTTTTGTCAATAGAATATGCTAAATAAGTGATAATGAATCTCAAAATCATTGACAGATCCCTTAGATGCCCGTAAACTTTATCAATGAATTGAAAAATAAATATACATCATATTAGATGAAGACGGAAGTAGGAAAAGGGATGAAAGTTTTACTGCCAAACATTCAATTAAAAATTGCAGGGCTTCTCATCGGCGCCATTCTTCTTGTGTCTGCGGTATACGCCAGTATCGTGTTTGGCGTCATCCACACAAGCTGGCGCACGCTGCTGGAAGCCTATACAAATTTTTCGGGAACGAACGAGCATATCGTCATTAGGGAAGCCCGGATTCCCCGGGCGCTGATTGCGGTCGCTGTCGGAATGTGCCTTGGTATCTGCGGGGTGCTCATCCAGGCGCTTACACGTAATCCGATGGCTGATGTCGGCATTCTTGGGATCAATGCCGGAGCATCGCTTGTCATTGTCATTGCCGTTGCCTTCTTTTCTGTCAGCACACTGACCGCGCTGACATGGATTGGCTTTTTCGGAGCGGCGTTAAGCGGAATCGCCGTTTATGCGCTCGGTTCGTTAGGCCGGGAAGGAGCAACGCCGCTTAAGCTTACGCTGGCAGGCGCGGCGATGTATGCGCTCGCTTCTTCGTTTACACAGGGCATTCTATTAATAAGGGAGTCAGCTATGGAAGAAGTGCTGTTCTGGTTGGCCGGATCAGTGGCCGGACGCAAACTGGACGTTCTCGTATCCGTGCTTCCTTATATGGCGGTGGCAATTGCGGCATCGTTCGTTATCGCCGGACCGATGAATACGCTACGGCTCGGAGAAGACGTAGCCAGAGGGGTCGGTCAGCGGACTGCGCTTGTCAAAGTAGCGGCAGGTCTTCTGATTGTCATACTGGCCGGCAGCTCCATCGCAGTCGCCGGACCCATTAGCTTTATTGGACTTATCATTCCGCACATCGCGCGTGCGATCGTTGGTATTGATATGCGCTGGATGGTAGCGTACAGCGCGCTGCTCGGGGCGATTTTGTTATTGCTTGCGGACATTGCGGCCCGTTTCGTGGCTATGCCGAAAGAGCTGCCGATCGGAGTTATGACCGCACTGCTCGGGGCGCCGTTCTTTATTTATGCGGCACGGAAAGGAGCGGCGCAGTCATGAGAAAGTATGTATATGTACGAGGCAAGAGGTGGCCGTTCTCTTTCCTGATCGACAAACGCGCCGTGATCATCACTCTACTATTTTTGCTGCTTACACTGGCATTATTTCTCCTGAGCGTAGGAATAGGAGATTTCTTTATTCAACCGACGGATGTAATGAAGACACTGCTCGGCATCGGAGCGGCTGAACATGCATTGATTATCCAGACGTTCCGCCTGCCGCGCGTGCTCACAGCCATACTGGTGGGGGCCTGCCTGGCAGTATCGGGAGCCATTCTTCAAGGAATGGTACGCAATCCGCTTGCCTCTCCCGACCTGCTCGGCATTACAGGCGGAGCATCTGTTGCAGCCATTGGATTCATCATGCTATTTCCTACAGCTTCTATTCAATGGCTCCCGGTATCGGCGCTGTTCGGCGCGGGAATCGTGACCGTACTTATCTATATGCTAGCCTGGAAAAAAGGCGTAAGCGCTCTGCGGCTTGTCCTTATTGGAGTAGGCATCCAATCGTGCATGTCGGCACTCACTACCCTGCTGCTGGTTACCAGTCCGATTTATCTGACAAGCAAAGCTATGGTGTGGCTAACAGGAAGCGTATACGGAACGAATTGGAACGATGTTCTTACCCTTCTGCCGTGGACGCTGGTGTTTATCCCAATGGCATTCCTTCTCGGACGGAACATCAACATCCAGCAATTGGGGGACGAGGTAGCCCAGGGCGTCGGACACCATGTGGAACGGCAGAGAGCTCTGCTGCTGTTCCTCTGTGTAGCGCTTGCGGGGGCAGCAGTTGCCATCGGCGGTGCGATCGGTTTTGTTGCCCTGCTTGCGCCGCAAATCGCGCGCAAGCTGGTCGGTCCTTCATTCGGTGCTTTGCTGCCGGTAGCGGCTCTGTCCGGTTCCTTTATCGTTGTCTGTGCCGACCTGATTGCCCGCGTCGCGCTCCCGCCGCTCGATTTGCCTGTCGGCATTTTCACATCGGCCATTGGCGCACCGTTCTTTATGTACTTACTGTATAAATACCGCAACCAATAGAAAGGGGTTATTGATATATGAAAACATTAGCGGCAGAAAAGCTGACCCTTGCTTATGGAAACCGTACCATTATCCGGGAACTGGATATAACGATTCCAGAGGGAAAAATCACCGTTTTTATCGGAAGCAATGGATGCGGCAAATCCACGCTGCTTCGTTCACTGGCCCGCCTGCTAAAGCCGTCTGCAGGCTCAATCATTCTGGACGGCCAAAGCATTTCCCGGCTGTCAACCAAGGAAGTGGCGCGACGTCTTGCGATTCTGCCGCAAACGACCGGTGCTCCCGAAGGACTGACCGTGCTGCAGCTTGTTAAACAGGGACGCTACCCTTATCAATCGTGGCTTCAACAATGGTCGAAAGAAGACGAAAAGACAGTCCAATGGGCGCTTGAAGTAACACGATTGACTGAACTTGCGGAACGCCCGGTTGACTCCCTGTCCGGCGGTCAGCGCCAGCGCGCCTGGATCGCGATGGTGCTGGCCCAGGGTACAAATGCGCTGTTGCTTGATGAGCCAACCACCTATCTGGATATGACGCACCAGATTGAAGTGCTCGATATCCTGGCCGATTTGAACCGCAGCGAAAAACGCACCATTGTCATGGTGCTGCACGACATCAACCTCGCCTGCCGGTATGCCGATCATATCGTCGCACTGCAGGATCAGAATGTGTATGCGGAAGGAAGACCGGAAGACATTATTACGGAACAGCTCGTTCGCTCCGTCTTCCATCTCGATTGCCGTATTATCAACGACCCGATTTACGGTACGCCGATGTGCGTCCCATACAGCAAACATCATAACCACCACGTTTTATAAGTACAGGCAAAAAGACGGAGCATCACGAAATGCGCTCCGTCTTTCTTTCCTTCTATTCGTAAACAAGGAAAAACTCGCGAGGCGTGTGCCGACCGTTGCTTTTTCCGTGTGGAGCGTGGGGCCCGAAGGGAGGAAAAGACCGGCAATTGTCTCCCTCTTCGAGGTACCCGGATGTTTTGCCGGTTCGACCGAAGGGCCACAAAGCGGCCGCATGTCTTCTTTGTGGAAAAAGGACGAGCGGCAACGCCCGCGAGTTTTTCTTATTTATTGGCGAGCATCGGAAGAATAATAGAAAAATGAGTGCCCTTTCCCTTCTCGCTTCTCACTTCTACTCTGCCATTCCACGCCTCTACAATCCGATAGCACACCATTAAACCTAAGCCGGTCCCCTTTTCTTTCGTCGAATAGAAAGGATTGCCCAACCGCCTGACTTCTTCCGGGGTCATTCCTTTGCCTGTATCAATGATATCAATGACGATATGTTCTGCCCGGCGGAAAACCCGCACCGTCAGAACGCCTTTCAGTCATCGCTTCCACACCGTTTTTCATCATGTTAATCATGCACTGGGAGAACTTTGAACGGTTCAGTATAAGACACAGGTCCTCTTCTATTTCCATATTATTTCTACATTTTTCAGCAGCGCATACGATGTCATTACACCGGCCAGCTGAATCAGTGAATACTCGAACGAAAAGTGGAGAAATTTCATTTGCGTCTTCGCCTCTTCCTGCATGCTCAGCAGGCTTCCGAAAATAACAAGCGAGGAAGAAAGCAGCGCA
>Ga0310836_101502_pt1 | contig 12367 bp, 12 predicted proteins | sample SM_ome_4_FD_201310 | JGI IMG/M metagenome (GOLD analysis project Ga0310836, IMG submission 201310) | Sorghum-adapted microbial communities enriched on stacked mutant (SM) sorghum from Joint BioEnergy Institute, Emeryville, California... ... | reverse complement strand
AATGGTTAAAGGAATCTTATGGTTTCGAAAAGAAGATTTATATAGTGACGGAGTACCCAGACGTACTCCTCTTTGCTGTAAGCTAGCATCATCTACACTTCCAGCCATTGCCGCACTCAACACACCGATTGCTTCAAGCAATGCGCTTTTTCCGCTTCCGTTCGCACCAATAAATACATTGACCATTCCAGGTTCAAAATCAACGTCCCATAGTGATTTAAAGTTTTTAAAATGGAGTCGAAAACTCATATTATTTATCACCTTCATAATTAAAGTCGGATCTATGTATTCTTTATTGTAGACAAGGAATAACAATTAAAGTCAAACCTTCGTTCATTATACGCTACCTTATGTATCCTTCTCTACAAAACGTAAAAAACCTGCCGATTCCGACAGGTTTCCTTGTGTGCTTCAAACTACATCAGGTTGCTGATATGATTGCGGACAGTTTTCTCACTGATAAACAATTGCTGCGCGATTTCCTTCGTTGTCTTGTCTAGTACTAGAAGTTCAAATACCTCTCGTTCCCGGTTGGTCAACAGTGGCTTGGCTTTCTGTTCGTTATTCAAAAGTGCTACCCCTCCTTGGCCTGGGCTCTCAAGTGCAAGGCTAGGGATACAGTCACCATAGTCTATGACCCGGAAAGATAGGTGGTTCAGGGAAGCGGGAAATTTGGGCCTGCGACACATTATATTCGCTCCGCGTTTTCCCTGTTCATTTACCTGTAAAAAATTTGCTCGTCTACCGTACGCTCCCCTAAGGATTTTTTAATAGGCATTTCCCCTTTTAGAGGAGACACAAAACTTTCCATTTCCTTTACGCAGGATAAAAATAGGAACGGTGGGAAAAAGGGCTTGTAATTCCTTCTGGTAATCGGAGCGTAGAACAAAAATCCAGCGCACCCGATGCAAACTAAGCGCTGGTACGCCGATTTCATGTCGACTGATTTGCCACATAGGAAGCGGTACACTCCGGAATGCAAATACGACATCACCGAACCCGAAACACGCTTTTAAGCAATCCTGCAGACCGTAATCATGCCGTCGATATTCGAGCAAATGTACAGGCTCTAAACCGAAACGCTCAATCAGATGTTTTCGATCTTCGGACTGCTCTTTCGTTCTATGGCCCGTACTTTGCCGCGACGATAGCACGGGATACTGTATGTACAGATACGTAAGGGGAATGCCGTGGAAAAACATGGACTTATCCAATCAGCTCCATTTGCTCGAATAAAGCAATGCTTTCACGTACCTTTTCAGGAATTGGTACGCTTCGTCTTGTTTTCTTATCCAAGAGTACGATTGTTCCTCTCCCCGTTGCCACGAGTCTATTCTTCTCTTCTGCAATTAGACAGTATTCCAGCTCCAGGGAGCTATTGCCGAGCCGTGCTACTCGTACGCCCAACCGCAGCGTCTCCCTAAAGAACGCTTCGCTATGGTAATGGCAGGCAATATCCGCAACTACCACCATTAAGTCCGCATTATAGTCCAGCACCAGATCACCAAAGCCGAGGTTATCAAAATATTCAACCCGTCCCTGCTCGAAATAAATCAGGTGACTGGTATTATTCAGATGACCGGACATGTCGGTCTCACAATAACGAATCGTAATCTTGGTCATAAAATGAAATTTCTCCAGCCATTCCTCCAAGCTTGGCTGTATATATGTGGCTCTTGCCATATTTTCTCCACTCCCTGCTTTTTACTTGCTGTTCTTATTCTGTTATTATTTTAACAAATTATTCTATCATGACAAAAGCTCCCCCGCTTAAGGGAAGCTTTTTATGCTGATCTGTCTATGCATTTATTGATGTAATACCGGAGGCCCGCTATCAAATGCGCACTCTTCAATTTCAAAGCCGAGGTCTTCAATCATCTCATGATCCCACTGCGTTTTCTGACCATCTGTTGTCAGATAGTCACCAACGAAAATCGAATTGGCAGCATAGAGGCCCATCGGCTGTAGATGACGGAGATTCACTTCTCGTCCGCCTGAGATACGAATTTCTTTCGTCGGGTTGATGTAGCGGAACAGCGCAAGCGCTTTAAGACACTTCATGGCGCCGATTTTTTTCATTGATCCCAGCGGCGTACCCGGAATAGCATTCAGGAAGTTGACCGGGATCGAATCAGCATCGATCTCATACAGCGCATATGCCATCTCGACAATCTCTTCGTCGCTTTCCCCCATCCCCAGGATGACGCCGGAACAAGGAGACATTCCCGCTTCTTTGACGGCATTCAATGTAGCAATGCGGTCATCATATGTATGAGTGGATGTTATGTTGGCATGATTGCTCGCTGATGTATTAATGTTGTGGTTGAAGCGGTCAACGCCGGCCTCTTTAAGCCGAACTGCCTGTTCAGGAGTGATAAGCCCCAGACAAGCGCAGATTTTCATATTGTGCTGTTCTTTGATTTCACGGACTGCTTCAATCACGTTATCCACTTCTTTATCCGTCGGACGTCGTCCACTCATGACGATACAGTATGTACCTGCCTTCGCTTCTTTCGCTTTCGATGCACCATCTACTAGCACATCTTTAGAAAGCTGCGGATATTTCTCAATCGGCGCGGTCGAAACGATAGACTGCGAACAGTAGCCGCAATCCTCCGGACAGAGACCGCTTTTTGCGTTAATAATCATGTTTAACTTCACTTTATTTCCGTAGTAATGGCTGCGGATACGATACGCACCCTGAAGCAGCGTCAGCACTTCCGTGTCCGGCGCTTGTAAAATAGTCAATGCCTCTTCTTTCGTTAACTTCTTCCCTGCCAGTACTTCCTCTGCAAGCGCTACCCAATCCGTCTTCGGCTTTGTTTCCAACACAGGTGTCAGCATAGCTCCTCCTTATTTGTAAACTATTTTTTATTAATAGTTAACATTAATTATAAGAAGAGAATGCTTAATATGTCAACCAAATCCGAAAAATCAGGTAACAAATTTAAATGAATTCCTTTTTCTTCGTTTGGTTTTCCGTTGCCAAGATGCAACACTGCCGCTAAGTTGCCGGAAAAAGAACTTCAGAAAAAGAAATTCATTTAACTTGCTATGTTTCCTATCCTTAAAGAAGTGCATAGAAAAACAGCACCCTGCCGAATCTGCAGGGTGCCGCCGTGTATCCGCAATTAGCTGCGGAAGAAATTCTTGATAGCGTATACTGTCGTCGCGCGGTTCATCGCCGCAATGGACGTTGTAAGCGGAATGCCTTTCGGGCAGGACTGCACGCAGTTTTGCGAGTTACCGCAATCGGTAATACCGCCTTCACCCATTAAGCCTTCCAGACGCTCTTCAGCGTTCATTTTACCAGTCGGATGCTCATTGAACAGACGTGCCTGGGAGATAGCAAATGCGCCGATGAACGGAGACTTGTCGTTCACATTCGGACACGCTTCCAGGCACACGCCGCAGGTCATGCAGCGGGAAAGCTCATATGCCCACTGGCGATCCACTTCCGGCATACGCGGACCCGGTCCAAGGTCATGCGTGCCGTCGATCGGAATCCACGCTTTTACGCGTTTCAATGCATCGAACATGCGGCTACGGTCAACAGCCAGGTCACGCTGTACCGGGAATGTATTCATCGGTTCCAGACGAATCGGCTGCTCCAGTTTATCGACCAGTGCTGTACAAGATTGACGCGGCTTGCCGTTAATTACCATAGAACAAGCGCCGCAAACCTCTTCCAGACAGTTCATTTCCCAGACGATCGGTGCGACCCGCTTACCGTCTGCCGTTACCGGGTTACGCTGAATTTCCATGAGGCAACCGATAATGTTGAGATTTGGACGATAAGGAATCTTGAATTCCTGTTTATATGGTGTTCCATCAGGACTATCCTGACGGGTAATAATCAAGTGAACCGTTTTTTGTTGTTCAGCCATGTCTCTTCACCCCTCTTTTTTCTACTACTTCTTCTCAGCTACTGTGCTCTTCTTCGAGTAGTCACGTTTACGAGGCTTAATCAGCGAAACATCGACATCTTCATACGAAATCTTCGGCGCATTCGTTGCCGGGTCGAAGTTCGCCATTGTCGTCTTCAGGAAGTTCTCGTCATCACGTTCCGGGAACTCCGGCTTATAGTGCGCGCCACGGCTTTCGTTACGCTCAAGCGCACCGATCGTGATTACACGGGCAAGCACAAGCATGTTCCACAGTTGACGCGTAAAGGAAGCACCGGCATTGCTCCATTTGGACGTATCATTGATGTTAATGTTTTGATAACGCTCCATAAGCTCCTGAATCTTCTCATCCGTTTGCTTCAGCTTATCGTTATAACGAACAACTGTTACGTTGTCAGTCATCCACTCGCCAAGCTCACGGTGAATCTTATATGCATTTTCCGTACCGCTTGTCATATTTGTGATGCGGTCGTATTTCTCTTGTTCTTTCTTCACTTGCGCATCGAATATAGTAGAAGAAACATCTTCAGCAGACTTGTTCAAGCCTTTGATGTATTCGATTGCTTTCGGACCCGCTACCATACCGCCGTATACCGCGGACAGCAGAGAGTTCGCACCCAGACGGTTTGCGCCGTGCTGTGAGTAATCACACTCACCCGCAGCAAACAGGCCAGGAATTTGCGTCATTTGGTTATAGTCAACCCACAGACCGCCCATGGAATAATGAACAGCAGGGAAGATTTTCATCGGAACTTTGCGCGGATCGTCGCCGACGAATTTCTCGTAAATCTCGATGATACCGCCCAATTTGATATCCAGCTCATGCGGATCTTTGTGGGACAGGTCGAGATATACCATGTTTTCGCCGTTTATGCCAAGCTTCTGGTTAACACAAACGTCGAAAATCTCACGGGTCGCGATGTCACGCGGTACAAGGTTTCCGTAAGCCGGATATTTCTCTTCAAGGAAGTACCAGGGTTTACCGTCTTTATATGTCCATACGCGTCCACCTTCACCGCGGGCAGATTCGGACATCAGACGAAGCTTGTCATCTCCTGGAATCGCAGTCGGGTGAATCTGGATGAATTCTCCATTTGCGTAAGCCGCGCCCTGCTGGTATACAGCAGAAGCAGCCGTTGCCGTATTAATAACAGAGTTCGTAGACTTACCAAAGATAATACCAGGGCCACCTGTCGCAAGAATAACGGCGTCCGCTTTGAAAGATTTGATTTCCATTGAACGCAGGTTCTGTGCAGTAATACCGCGGCATACACCGTCTTCGTCAATAACGGCGGACAAGAATTCCCATCCTTCGTATTTCGTAACAAGACCGTTTACTTCCCAGCGGCGAACCTGCTCGTCCAATGCGTATAGGAGCTGCTGACCCGTGGTGGCGCCGGCGAATGCCGTACGGTGATGCTGTGTACCCCCGAAGCGGCGGAAGTCAATCAGACCTTCCGGCGTACGGTTAAACATAACGCCCATGCGGTCAAACATATAGATAATGCCCGGTGCGGCATCGCACATCGCTTTTACCGGCGGTTGGTTTGCAAGGAAGTCCCCGCCATATACCGTATCGTCAAAGTGGATCCACGGAGAATCCCCTTCACCCTTCGTATTTACCGCTCCGTTAATACCGCCCTGCGCACAAACAGAGTGAGAGCGTTTTACAGGAACAAGAGAAAACAACTCAACCGGGTAGCCGGCTTCAGCGGCTTTGATTGTGGACATTAATCCTGCCAGACCGCCACCAACTACGATAATTTTACCTTTACTCATGCTCTAACCCCCTATTTTTGGACTGCTTGTGCTACATCAACGGGATTCGCAAATGAGAACAGAGCAAGCAATCCCATTGCCGACATTAACACGAACACAGCCATGGTTACATATGTAGAGATGCGCTGCGCACGGGGACCAACTGTAATACCCCAGCTTACAGCAAAGCTCCACAGACCGTTTGCAAAGTGGAATGTTGCGGACAGAAGACCAATAATATAGAATGCCAGCATGAATGGGTTATCTAAAATTTCGTTCATCAATGTGAACAGGCCAGTCGCTTCCACATTTCCGATTACCATTTGCATTTTTGTTTCCCATACATGCCATGTAATGAAAATGAGCGTGATAACACCTGTTACACGCTGCAGCATGAACATTACATTACGGAAATAGCCATAGTTACCCACGTTATTCTTCGCCTGAAATGCAATGTACAGTCCGTAAATGCCATGATACAGAATGGGCAAGAAAATAAAGAGGATTTCGATGAGGGCCAGGAACGGAAGCCCTTCCATAATCTCAACGCGCTCAAGAAAAGCTTCTTCACCGCGCGTTGCATAATAGTTCGTTAGCAAGTGGACGAATAAGAATCCCCCGATGGGTACAACGCCTAGCAGGGAATGTAGTTTACGGTTAAAAAAATGCCGATGATTCATCATTGCATAAATTCCCCCTTTCACAAGGATCCGCTACAATTTTTCTAGTCTGACACTTTTTTCACAAAAACGTTTAACACACCCAATTTCTCTCCGACTTCTCTACAGTTCTCTCGAAACACCCCTACCACTTCATTTTTCTCTCTAAACTCCCCCTTTATCCGCTCTACTCTACATGCATGACATGAAGAAAAGCTTCCCAAGGAAGCCTTAAAAATAAATGAAGACTTTGTGACAAATTCATTTTACTCCGTCAAAGAGACAGCGTCAAGGAAAGCGACGGACAAATTGTCGAAATTCGCCGATACCAAAATGATTATCTTGATGCTGCCGATTGTTTAAAAATACCGGTATTATATTTTTCAATAAACTGTTCTACCAGTGGACCGATCTTTACGAACTCCACAAGGAACCCGTCATGACCGTAAATGGATTCAACAAAGTGATATTCCACTTCTTTGTGCGAGGCTTTCAGCATCTCCACTACTTCTTCCTGATGATCGGCAGGATACAGCAAGTCATTCGAAATAGCGATGGAAAGCACCCTGGCCTGAATCCGTTCCAGCGCCGCTTTAATACCTCCGCGTCCTCGCCCGATATCGTGCGAGTCCATTGCTTTCAATAAATACAGGTAACTGTTGGCATCAAACCGCTCGACCAGCTTTTGCCCTTGATAACGGAGGTAGCTCTCGATGTTGAATGTGGAATCAAACTGGGTTACATCCCGTTCGTCTTTCAAACGCCGGCCGAAACGATACTCAAACAAATCAGCCGTACGATACGTAATCATTCCTAACATACGGGCAATCGACAATCCGTTGACCGGTCCTTTCCCCGGGTAATAATGTCCTCTCTTCCACTCCGGATCGGACAGAATGGCCTGCCGTCCCACATCATTGTATGCAATGGCGATCGCAGACAGCCGGGCCGATGTAGCAATAGGCAGGACAAGATGCATCATCTCCGGGTACATAACCGCCCATTCGTAAGCCTGCATTCCGCCCATTGAGCCTCCGACAACGGCAAACAATTTATCTATCCCTAAACGCTTCACCATTAGATACTGCAGCTGTACCATATCCCGTATGGTGACTACCGGAAAATCCGCGCCATATGGCCTCCCGGTCTCCGGGTTAAGGGAAGCAGGACCTGTCGTACCGGAACATCCGCCTAATACGTTCGACGTCACCACAAAGTATTTATTCGTATCAATATAGCGTCCGGGACCGATAAGGCCTTCCCACCATCCCGGCTGTTCTTCATCTCCGACTGCGCATGCGTCACCGGTAAGCGCATGACAAACGAGGATCGCATTCGTCTTCTCCTCATTCAGCGTTCCGCTCGTCTCAAATGCCACTTCAACCTGTCTCAGCGTATCACCGCACTCCAGTTTTATTTCGTCTATCACCATCTTCTGTATCATGCGCTCGTCACTCCCTTCTGCTCTTTTTCTCTCCGCACCATACCGTAGCGGCGAACCAACTTATAAAAAATGCCTCTTCCTTATAAGGAAGAGGCGTTCATAGCTCATCGTCCTCCCCTTATCTTCCAGAACGTTTAAACCGTTCTGCTGGAATTGGCACCTCATCCGCACACATGCACGGGGTTGCCGGGCTTCATCGGGCCAGTCCCTCCGCCTCTCTTGATAAGAGCTATCTTATTGTATTCCGTCTTTCTGCGAGTTAGTTCAATACTACGTTTTTTACTGACTAATGTCAATATTGACAAAAAGAAAGTTCGTTTTGTAAACTCAGTATTATAATAGGTTAACATAAGACAAGGAGAAAGCTCATGCGAAACGAAAACATGAAAATGATGATTCTTTCGGCCTTATTCTGCGCACTAACAGCGGTTTTTGCTCAGATTTCTTTTTCATTTATTCCGCAGGTTCCTTTTACTCTCCAGAATTTTGCTATCGCGCTTACCGCTATCATTCTAGGAAGACGCTATGGAACCATCGCTGTTCTGCTCTATCTACTGCTCGGTGCTGTAGGCGCACCGGTGTTTGCCCAATTTTCCGGCGGATTCGGCATCATTGTTGGCAAAACAGGCGGATACTTAATCGGATATGTTATAGCCGTGTTCGTCATGGGTACGTTGCTTAAAAACAAGGATATCACATTTTTCCGCGCGCTGCTTGCGAATGTAGTCGGATTGGCCATCATCTATGCATGCGGTGTCACTCAGTTAAAATTCGTACTGAGCCTACCGTGGAACCAGGCATTTGCTTTCGGTATGGGGCTGTTCGTACTGCCTGACCTGGTTAAGATTGCGGTCGCTTCCTATATCGGAGTGCTTGTCCGCCGACGTCTCGCTGCGGCAGGTCTTCTTCCGGCCTCCCTTCGCAAAAGCCACATCACCGCATAATGATCCGTTACGTCAAAAAAGAGCCCGGCCGTTCAAAAGACGGCGAGCTCTTTTTTATGTTTGTTATACTCCATATACCATGGCAGCTTCTTTGGCATCAAGTCCAAAGGACGTATGAAGGCTGCGTACCGCCGCTTCCATCTGAGCCAGCGGAATGACGCAAGAAACTTTAATCTCGGATGTAGACACCATCTTAATCTCCACGCCTGCCTCAGCCAGACAGGTAAACATCCGGGCTGCCACACCCGGATTCGTAATCATGCCGGCTCCGACAATCGAGACTTTGGCCAGGTCTTCCTCTGCCACCGCATACCCAAACTCAAGTTCTTCCCTATGCTTAAGCAAAACATCCAGCGTCCGTTTTACTTCCTCACCGCTTACAGAAAACGATACATTCGTTGTATTAGCTTCATAAGCACTTTGTACGATAACATCTACATTAATATGCTCTTCCGCCAGTGTGGCGAATAGTCTGGACATTGTATTCAATTTGGCCGGCATATCGGCTACTGTAATTTTCGCCACGCTTTTATCGTGAGCAATTCCGCTAACAACCAACCCTTGCTCCATATTCGATTCCTCCCCAATCATGGTTCCTTCTTCTGTGCCAAAGCTTGAGCGAACGGTTAAAGAGACACGATGCTGCTTTGCGCATTCCACCGCACGGGGATGGAGAACCCCGGCTCCAAGCGTCGCCAGCTCAAGCATTTCATCATAAGAGATATAGGGCAGTTTCCTTGCAGAAGAAACAATGCGTGGATCTGCTGTATATACACCGTCCACATCAGTATAAATCTCGCATCTATCCGCCTGAAGCGCTGCTGCCAGCGCCACTGCCGTCGTATCCGAACCGCCCCGCCCAAGCGTTGTAATTTGCCCGTCAGAGGAAATACCCTGGAATCCAGCGACAATAACTACCTTCCCTTTGGCGAGCGCATCTCGAAGCGGTGTCGGATCAATCTGCGTAATACGCGCCTTCGTATGGACCTCTTCCGTTGTAATACCGGCCTGCCAGCCGGTCATTGATACGGCACTCTGCCCCAACTCCTGTAAGGCCATGGTCAGCAACGCAATAGATACCTGTTCTCCGGTCGTCAGCAGCATATCCATCTCACGCGGATCCGGCTCACCGGTAATTTGCCTGGCCATATCCACCAGAACATCCGTAGACTTTCCCATGGCCGAAACAACAACCACCACCTGATGTCCGGACTGTACAGTGGATAAAACGCGGCGGGCCACCGCCTGAATCCGTTCAATCGTGCCAACGGATGTACCGCCGAATTTTTGTACGATAAGACTCATCTCTCGTGTCCTCCTCGAACTTTTCATTCTTTTTCTCTTTGTTTCGAATGCCTCGCACGTTTGAGAGGGCCAGAGGTCATGTCGCTGAAAATAAAAAAGACAACAGAGGCGTTCGCTTTACCTGTTGTCTGTATATATCCAGATCAAATACAGCTAACGCTCACTTCCCAATTCCCTGTGCGAGATAGTACTCCACCGGCTATCCGGGATGATAGTCCGGTGACAGTCCTGCACTTATTCAATGCAGACCCAACGACAGGCGGCGAGATCCGTTCTGTCATTTCGGCGAATTCCCCTTTCATCCGCTTTCTCAGGACTCTCGCTCCTCCAGCGGGGTACTCATGGTCTTCGCGCCTCTACCTCACCTTGTTCAGTGAGGCGTTGATGATTTGAATATTTAATTTTCGTATATGGTATCACATGCCAACTGGAAAGGCAACCGTTTTATTCGGATTTATCGGCTGCGGCTTCCGTATTTTCACGCAGATATTCAAGAATTTGCCGCGCCAGTTTGTCACCGATCCCGAGATTACGATACTCGTCTACCGTCGCTTCCCTCATTTTTTTAATGGATCCGAAATGCTTCAGGAGCATTTTCTTTCGCTTTTCTCCAACCCCCGGAATTTCATCAAGTTTCGACTGAAACATTGTCTTGCTGCGCGTGTTGCGGTGGAATGTAATCGCGAATCGGTGCACTTCATCTTGAATACGCTGCAGAAGATAGAATTCGTTGCTGTCCCGCTTTAAATCGACAGGAATAGGCGGGCTACCGACCAGAAGCTGTGCGGTCCGGTGCTTTTCGTCTTTGGCCAATCCACATACAGGGATAAAAAGCCCAAGTTCATTTTCCAATATATCAACCGCTGCCGCAATTTGGCCTTTTCCTCCGTCAATAATGATAAGGTTGGGCAACTCCAATCCTTCTTTCAGCACACGCGTGTAACGGCGGCGAACTACCTCTTTCATGGTGGAATAATCATCCGGCCCGCTCACTGTGTTCACTTTGTATTTACGGTATTCTTTCTTATCCGGCTTGCCATCAGTAAATACAACCATCGCCGAAACGGGGTCCACCCCTTGAATGTTCGAATTATCAAACGCTTCAATCCGCTTCGGATAGCCGATGCCAAGCGCTTCACCAAGCTTTTGCACCGCCTGGATCGTGCGGGCTTCGTCGCGTGCCATAAGGGCAAACTTCTCTTCTAAGGCGATACGTGCGTTTTCTTTCGCCATATCTACCAGCTGCTTTTTCGGTCCGCGCTGCGGAACGAGCAATTTGGTTTCAATCGCTTCTTCGAGTCCATCCGTTCCCTCGCTCACAGGCAGCAGCACTTCCTTTGGACGGATATGCTCCTTAAGATAAAACTGGACAACATAAGAAATGAAATCTTCATTCTCTTCTCCGTAGAAGGGAAAAGATGCCACATTCCGCTCGATCATCTTCCCCTGGCGAATATGGAATACCTGTACGCTCATCCAGCCTTTGTCGGTATGATAGCCCCAGGCGTCTCGATCAACGTTGTCGCTGAACGTAACTTTCTGCTTTTCCATAATGGCTTCAATATACTGAATCTGATCACGCAGTTCCTTGGCACGCTCAAACTCAAGGTTTTCCGCCGCCGCCTCCATCTGCCGCTTCAATGTTTGCTTAATCTCCCCGTAATTTCCGTTTAAAAACCGGGAGATTTCTTCAATCATGCCTTCGTACTGTTTTGAGTCTACTTCATATTCACACGGAGCGAGACACTGACCCATATGGTAGTACAGGCAAACACTTTTCGGCATATTTTTGCACTTGCGCAGCGGATAGAGCCGATCCAGAAGCTTCTTCGTCTCCTGGGCCGCTCCTGCATTGGCATACGGTCCGAAATACTTGCCGCCGTCTTTTACAACTTTGCGGGTAATTTCAAGACGCGGATGTTCTTCATTCGTAATTTTAATGTACGGGTACGTTTTGTCGTCTTTGAGCAAAACGTTGTAGCGAGGATCATGCTTCTTAATCAAGTTGCACTCCAGCAAAAGCGCTTCGACCGGCGAGGATGTAACAATGTATTCGAAATCAGCGATCTCCTGGACGAGACGCTGCGTTTTACCGTCATGACTGCCCGTAAAATAAGAGCGGACACGATTTTTTAATACTTTGGCTTTGCCGACATAGATGACTTCTCCGGCCGCGTTCTTCATCAAATAGCACCCCGGCTTGTCCGGCAAAAGGCTTAACTTTTCTTTTAGCGTATCCATTCTGTATACCTCCTTTCTTTTTCTGTGAAAATCATGAAGAAAGAGGGAGAAGAGGGAGGAAAAAAGATCTAAGGAAGAAAAAGGCCTTCGCCTTTTTCTACATTAAAATCC
>Ga0310836_101501_pt1 | contig 12371 bp, 8 predicted proteins | sample SM_ome_4_FD_201310 | JGI IMG/M metagenome (GOLD analysis project Ga0310836, IMG submission 201310) | Sorghum-adapted microbial communities enriched on stacked mutant (SM) sorghum from Joint BioEnergy Institute, Emeryville, California... ... | reverse complement strand
TGATTCCCGTAATATTATACCATTTGTGAAAGGTTCGTTTATATACATTTCTTTTCAATCCGGGAAAAGTAAGCCCTTTTTCTCCCCAATCTCCCTTCTTATCCGCATTTCCGATCAATCCCTCCGGCCGGAAACCCGGCGCTCTCCTCCCGGCGACCCGTCCGAAGACCGGAGCGGCGCCATTTGCTTCCGCTCTTTTCCCGGCGGGTTTCGGCGAAATCTATGAAAATGCCTGCAAAAACCGAAGCAAAAAATTTTTCCGGAGCCGGTTTTCCTATTTTTGCCGATTTCTGCGGAACGGCGGAAAAAAAAGCGCGGGTTTTGTTTTCCGGCCTGTCGAATTTTCGGATAATTATAGTCCGTTTTTCCTTGTTTTTGAAATGGAGATCTAGTACTTTTTTCTCATTTTTTTAATTTTCGAAAAAAATACGTAAAAACCCTCTTTTAACTCTATGAAAAAAGGACAAGTTTCAATATAATAGATTCAAAGAGCAGATATCATCTGAGTGTTTACCCTAGTCAGCGGAGGATAATGTATGCAATTTAATCAATACGGATTAGTTCTGCACAAGAACGGGGAGGCTTTGGAAAATATCTCTTATAAAGGAATACAGTTTCAATTGCTCGCTTCCTATGACGGGACAGAAGTCATCAAACACACCTTGGATCAAGGGACAAAGTGGACGATCATCTCTTCCAGCGATTGGAACGGGTTGGAATTTTTATATGTGCTGAAAGGCTCCTTGCTCGTCACGGTGGACGAAAAAATGCTGGAAATCCATGCCGGTGACAACCTGTCATTGGCCCCGGTTAAGAAAACGTGCATCTTCGAGGCGCAAAAACCGACGGAATTCATTTACGTATCTTCCCGGCCCGTTTTCAAAAATTACACGGATCTTGTCGAACAATTGAAACAGCTGGGCATCATCGTCGAAGAAAAAGACGGTTATACGGCCGACCATTGCGTACGGATCAAGGAGTTTTCCTTAACCATCGGAAAGATGCTGAATCTGTCGCAAAAGGAATTGTACGTCCTCCATCTCGGGTCCTTTCTCCATGATATCGGCAAGGTGAAAATTCCCGATTCCATCCTGCAAAAACCCGGAAAACTCACAAAGGAAGAATGGGACATCATCAAGATGCATCCGATTTACGGCAGGGACATTTTGCTGGACTCCAAACTGCCGATGCTCATGCAGGCGGCAACCATCGTGGAACAGCATCACGAACGTTATGACGGGAAAGGCTATCCCTTCGGTCTGAAAGGGGAGGAAATCTCCATCGGCGCCGCCATCGTCGCCGTCGCCGACTCGTTGGATGCGATGACCACGGACCGGGTTTACCGGAAAGCGCGAACTTGGGAAGAAGCCGTGCAGGAAATTAAGAGCGGTAGCGGAACGCTCTATAACCCCAGGGTTGTGGATGCGTTTTTAGCTATAGAATCCAATTTAAAAAAGATGGGAGGATTTGTATGAAAAAACTTCTGTCTTCCGCGCTTTTGACACCGCCTGCACCGTGGGTAAACAGACATCAGCCCCCTGCTCCGTGGGTGAACAAAACTCAGCCGCCCGCACCGTGGGTGAACTGAGAAGCATCCAAGAGGGACTTCATATAAGAAAACGGGAAAACTGCCCGGAAGCCATATTTCCCGGGCAGTTTTCCTTTTTCCCATCCCGCGCAAATCGTGCCGGCCCCTTTCCGGTGTCCGGCGCTTCCGGCACACCGGAAAATGTTCAGCCGGCCAGATCCCTCCGTCTGTAGCCGATCATCCCCGCTGCCGCCGCCACAGCCGCAATGGCCGTCAGAACGGTCAAGGAAAGCCAGTCGATATTTTCCGTGAACGTATCCGGAATATGTTCAAAAACGGACAAACGGGTCAGCCATTCCGGCAAATCCAATAAATCCTTTAAATAAAGAACGAAGAAACAATAGACCAAATATAACCAAAGCAGGTTCGCCGCCTTCGGAAAGAACCCGATGATCAGAACCGCCGCCCCCGCCAATGCCCACAGCGCCGGCAAATAGACGAACGCCGATCGGAACAGGTCCGCCGCGGCCAGGGGTTCCTCCATCGTCGCATACAGCGCGGACCAAAGGCCGAGGGCTGCCATGGCTTGCATCAAAACGGAAACGCCGACGGCCGTTCCAAAGAAGGCCGCCATCATGCGATAGCGGGACACCGGGCGGCTGTAAAAATGTTCCATCCGGTTTTTCTGTTCTTCACTTTTTAATTTGAAAAGGACGATTAACGTCGGGACGGAACCGATCAAGGACAGGATCGCCAGCACCAGCCCCAGGAATTGTTCAAGCAAGGAATTTCCGGAATCGGCGTTCAAGAAATCCTGCAAATAATCCAGTTCCTGCAAATAGCTTTCCAAATCGTTCACGATTGACCCGTAAGAGGCGCCCAACAAAAAGACGCCGATTCCCCATGAAACGATCTGCGTTCTTTCCAGGCGAACCACGAAGCCGGGAAGTGTTTGCAAAAAGCGGGAAGCGCGGCTCCTGCCTTTTCTTTCCGGGAGAAATCCCGTCCCCATGTCGCGGATGTTATTCAAATAAAAGGCCAGGACCCCCGCGGCGGCGGTAAAAATCAATGCAAAAAAGACGGGCCGCCAATCATTGCTGTAAAACACCTCCGTCCGGACCGCCCATCCGAGGGGGGAAATCATGGAAACCGTTTCGTTGGACACGTCCCCCGCGGCCCGGATGATGTAAGCGACGATTAAAAAGGCGAAGGAAAACATGGTCGGAGCCCTTGCCGTCTCCATGAGCTGGGCGAACAGGGCGGTGACTGAAGCAAAAGCCAATCCGAACGCGCCGAGAACGCATCCGTAAAGGAAGGAGCTTTCCCAATCCATCCCGGAAATATCCAGCGCACCCAGCCCGAAACCGGTCAGCAGGGCCAATAAGCCGTTGACCAGGAATACCTCCAACGCGGCGGCGTTCAAATAGGCGAGCCTTCCCACGGGCAGGGAGCGGACCAATTCGATCCTGCCCTCTTCTTCGTCCTGCCGCATCGTCTTTCCCACCATTAAAATATTCATGACAGCTACGGCTACCACGGTAAACAACAGCATTTCATGGCCAAATATAACAGCCGTGTTATAGTCCTCCGGCGGGTAACCGGGGCCCAGCATGGCCTCCATCGCCGGATTTTGCAGCGTCAATGCAATGGCTTGGACGTCCTCATCGGTTTTATAAAGGGGAGGATAGGCAAGCGCCGTCGCCAAGGTCGTAAAGAGAATGCCCGCAAGCCAGATGATGATCTTGAAACGGTCTTGGCGGAGGATCAGCTTCGTGATCTTGAATGTCCCTTTCGCCCGTTGTCCTTTCATGGTCATTCCTCCCCGATTCCGGATGCGGACCGCTCCGATCCTTCATAATGGCGCAAGAACAAATCTTCCAAGGTGGGCGGGGTGCATTCCAGCTTCTGGATCCCGAACCGGCTCAAATGGCGGATCACCCCGTCCATTTCTTCCGTATCGACTTGGAAGGAGATCCGCGAATTTTCCATGACGAGATGATGGACGCCTTTCAGGTTCTCCAAGCCGTGAACCGGCTCCTTCGTTTCCACGGTCATATGGTTGCGGGTGAGATGGCGCAGGTCGGCCAGCGTCCCCGAATCGATGATCCGCCCCTGGCGGATGATGGCCACCTTTTCGCACAGCTTTTCCACTTCCGATAAAATATGGCTGGACAAAAACACGCTTTTTCCGGCATCCCGCACTTCCCGGACGCATTCCTGGAAGATGCGCTCCATCAGCGGATCCAAACCGGAGGTGGGCTCATCCAAAATATAGAGATCCGCATCGGAGGCAAAGGCGGCCACAAGGGCGACCTTTTGCCGGTTTCCTTTGGAATAGGTCCGGCATTTCTTCGTCGGGTCGAGATCAAATCTCTCCAGAAGTTCATCCCGTTTCCGGGCATGCACCCTTCCTCTCATCTTCAACAACAGATCGATCACTTCGCCGCCGGTTAAATTCGGCCAAAGATTGACATCCCCGGGGACATAGGCGATGCGCTTATGAATCTCCACCGCGTCCTTCCAGGCATCTTTGCCGAAGATTTTCACTTCCCCTTCCGTCGGTTTCAGCATCCCGAGCATGATCCGTATCGTCGTCGATTTCCCCGCGCCGTTCGGTCCCGTAGATTTCCCCTTCCTCGATCGTGAGATCGACATGGTCAAGGGCGGTAAATTTCCCGAATTTTTTCGTTAAACCCTTCACTTCCACCATGCTCATGGAAATCCCTCCGTCACTTATAAAAACATGTTTTTAAAACCGCCAAATACTCGTCGAATTCCTGCCAATACGGCGTCAAATCGACTTCCGACAGCTTTTTTCCCCTGAAGGCTTCCCTTAAATCCTGCTCATAGCCTTTCATCGCCCATTCGATCAATTGACAGGCTTTATCCGGATCCACATCGTCGCGGAATTTCGACCGGTCGATCCTTTTTTGCCGGTAAAGCCGCTCTTGAAGCAGCGCGTAGATCTCTTCGTACTTTTTCTTAAACGGTTCCGGCCATTCCTGTTCGACCTCCAAAATGAATCTTCCCAAAAACAGGGTCACTTCCGGGAATCGGACCAAAAATTCAAACTTGATCCGGGCGACATGGCCGAGACGGTCGATCACATCCTCAATCGAGTCATCGACCCGGTTCAAATAATGCTCCTTTACGATTTCAAAGCTGTAATCGATCAAGTACTGATAAAGATCCTGTTTGCTGTTGAAATAATAAAACAGCATCCCTTTCCCGATTCCCGCTTCCTTCACGATCCGGTTCGTCGACGCCTGTTCGTATCCTTTATCCGCAAATTCTTTCAAGGCCGCACGGATGATCCGTTGTTTCTTTTCCCCGGGGAGTTTCTGAAACGGATCCGTCAATGGCATCCTCCCTTTCGTAAATTGGATCGGGACCGGCCTTTCCGGCCTGGTCCCTCAAGTTTTTTGAAAAAATCTGAAAATCGACCAACCTGGTCGAATTCATTATACCACCAACCCCCCGCCGCCTCAAGAAGGGTTTCAGGAACCGCTCCCTTTCGCCGGAGGCCCCGTTTCGCGGGTCGGCGGGCGGCGGGAAAAGCGGCCCGTCAAAAATATTCGGCAAACAAAAAAGGCGTCCCTTGCTGATGGGACACCTTCTTCGAACGTGCCATGAAAGCACGCTTCTTGTCCTAAGCTTCCCGCCCACGGCCGGATGCCTCGGATCGTTCCAAAAAAGCCTTACGGGCGAAAGGCCCGTTGCCGCGGGACGCCCTTTTTGCCTTTCGGTCATTTTTGCAGAATCTTTTCCACCATCGCCATCACGTTCGTTTCCAGCTGCCGGAGCCGGGCTTCGCTTTGCGCCTCGGAATCCCCCCGGACGGCAAAATAGAACTTGCACTTCGGCTCCGTTCCGGAAGGCCGGATGCAGAACCAGGATTCGTCCGCCAAATAATATTTTAATACGTTCGATTTCGGCAAATGGATCGGGGTGGTTTGGCCGGCGGCCTTGTCCACCCTTTTTTGGGTCAAATAATCTTCCGTTATGGCCACCGGGATGCCGCTCACTTCTTCCGGCGGATTTTGCCGGAAGGCATCCATGATCGCCCGGATTTTTTCCGCGCCGTCCTTTCCTTTCAACGTGATAGACCGCAGAGACTCTTTGTAAAAGCCGTACTTTTTGTATATCTCCATCAATACGTCGTAGAGGCTTTTCCCTTGGGCTTTATAATAGGCGGCCGCCTCCGCCGCAAACAGCGCCGCCTGGATGGCGTCCTTGTCGCGGACAAAATCGCCGATGAGATAGCCGTAACTTTCCTCGTAGCCGAATTGGAACACGTGGGACCCGGTTTCCTTGAATTCCTTGATCTTTTCCCCGATGAATTTGAATCCGGTAAGGGTATCGATCGTTTCCACGCCGAAATCGGAAGCGATGGCGCGCCCCAGTTCGGAGGTGACGATCGTCTTCAGCACCGCGCTGTTTCGGACAAGCATTCCCTTTTCCTGTTTCTGGGACAAAAGATAATAAAGCAGGATGGCCCCCGTTTGGTTCCCCGTCAATACCACATAGTCTCCCCGGCCGTTTTTGACGACGATCCCCAGCCGGTCGCTGTCCGGGTCCGTCCCCATGATCAGGTCCGCATCGTATTTTTTCCCGTAGCGGATGGCGATTTCGAAGGCTTCATGCTCTTCCGGATTCGGCGATTTGACCGTGGAAAAATCCGGATCCGGCCGCTCCTGTTCTTTGACGACATAGACGTTTTGAAAGCCGAACTCCCTTAATCCCGTTTGCACCAATTGACCGGCGGTACCGTGCAGGGGGGTGAAAACGATCTTCAAATCCTTGCCCCCGTTTAAAATGACGTCCCGGTTCAATTGGATCGTTTTCAATTTCTCGATATAGGCCAAGTCGATGTTTTCGCCGATATATTGCAGCAGGCCTCGATCGATCAGTTCTTGTTCGCCCGGCACCGTCAGGGAAAGCTCATCTTCCACTTCATACACGTAACGGATGAGTTCGTCGGCCGCTTTCGGCGTCAGCTGGCCGCCGTCTTCCCCGTACACCTTGTAGCCGTTGTATTCCGGCGGATTATGGCTGGCGGTGATCACCACCCCGGCAGCGGCATGCAAATAGCGCACCGCAAAGGAAAGCTCCGGGGTCGGCCGGAGGGACTCGAAAACATAGGCTTTAATCCCGTGTTTTCCGACCGTCTTTGCCGTTTCCAGGGCAAATTCCCTCGACTTGCGGCGGGAGTCATAGGCGATGACAACCCCTTGCTTGGCCTTTTCCTCGCCGCCCGATGCCAGCAAAAATCTCGCCAATCCTTCGGAAGCCTTCCTCACCGTATAAATGTTGATCCGGTTCGTGCCCGGGCCGATCTCCCCGCGCATGCCGCCGGTGCCGAATTCCAGGTATTTATAAAAAAGGTCTTCCAGTTTTTTTTCGTCTTTCGCCATCTCTTCCAGCTGTTTTTTCAATTCCGGATCCAAGTTTTCAAAGCGCAGCCATCTCTCCGCTCTTTGTTTCCATTCCATGCATTGATTCCCCCAAGAATTTGATTCCGAAAAAATTATACCAAATGATCCGGAAAAAACCTATCCGCGCCAAAAAAAGTTCCTTATTTTTCCTGTTTTAACGGGCCGTTCCGCCGCGGCGAAACTTCCGGCATGCGGCGCCGGGCGGCAAGGCGCAGGACCTAGAAGGGGAGGCTCCGGCCGGAAAAGCCCCCGGCCCTTTAGGTCCTTTGAAAGATTTGCCCTGCGGAAGGAACACCGCCGGCATTTTGCCGGCCGGGAAATGCCCGCCGATCCGGCGGCTTCCTTTCACGGCCCGGACGAATGGCAGGATCCGGGAAAAATGTTTTGCACAAAAGGGGCCGCCCCGGAAGTTTTCAATGATCACCGGCGGGCGCCCATGTGCACAAGTATTGAAGCCACCGTTTCAGCCGGAAGTTTTCATTGATCCCGCTTCCCTGCCATGACTTTTTGTCCCCGCTGTAGTAAAGTAAAAGAAGGGAATCCGCTTTATCCCTCGGCTTTCCTCCTTCCGGCCGGAAGTCCGGCCGGCTCATGTGGAAGAACGATTCATCTCGCAAACGAAACAAGGAAAGGGGAAGATTGGATGATCCGATTTGCCGTGATCGGAACGAATTGGATTACGGATAAATTCATTGAAGCCGGGTATCTCGCGGGAGACTTTCAGCTCGCCGCCGTCTATTCCCGCACGGCGGAGCGGGCGAAGGAATTCGCCGGGAAGTACGGGGTGGACACCATCTTTACCGACTTGGAGGAAATGGCAAAAAGCGACGCTTTCGACGCGGTTTATATCGCGAGCCCCAACGCCCTGCATTGCGAACAGGCCGTCCTCATGATGCGGCACGGGAAACATGTCCTTTGCGAAAAGCCGCTGGCCTCCAACTTCCGGGAAGCGCAACGGATGATCGATACGGCAAGGGAAAACCGGGTGCTGTTCATGGAAGCCCTGAAAACGACCTTTATTCCGACTTTTTTGAGCATAAAAGAAAACTTGCCGAAAATCGGGAAGATCAGACGGGCGTTTTTCAATTTTTGCCAATACTCTTCCCGCTATGACGCCTATAAAGAAGGGATCCTGTTAAACGCCTTTAATCCCGCCTTCTCCAACGGAAGCCTGATGGATATCGGCGTTTATTGCCTGTATCCCGCCGTCTTTCTTTTCGGCGAACCGGAGAAGGTCCTGGCGAACGCCTTCATGCTCGAATCCGGCGTCGACGGGGAAGGGAGCGTCATTTTATCCTATCGGGACATGGAAGCCGTCCTGATCCACTCGAAGATCGCCAATTCCTTCATCCCGTCGGAAATCCAAGGGGAAAAAGGGACAATCATCATCGACAAGATCTCCTCCCCGGCCAAAGCGACGATCGTCTACAACGACGGCACAAGGGAAGAGATCGGCAGAAAACAGGAGGAGAATACCATGGTCTATGAGGTGAAGGAATTCGTCCGGCTGATCCGGGAAGGGAAGCGGGAATCGGCCGTGAACAGTTTTGAAACCTCCCTCCTGACCGCAAAGATCATGGAAAATATCCGCCGGCAGATCGGCCTCGTTTTCCCGGCGGACCAAAAATAAGTTCACGAAAACCAGTGACTCCTTTGCCCGGGCAAAAAAGCCCGCTTCCCCGGCGGACCCTTCCCGCAGGAAAGGTTCCGCCGTCCGGACGGGCCCCGAAAGGGCGGGGATGCCCGGCAGCCGAAGCGGAACGGGCCTGAGAAACGCCGGCCCTTTTTAAGCAGATACTTCCTCTTTCTTTTCCGCCCCGTCTTTTTCCGGGGTCTCGATGGTTTTGATCCCCAGCACATCCAAAATGAAGACGAAAATCGGGATTCCGAGGATCATCCCCCATACCCCGAAAAAATGCTCGCCGAAAATCAAAACGATGAACGTATAAAAAACGGGGAGATTCGTTTTCGCCGACATAAATTTCGGATTCAAAATATAGGCCTCAATGGCGTGGATGACGGCGATCATGATCAGCACATAAACCACTTTGATGACGCCGCCGATGCTGTAAGCGATAAAACATAAGGGGATCAGGGAAATGATGACGCCGGCCACGGGAATCAGCCCGAGAAAAAAGATCATGATCGCGAGCCCGAACAATTGCGGAAAATCCATCAGCCAGAGGAAAAAGACCGTCAAGAAGGTGTTGACCGTGGCGATCAAAAATTGGGCTTCGATCACCTTGCCGAAGGTCCGGATGAATTTCCTCCCGAAATACTCGATTTCATTGTAAAAGGAGCTGATCTTGCTGTCCTTGAACTTGCCGGTAAAGGCGATGATCCTTTCCTTTTCCAGCAGAAAGAACAGGCTTAAAATCAAGGATAGCAGCACATGCAGGCTGATCGTGCCGATATTGCTGAAATATTTGACCAAAAATGAAACGCCGACGCTGATATAATTGGTATTTTCATACCGCTCGATCTGTTCGACGATGAAGTTGATGACGACATTGTCCTGGGGCTTGGAGTAAAAATCGGTCAGCTGTCTGATCAGCTGGGTGATTTCGTTCACGAATACCGGCGTATATTTCACGATCCCGTATGTTAAAGCGAAAATGGCTAAAGAGTACAATATAAAAATCGTAATTTTCCTGTTGAGCGGCACCCGTCTGGAAATAAACCTTTCCAGGCCGTTCATCAAAAAGGAAAAAATGAAGGTCAATAAAATGATGTTGATGATCCCCCGCAACAGGTAAAGAACAAAGATTAATATGGCAAAAATAATGACCCGCTTCCATCCGGTTCCTTGAAAAATCTTTTTTACTTCAGATTCCACCTGGCCCTCTCCCATCATGAAAGATTCCTTACACCAATATTTTAAGCCATTTTCCCTTCCGTGTATTGATAAAAATGAACGGTCTTTCGCGAAAAAAACTCCCATTTACGAATACGGATGACCGGCAATCCGGTGTCATATTAACCGCCCTTCTAAAGAAAAATTTCATTGCAAGTTGTCCAAAAACTCGATGTCGCTGATGATCCTGATCAGATGCGGCATCAAAAATTTCATTGCAAGTTGTCCAATAACCGGAAAAACATGATCCGGCAAAGATTGACAACCTGCGGTTCCCATGTTACGATGTACCCAAACACTATATTTTGTGTTTTTCTTGAATGATAAAACAATATATTGAGTATCGGCAAGTCAAGGTGCCTGAACAAGGCTTAAAAGGGAATCCGGTGAAAATCCGGAACTGTCCCCGCAACTGTAAATGCGTACGAACGGGTCATATCCACTGTATCGAAGGGCCGGCGCTCCAAGGCGCATCCTCCGCACCAATCCGGCCATTCGATGCGGGAAGGGACCCAAGTAGGATGATGCATGAGTCAGGAGACCTGCCTTGCTTGCCTAAAGTTTCACTTCTTCGGGGGTTGGGAAGGTGAAACGATGGCGAATGGGATCCGTCCTTTTCCTGTCGTTTATCCGCTTTCAACCCCGAGCGGATATTTTTTTATGCCTAACAGAAAGGGGAAGAGGGAGCAGTGACCGGAATGATCACGACCGCGAAAAATCAGGGAATTGACAAAAACAGGCTGGAAACCTTGATCCATTGGGCGGCTTCGTTTGACGGCGCCCCGTTGAACGGCCTTCCGGCTTACAAGGAAAAAATCTTTCGGACCATCGCACAGAGCCAAGAACTGACGGAAGACCGGCTGACCCGATTGCTCATTGCAACCGCATTGGAAAATGTGGACGAAGCGAACCCGCAATGGAGCTTTGCCGCAGCCAGAATATACTTGGACGATCTTTACCGCCAAGCGAGTGAAAACCGGGGATATGCGAAAGAGTTAAAATACGGGGATTACTACCGGCTGCAAAAAACATTGGTGGAGAAAGGCATTTATTCTCCAAACATCCTGGAAAAATATACGGAAGAGGAGATCCGCCTGCTTTCCCGGATCATCGATCCGGACAAGGACCTGCTTTTTGACTATACCGGTTTACATACCTTGGCGACCAGATATTTGGCCGCCGACCATGACAAAAACATCTATGAACTCCCCCAAGAGCGATGGCTGACGATCGCCTTGTATTTGATGCAAGATGAACCGAAGGAACGGCGCCCCCACCTCGTTCGTGAGGCCTACTGGGCATTATCGAACCTTTACATGACGGTCGCCACTCCCACATTGGCCAATGCCGGGCTGGCCCACGGCCAGCTGTCCAGCTGTTTTATCGATACGGTGGCGGATTCGCTCATCGACATCTACAACAGCAATACCGACGCGGCCAGGCTCTCCAAAGACGGCGGAGGAATCGGGGTATATATGGGGAAAGTGAGGAGCCGCGGCAGCTCCATCAAAGGTTTTAAAGGGGCATCATCCGGTGTCATCCCATGGATTAAACAACTGAACAACACGGCCGTGAGCGTCGATCAGCTCGGGCGGCGGAAGGGCGCCATATGCGTTTACCTCGATGTTTGGCACGCCGATATCCTTTCCTTTTTGGATTTAAAATTGAACAACGGGGATGAAAGGCAGCGGGCCCATGACATTTTCACCGGCGTCTGCATTCCCGACCTGTTTATGGAACAGGTGGAAAAGCGGGGAGACTGGTACTTGTTTGATCCCCACGAAGTGAAGCGGGTCATGGGGTTCGCCTTGGAAGACTTTTATGATGAGGAACCGGGAAACGGCTCCTTCCGGGAAAAATACTTTGCTTGCGTCCATGATGACCGGTTATCGAAACAAAAAATTCCCGCGATTCAAATCATGGCGCGAATCATGAAGTCCCAGCTGGAAACGGGCACCCCGTTCATGTTTTACCGCGATCAAGTGAACCGCATGAATCCGAACAAACACGCCGGGATGATCTACGCGAGCAATCTTTGCACGGAGATTGCCCAAAACATGTCGCCTACGGTTCAATACGAGGAAACGATGGACGGGGATGTAATCATCACCCGCAAAAAAGCCGGGGATTTTGTGGTTTGCAACCTGTCCTCCGTCCATTTGGGAAAAGCGGTTCCCGATCAAGTCCTGGAACGGCTCATTCCCATCCAGGTGCGGATGCTGGACAACGTGATCGATTTAAACACCATCAGCGTCAAACAGGCTGCGGCCACAAACAAGAAATATCGGGCGATCGGCCTCGGCACCTTCGGCTGGCATCACCTGCTGGCTTTGAAAAGGATCCATTGGGAATCGGAGGAAGCGGTTGAACTGGCGGACAGACTGTATGAAAAAATCGCCCGTTTGGCCATTCGGGCGAGCATCGAACTGGCGAAAGAAAAAGGGCCGTACCCGCTGTTTGAGGGAAGTGAGTGGCAAACGGGGGAATACTTCGCCAAAAGAGGTTATTTGACGGGCGAAAATGCCGAAGAATGGGAGGAAATTCGAAAAATGGC
>Ga0310836_101478_pt1 | contig 12558 bp, 10 predicted proteins | sample SM_ome_4_FD_201310 | JGI IMG/M metagenome (GOLD analysis project Ga0310836, IMG submission 201310) | Sorghum-adapted microbial communities enriched on stacked mutant (SM) sorghum from Joint BioEnergy Institute, Emeryville, California... ... | reverse complement strand
ACGGCTTATACGCCGTACCAGCCGGAGATTAGCCAGGGTGAATTGCAGGCAATCTTCGAATTTCAGACGATGATTTGCGAATTGACCGGCATGGACGTAGCGAATTCATCGATGTACGACGGGGCGACGGCCCTGGCGGAAGCTGCCGCAATGACTGCAGCGAAGACAAAGCGGAAGAAAGTTGTCGTCTCCCGTGCCGTGCATCCCGAAGCCCGTTCTATTCTGCTGACATATGCGAAAGGCCAGGGGCTTGAAGTGGTTGAAATTGGCTGCAAAAACGGACTCACCGATCTTGAGGCGCTCGAGGCGGCGGTCGATGAAAATACGGCATCCGTCCTTGTCCAGTATCCGAACTTCTTTGGTGCGGTTGAGGAGCTGGCCGCGATCGAGCAAATTGCCCATAAATATAAAGGATTGTTTGTTGTAAGCGCCAATCCGCTCGGACTGGGGATTTTGCAGCCACCGGGTGCATTCGGTGCCGACGTAGTGGTGGGCGACGTCCAGCCGTTCGGCATTCCGATGGCGTTCGGCGGTCCGCATTGCGGCTATTTCGCGGTGAAAAAAGAGTTGATGCGTCAGATTCCGGGCCGTATTGTAGGACAAACGAAAGACGAGCAGGGACGCCGCGGTTTCGTGCTGACCTTACAGGCGCGCGAACAGCATATCCGTCGCGAGAAAGCGACATCTAATATCTGCTCCAACCAGGCATTGAATGCGCTGGCCGCGGCAGTGGCGATGACGGCGCTTGGTAGACAGGGTGTGCAGGAAATGGCGCTTCTGAATGTACAGAAGACACAGTATGCCAAACAGCAGATTGCAAGGCTCGACGGATACGAAGTCGTATACGATGCGCCGGTATTTAACGAATTCGTTATTAAAACGCCGCGTCCGGTCGGCGATATCAATAAAGCGCTGCTCAAGGATGAGATTATCGGCGGTTTCGACTTGTCGCGTGATTATCCTGAGCTTGCGCAGCATATGCTGCTCGCGGTCACAGAGCTGCGCACGAAGGAAGAAATCGATCGACTGGTGAAAAGATTGGAGGGAGCGCGCCATGCCTAATACCATGCAGAAAAATGAACAGCAGCAAAAAGACAAAGCGCTGATTTTTGAGATGAGCAAGCCGGGACGTGTCGGCTACTCGCTGCCTGCCTGCGATGTACCGGAAGTCGATGTTACATCTGTTATTCCGGGCACATATCTGCGCGAGGTGCCGGCGGAGCTGCCTGAGGTGAGTGAATTGCAGTTGATGCGCCACTACACGGAATTGTCGAAGCGCAATCATGGGGTCGACTCCGGTTTCTATCCGCTCGGCTCCTGCACGATGAAATATAACCCGAAAATTAATGAAGATGTGGCTCGCTACCCGGGATTTGCCCGCATTCATCCGTATCAGCCGGAAGAGACGGTACAGGGCGCACTGCAGTTAATGTATGAATTACAGGAAGACCTTGCGGCGATTACCGGCATGGATGCGGTAACGCTGCAATCGGCGGCGGGCGCCCAGGGCGAATGGACCGGTCTGATGATGATTCGCGCCTACCATGAAAGCCGGGGCGAGAATCGCACCAAGGTTATCGTGCCCGACTCTGCGCACGGCACAAACCCGGCTTCCGCCAGCGTAGCCGGACTTGAGACCATCACTGTGGCATCGGACGAGAACGGATTCGTCGATGTGGAGGCGCTGCGTCAGGCAGTCGGCCCGGATACGGCGGCGCTTATGCTCACCAATCCTAACACGCTCGGCCTGTTTGAGAAAAACATCGTAGAAATTGCGGAGATCGTGCACGAAGCGGGCGGCCTTCTGTATTACGACGGTGCCAACGCCAATGCGATTCTCGGGAAAGCGCGTCCGGGGGACATGGGATTTGACGTTGTTCATCTGAACCTGCACAAGACGTTTACAACTCCGCACGGCGGCGGCGGCCCGGGCTCCGGTCCGGTCGGCGTGAAAAAGGAGCTCATCCCATTTCTGCCAAAACCGATAGTTGTCAAGGAAGGCGATGTTTACCGTCTTGACTTTGACCGTCCGCAGTCGATCGGCCGCGTAAAAGCATACTACGGCAACTTCGGTATCAACGTGCGTGCTTATACGTATATCCGCACAATGGGGCCGGAGGGGCTGCGTCTTGTGTCCGAGAACGCAGTGCTGAACGCCAACTACATGATGCGCAAGCTGGCTAAATATTATGATTTGCCGTTTGACCACGTATGCAAACACGAATTCGTCCTGTCTGGCAAACGTCAGAAAAAGCAAGGGGTACGCACGCTTGATATTGCCAAGCGCCTGCTTGATTTCGGCTACCATCCGCCGACGATTTACTTCCCGCTTATCGTGGAAGAGTGCCTAATGATCGAGCCGACGGAAACAGAGTCGAAAGAAACGCTGGACGAATTCATCGATGTTATGATTCAAATCGCGCAGGAAGCGGAACAGACACCAGAAATTGTACAGGAGGCGCCTCATCATACGGTAGTGAGCCGTCTTGATGAAGTGCTGGCGGCCCGGAAGCCGATATTGCGCTATACAAAACCTGAATAGAAAGCGGAGGAGAGGCCAAGCACGTCAGAATAGATCGCGTGCCTGTCTCTCCTTTTTTCTTCCTTCAATCCCCAACATTTTTTCCTAAATATGCGCAGATACTATGCTCAGGTGCGCCGCATTACTGCGGCTTATACTTTGAGACAGAAAGGGATGCTCGGGATGCTGACGAATCAGGAGCTTTCTCATTTTCGTTCGCTGCTTACGAACCAACTACACGACATTAAGCAGCGGCTTCAGGATAGCGATGCTTATGGAATGGGGAGGGCCGCGATGCAGGAGGCGATCGGGGAGCTTTCCAATTACGATAACCATCCGGCCGATCAAGGGAGTGAGACGTTCGAGCGTGGCAAAGATCTTGCACTTCATGAACACGAAGAAGAAGAGATGCGGGACATTGAACGCGCGCTTGAAGCGATAGAGCGTGGTGTATACGGCACGTGCGAAGTTTGCCACAGGAAAATCCCACGTGAACGTTTGGAGGCATTGCCGACCACCGTACGATGCATTGAACATGCAGGCGAGACATTTGTATCGGCGCGTCGTCCGGCGGAAGAGGATATGGTTGACCCTCCGTTCGGTCAGTTTAATTACGACAAGCGGGATGCTACGTTGTATGATGCAGAAGACACGATACAGGATGTGACGAAATACGGAACGTCAGATACGCCTTCCGATTTCGGAGAGCAGGCTCATTTTAGCTATGACGATATGTACTGGGAGTCGGAAGAGCCTGTCGGGTATGTGGAGGACATTGAGGGATTTTTGCTCGCTGACATGGAAGGAAAATTCATTGGCGTAAACACGGAAACTCCGATGCATGAACAATACGAGGAAATGCTCGATGAGGCAGGAGTTGTTTCCGTAATGGGCAATCCGGACTTAATGGAAGATGATAATGAAGACGAAGGGTATGTCGAAAAATAAGAAAAAGGAGACCGCTCCGGCCTCCTTTTTTGTGAAAATCGTGAGGAAAGAAGGAAGGGAAAGAGGAAATGAGATCCAGGGAAGAAAAAGGCCTTCGCCTTTTTCCACATTGAAATCATCCTCTCGTTTTCTTCTCTCTTTTCCTTCGTACCGCAAAAGTCAGCCGCCCTTCCCTCAATTTTCATGTCGGGGTTGCGGCGGAGACGCCATGACGGTTTTCTGCTTTATTAATACTTATGTCTATAGCGAAATTCTTCATGCACATCATCAATGTAATAGTCATCGTGGCGCAACTCGTCATCGGCATAATACGCGTCATCGGCATACGTCACTTCTGTTCTGTCCTTACATGTGGAGCAATAGCTTCGGCTTCGTTCCCAGAGTACCAGCTCTTCACCACAGTAAATGCACAAGTCTTTCATTGGCAACGCCTCCTTTGATACCCTTGGAATTTTTGCGTAGAATACTTTACCCTGTTTTTCCCCAGTTGAAACAAAAATATTTAATCTATTCTATGCTTCAATGAGTGTGAAAGTTTAAAGAAAGAGAGAACGTTTCCAAGTGTGCTACAATGAAAAGGAATGAATCGAAATGAAAGGGGTATATAGATGGAACAGTGGCGTTTCCTTGACACAGGAGTTAGCTCGCCGGCGATGAATATGGCGATCGATGAAGCGGTACTTACAATACATAGCGAAGGAAAAACCCGTCCTTCGGTTCGTTTCTATACGTGGGACCCGGCGACGGTGTCCATCGGCTATTTTCAAAAAGCCGAGAAAGAAATCGATTTGGAGAAAGTGAAGGAATACGGGCTCGGCTTTGTACGTCGGGCTACCGGCGGGCGGACCGTGCTACATGACAAAGAGCTTACCTACAGCGTGGTGGTATCGGAAGCGCATCCGGCGATGCCGTCCGGCGTGACCGATGCCTACCGCATCATTAGCGCAGGCCTTTTGGAAGGATTCCGTCTGCTGGATATGCGTGCGGATATGGTGAGCCCGGACGAGGCGAAGTTTGCCGAACCGTCATCTGCAGCTTGCTTTGATGCACCATCTTCATATGAATTGGTCGTGGAAGGCAAGAAGGTGGCCGGCAGCGCCCAGACGCGTCAGAAGGGCGTTATTCTGCAGCACGGGTCCATTCTGTTAGATATTGATGTCGATATGCTGTTCGATATTATCCGTCATCCGAACGAGCGGGTACGGGAATGGCTGAAGCGGGGCTTTGCCGATAAAGCGGTTGCGATTAACCAGGTACGTCCGACGCCCGCGACGCTTGATGATGCGCGAAAGGCATTTCGTGAGGGGTTTGCGAAGGGGCTTGGCGTAGAATTGGTAGATGATGAGCTGACTGCCGAAGAGCGAGAGCTTGCCGAACAACTCGCACGCGAGAAATACGGGTGTAACGAATGGAATTTCAAACGATAGGACAGCGATAGAAAAAGCGGCCGTGACGGGCCGCTTTTTCCCATGTTTTGGTCCGATGTGCTTTTGTCAAAAAGTTTTTTTAGAAAAACGAGAAAATAACTATATATTGTGGTAAAATCTAAATATGAACACAATATATTGACGTGGTAGCAATCTTTGGTTTAGACTAAGAGGGCACTTATCAAATGTATCAGACAGCATGTGAATGGTCAAATTCTATTTCACACAGTTGGAGGGTGAAAAATGGAGACAGCAACTGAAATGGCGGGCAAAACGAAATTAGAAGGATTGAGCGAGAAAATTTTTCTCGACCGCTATGCGCTAAAAGATCCGAATCCAGATAATGTACAAGCCGGAGACACGGTACTTGTTCTAACGAAAGACGATCCGAAATTCCCGAAAAAAGAAGTTGGCGTAGTAGAAGCGCGTGAAGGCAATATAATTCATGTTAAGCTGCGCAGCGGCGAGACGGTGACGACTGAGGCGGAGAAGGCCCTGCGGACACTGGAGAACACGCCGGAAGAGATGTGGGACCGTCTGGCGAAGACGATCGCATCCGTCGAGACGACGCCGGAGAAACAGCAGGAGTGGGAACAGAAGTTCCGCGACCTGTTGTCGGACTGGAAGCTCGTGCCGGGTGGACGTATCGCGGCAGGCGCCGGCGCCAACGATGAGTTGACGTTGTACAACTGCTATGTTATTCCGTCTCCGCATGATAGCCGCGGCGGCATCATGGAGACGCTGAGCCAGATGACGGAGATTATGTCCCGCGGGGGCGGCGTCGGCATCAACCTGTCGAGCCTTCGTCCGCGCCGTGCGCAGGTACGGGGCGTGAACGGTTCTTCGAGCGGTTCCGTGTCCTGGGGCGGATTGTTTAGTTATACCACGGGATTAATTGAGCAAGGTGGCTCAAGAAGAGGTAAAATTTGGTAAAAATGTGCCTCTTAACCCTGTGAATTGCTGGAAACTCTTTATTATAACGCCACTTCAAGAATAATCATAAATAAGATTCATTGATTATTGGGGTGAGTTTTTTGAGGCGTTACGATGCAAGAAGTAAACAAATTTGCGTCTTATGCGGAGAAATGTTTATGCATAATAAGCAAGGCCGGTTTACTTCCCATTTAATTCATGTCCATTCACTTAGCTTGCATGATTATTTATTGCGCCATTATTACACCGTCGAGGATTTAACTTGTCAAAATTCATTCTGCACTAATTTAGTCAAGCTTCGAAGGGGCGTTCCTAATCTTTTCTGCAGCACTTCTTGCCACAAAAAGCGAGATAGAAGGCGACGGTGTGAAGTTTGTAAGACAGAGTTTATGAAGGACGACCTTCGTGTTAGAACATGCAGCAGCAGCAAGTGCGAAAGTGAATTGAGATCACATAGCATCTCGACTTGGCATTTAGAAATGCCCGAAGAACGTAAAAGAAAACATTTTTTGATTATCGGGCAAAAAGCAGCGCAAACAAGAAAAAATAACTATCGTCCCCCGTGGAATAAGGGGAAGACAGGGATTTATACCGAAGAAACGATATAAAAAATACGCCAGGCTACGCTTCGTCAATTTGAAACGCAATCTTTTCGTAAAACTAGGATAGAAGTAGTCATGGAAGAAGTGCTTAATCGCCTAAATGTAAATTATAAATACTCTTTTAGACTGGAAAATAGACAATATGATTTCTTGCTTCCTGATTATAAGCTGCTAATCGAGTGCGATGGCGATTATTGGCATTGTAACCCTAAGTTTTATCCACAGCCAAAAAGATGGCAACTTGAAAGACGAAAGATCGATAAATTAAAAAATGAGATTGCGGAGCGGAATGGATATAAAATTGTGCGTTTCTGGGAAGATAGTATTTTGCATAGCTTAAGTGAAGTGGAGAATGTGCTTGCATCGTACTTATCACATTAGCCACAACGTAACTGGAAACGGTAAGCGTGAAGGTTTGAAAATAATGTGATGACAAAGACAACCAGCAGCCAAGCCCCTACGTCTTTTCAAGATATGGGGAAGGTCCAACGACCATCGAAAGCACACATTAAATAATGTGGAAGCGAGTAGAGTAGGATTCAAGCGAATCCGAAGCGCAGGGGCGCTGTCATCGTGATAGCGTAAGATATGGTCTGAACTCTAAAGTGATTTAGAGAGTCGAAGTAGCGATTCGACGTAACATTATTGGCATTAATGCTTATGATGAACGACTGGCACCCGGATGTGCTGGAGTTCATTACGGTAAAACAGAACATGGGGCTTATTACAAACGCCAACCTGTCCGTTTGCATCAGCAACGACTTCATGAAAGCCGTAAAAGAAGACCTGGAATGGGAATTCAAGTTCCCGGACACAACCGATCCGGAGTACGATGAAATCTGGGACGGTAACATGGAAAAATGGGTTGAGCTTGGCAAGCCGGTGCGCGTGTACAAAACAATCCGCGCCCGCGACATGTGGCACACGATTATCGAGTCCGCATGGAAATCCGCCGAGCCGGGCGTAGTATTCATGGAATATTACAACCAGATGTCCAACAGCTGGTATTTCAACCCGATTATTTGTACAAATCCGTGTGGTAAAGTCGCATAGTTTGCCTCACGTTAAAAACCGCGGAATGAAGCGGGAACTCTGAGACGAGAATCCGAACCGAAGGCTAACCGTAAAAAGTTAGTCAGGGGCAGAGCATAGGAGCAGAAACTGCATTGCAGAATATAACGCTCCCACGAGGCCGCGGCATCCTGTTAAGCAAAGGATGAAAATGTATGCCGAACTAACGGGAAAAGGAACCGTTAGATCTGCAGAATAAAAAGTCTGCAGGATAACAAAACTGGAACAAGGACTCCCTGGTTGGGGTGTATGTAACTTATCAGCAATTAACCTGTCAAAATTTGTCAAAGACGAAGATGTGGACTGGGAAAACCTGGCGACCACAGTGCGCCATTCCGTTCGCTTCCTGGATAACGTGGTCGACGCAACGCCGTACCACTTCCCGGAAAACGAAGCCAATCAGAAGAAGGAGCGCCGCATCGGCCTTGGCACAATGGGTCTTGCGGAAATGCTGATTCATCTAAAAATCCGCTACGGCAGCCCGGAATCGCTTGAGTTCCTGGACAAGCTGTATAACTTTATCGCACGCGAAGCGTACCTTGCTTCTACGGAAATCGCCGCTGAAAAAGGAAGCTTCCCGGCATTTGACGCGGACCTCTTCCTGCAAAGCGGTTTTATGAAGCAGTTTGACGATGAAGTGCGCAATGCGGTGAAAGAGCGCGGTATGCGTAACGTAACGGTTCTGACCCAGGCGCCAACCGGATCCACTGGGACAATGGTCGGCACGAGCACAGGAATCGAACCTTTCTATGCGTTCGAATTCTACCGTCAAAGCCGACTTGGCTTCGACAAGCAATACGTACCGATCGCGAAAAAATGGCTCGAAGAAAATAATACAGAAAAACTGCCGGATTACTTCGTCAGCGCGATGGATCTGTCAGCAGAGGATCACGTACGCGTGCAGGGCGCTATCCAGAAATGGGTGGACAGCTCGATCAGTAAAACGGCGAATGCGCCTGCCGACTTCAGCATAGAAGATACAAAAGCATTGTACGAACTCGCCTTTGATCTGGGCTGCAAAGGCGTAACGATTTACCGTGACGGCAGCCGTGATGTACAAGTTCTGACGACGAAAGGCGAAGAAAAAGAAGAGAAGAAAGAGGCAAAAGCAGAGGAACCGAAAGCGGAAAAAATCGCTCCTGTGACCGACCTGGACGAAACGCCGCCGACGAAAGATTACCGCCGTCGCCCGCTCCGCCTGAAAGGCGCGACATACAAGATGAAGACTCCGCTTGGTAAAGCCTACATAACGGTGAACGAAGTGGACGGCGCACCGTTCGAAGTCATCGTAAACGTAGGAAAAGCGGGCAGTGACGTATTCGCGATGTCCGAGGCCCTTGGCCGCGTATCTACGCTGTTCCTCCGCTTTGGCGAACTGCCGGACGGAAACAAAGCCCGCCTGTTGATTAAGCACTTGAAAGGTATCGGCGGCTCCGGCGCAGTCGGATTCGGGGCCAACCGCGTAGATTCGATTCCGGATGCAGTAGCGAAAGCGATCGAATTCTATTTGGACGGAGACGATGAAAGCCCGGTTGCTTCCGCAAGCGAAGTGCAGGCTCCGCCGGCACCGGTGCAGAAGCCGCATGATCGCGACGAAGACGGCGACGTTTACCGTGAAGGGCTTGACCTTTGCCCGGAATGCGGCGCCGCTGCGCTCATAGCTGAAGAAGGCTGCAAACACTGCGAAGCGTGCGGATATTCCCGTTGCTCGTAAGCCGGTTCATTAGACAGAGAGAATTAATGTAATTGTGATTTCCCATAATTAGTTGGATTTGTGTCATAATTAGCTAGACACTTTTTCATAATTAGTTAGACTTATGTATTTTGATTCAACATAATGAATTTTTATTAATTTGTTTCGTACTTTAACTTCTGTGATTTTGCAAAATTAATCGAAACGGAAATAAGATAATTTAAATGTTTATTGCGCGTCCACTTACCGTTTTTGCTTGCACTTTGCCTGATCGAAAAGCCAAATGGACGTGGCGAGACATGTTATTTATGTGTTGGACAAGGGAAACCGGTGTCATTCCTGCTGCACTATCCGGCATGGTTGTTGGAAAGGAGGTGCCGTATGCAGATGCCATTGCGGCTGTTACTTTCCTTGCGATTTTGATGACTATTCTACTGCAAGCAAGCACTACACCGCATGTAGCTCGAAAATTAGGAGTAGAGGAATGAAGCAAAAAACAAGGGAAAGCTTACATGCTGTCCCTTGTTTTTATCCAATAATAATTTTCCCTTCAGGATTGCGATAATGTTTTTTCTTGCGATCCCAGCTTAAAGCAAAAGCAATGGTTAATGGACCGACGCGTCCAGCAAACATCACAAAAGAGAGGAGAAGCTTCCCGAATGTCGTGAGATTAGGCGTCAATCCCATTGACAAGCCTACTGTGCTAAACGCGGACGTGGTTTCAAAAAGTACCGTAAGAAAATCCGCTTTCTCTGTAATCGAGAGAATCATTGTAACAGTAATCACTAACATCATCGCTGTGACCACGATTGTTAAGGCTTTATATACCTTGCTTTCTCCAATTCGCTGCCTAAAAAATACCACATCTCCTTGTCCTTTGATCATCGCCCATACTGCACCAAGCAAAGTGACAAATGTTGTGGTCTTAATCCCTCCTCCTGTAGATCCGGGTGAAGCCCCGATAAACATGAGAAGAATAATAAAGAAAAGCGAAGACTGGTGCATATCACCGATCGGCAGCGAGTTCATTCCCTCCGTGCGGGATACGACCGATTGGAAGAAAGCGCTCAGAACCTTCCCCATCCAGTCTAATGGCCCCATCGTTTTTGGATTGTTAAATTCAATCGCAAAAATAACAAGAGCGCCCAATAGAATTAAAATTGCGGATGTGGAAACTACAATTTTTGTGTGCAGCGAAAGCCTATGTTTTCTGTTAAATTCCATCAATTCGGCAATCACGATAAATCCAAGCCCACCGGCGATGACCAGAATCATGATAACAATGTTGACTACAGGATCGCTTACATAGTCTGTCATGCTTTTAAAATCGCCCATGATATCGAATCCGGCATTGTTAAAGCTAGAAATCGAGTGAAAGATGCCTAGATAAATCGCATGCTCCCAATCCGTATCGAACGACCAGCGCAACGTCAGAAGAATCGCGCCAATCCCCTCAAACACGAGTGTAAATAAAATCACCTTTCTGACCAGACGAACCATGCCTTCAAGGCTAATTTGATTCATTGACTCTTGAATTAAGAGTCGCTGCCGCAGGGAAATTTTTCGCCCTAGCAGAATGGCAAACAGGGTTGCCACAGTCATGAAACCCAGCCCACCTATTTGAATGAGGCTTAAAATAACGAGTTGCCCAAAAACGGTAAAGGTAGTGCCTGTATCAACAACAACGAGGCCGGTCACACAAGTGGCCGAGGTGGCTGTGAACAGAGCATCTACAAAAGGCAGTCCTTGTCCATCTGTGGTGGAGATAGGGAGTGTTAATAACAATGCACCGAATAAGATAAGAACTCCGAATCCGAGCACAATAAGTTGAGGCGGATTTATCAAAGAAGCTATTTGTTTCAATGCATTTTTAAGTAGCATTGTTTTTCCTCCAATTTCAGTTTTTTTATTTCTTCTTTATAGCATCCCCTTTAAAGTTCATTTGTTTATTTCTCAACTTTCGCAGCCTGAAATAGCCAGACATTGCCTGATATAACAAGGGATTGACGCCAGCCATTTATCCATTTTACTTTTAAGCACATTCGTATCCAGTACTGTTTTTGCTTCAGCTAAAGTTCGAAATAAATCAATCAGTGTCTGCAGGGCTGTCAGGTAATCCATCTCCTGGATATCTTCGCAAAGGACGTAGAAAAGGTTTCCAATTGTCTTTGGATCCTCTTCTTTTCTCATTTGCCAGGCAATCAGAATATAACGGGCAAAAACAATGGTTGTATGGCTGATTAACATGTCGTAAGAACGGCCCTGGAATTCTTTATAGAAGAAAAGCCTTGGAATCATGGGAAAGTTCAAAAGAAGAAACAAAAAATGAGTTGTGTACGGCAATCGATCATGCGCGTAAAAGTACTCGAAACCCGATAACTGCTTTTCTTCTTTCGATTGCAGCCTGGTTTACACAACATTAAAACATATTATTGTATCATTTAAAAAGAGTCTATAGTGGCTCTTTTTTATCTTGCATCCTTAGATGAAGAATTTCTCTTTGACACAGGCAGGTGCAGACAAGTGTTGGGTTCCTGCCTTTATTCAAGGTTTCTTAATACGTATTATTTTCTGTTCTAGAGGGGTCAATCATGTCCGCAACAGCAAGATAAATATTTGGTGGATACTCGGCAATCCGATGGCATAAATACAGGTACCATTCCTTTCCATACGTTAAGTATACCCTTGTTTTATAACCGTCATCTTTTAACTGTTTTATTAAATCCGGTTTAATGCCATAAAGCATTTCCACTTCAACATGGGGGTTGTTAAGATAACCCAATTTGCTTATTTGATTAATCAACTTTTCATCATGGGTAGCGATTGAAATGGGGTGATTCGCCTTAACACAGGTTTCGACGAATTGTAGGTATCTCTTATCCAATTCTTCCGACCTTGCATAAGCCATTTCCGCAGGTTCCTGGTAAGCGCCCTTAACAATCCGTATTTTCCCTTGATAATTCAGCAATTCATTCAAATCTTCGATGGATCGCTTTAAGTGAACTTGTAGGGTAACACCCACATTGGAACGGGATGTAACAATACGCTTATAAATATCAAGAATTTGATCCGTCTTTGCTGATTCCTCCATACTTATCATAAGATAAAGACCCTTTTGTTCAGCCTCTTCTGCCATTTCATCCAAATGATGATAGGCAATATCAGGGTGAATACATAAACCGATATGAGATAAATCAAAAGATATAGTGGATTGGAAACCATTTGAATCCACTTCCTTCATAAGTTCAATAAATTCGTTCCTGGCTTTACTACATTCCTCTTCTGTTGCTGTATTTTCACCTATGTACTCAAGAGAAACAAGGTATCCTTTAGATAGTAGTTCCTTTGCCTTTACGACTCCCT
>Ga0310836_101464_pt1 | contig 12645 bp, 11 predicted proteins | sample SM_ome_4_FD_201310 | JGI IMG/M metagenome (GOLD analysis project Ga0310836, IMG submission 201310) | Sorghum-adapted microbial communities enriched on stacked mutant (SM) sorghum from Joint BioEnergy Institute, Emeryville, California... ... | reverse complement strand
CCGCGTTTCCCCTGATCGACGAAGGAGACAAGGAGCGTACGGCGCATGTTGATGACGCATTGGCTGGAGAAGCGCGCGGCGTTGACGCCGGACCGCATCGCCCTGATCTGCGGCGGCGACCGGCTCACCTTCGGCGAGCTGCGCGAGCGCGCCCGCGCTGTGGCGCGCCGATTGCACAGCCTGGGCATACATAGGGGCGAGCGTGTCGGTTTCCTGTGCCGCAACGGCATCCATGTCGCGGAGCTGGTGCACGCCGTCCACTACACCGGAGCGGTCCTGGTGCCGCTCAACACGAGACTCACGGCCCATGAGCTGGCCTATCAGGTCGAGGACTGCTCGTGCCGGTGCGTGCTCCATGACGAAACGAACAGGCAGTTGGCCGGAGAGCTTGCCGGCCAGCTGCCTGGCCTGTCTGTGCGCGCCCTGGCCGAACTGCCGGATGTGCCTCCTTCGGACGAGCCGCTTGTGACGACGATCGACAGCGAGGAGACCAACACGATCATGTATACCTCCGGCACGACCGGTCGTCCCAAGGGCGTGATGCTCACTTACGGCAATCACTGGGCGTCGGCGATCGGCTCCGCGCTGAATCTCGGCATGAGCGGCGACGACCTGTGGCTGGCGGCCGTGCCGATGTTTCACATCAGCGGCCTGTCGATCTTGATGCGCAGCGTCATCTACGGGATGCCGATGATGATCCATGAGCGGTTCGACGAACAGGCCGTCAACCGCGCGATCATGGAGGAAGGCGTGACGATCGTCTCGGTCGTCAGCAACATGCTGGCGCGCATGCTCGATCGGCTGGGCGAGGCGAGGTACCCTGCCAGCTTCCGCTGCATGCTGCTCGGCGGCGGACCCGCGCCGCTGCCGCTGCTTGAGGCCTGCGCCGACAAGGGCATCCCGATCTACCAGACGTACGGCATGACGGAGACGGCATCGCAGATCGTGACGCTGCCGCCGGAGTATATGCTGACGAAGCTCGGCTCGGCCGGCAAGCCGCTCTTCCAGTCGGAGATCCGCATCATGAACGGCGGGGAGCCGGCAGCGCCGGGCGTGCCCGGCGAGATCCAGGTGCGCGGTCCCAATGTCACCAGCGGTTACTGGAATCGCCCGGACGCGACGTCCGAGGCGCTGAGGGACGGCTGGCTGGCCACCGGCGACATCGGATACGTGGATGAGGATGGCTTCCTCTATGTGCTGGATCGCAGAAGCGATCTGATCATCTCCGGCGGCGAGAACGTGTATCCGGCCGAGATCGAGGCGGTGCTGCTCGGCCACCCGGCGGTGGCGGAGGCAGGTGTGTGCGGCATGGCCGACGAACGCTGGGGTCAGGTGCCGGTAGCCTTCGTCAGGCTGGCCGAGGGAGCGTCGGTTACGGAGGAGCAGCTTCGCGATCATTGCCGGACGAGGCTGGCCAGGTACAAGCACCCGGCCCGGATCCGCTTCGTCGATGCGCTGCCGCGCAATGCCGCCGGCAAGCTGCTGAGGCGCGAGCTGTCGAAGCTGCTGTGAATGGTACGGCCGTGCCCGTGCAAGAGACGCAGGATAAGCAGGAGAACGCTACGGCAGGGCCCATGCAAAGGGACGCAGGAGAACGGTACGACTGGGCCCCGGCAAGGAGACGCAGAAAGATGCAGGAGACAGGAGCGAGGTGCCGCGCCCTAAGGCCTGGCGCCTATATCCGGACCAGTCCGCGCGAGCGGGCCGCCGGAACGAACAGGAGACGGATCGTGATGCGCATTGAGCAGATTACCCTACACCGCATATGCCTGCAGCTGAAATCACCCTTCGCCACTTCCTACGGCGCCTACACGGACAGAGAGACGATCCTGGTCGAGGTACGGGATGAATCCGGAGCGACCGGCTGGGGAGAGTGCGTCGCTTTCGCCACCCCATGGTATACCGAGGAGACGGTCGAGACCGCCTGGCATATAATGGAGCGGTATCTGATCCCGACGCTGCTGCATTGCGAGATCGCTCATCCGGACGAGGTGCTCCCGCTGTTCGCCTTCGTCAGGCGGCATCACATGGCGAAGGCCGGACTGGAGATGGCGGTATGGGATCTCTATGCCAGACGGCGCGGTCAGCCGCTGGCAACGGTGATCGGCGGCGTCAGGCAGCAGATCGAGACGGGAGTGGCTGTCGGGCTTCAGGAGACGCCGGAGAAGCTGTATCGGGTGATCGAGCAATACCTGGCGGATGGATACAGGAGAATCAAGGTCAAGATCAAGCCCGGCCATGACGTGGAACTGGTGCGCGGCATACGCGCGCATTTCCCGGATCTTCCCCTTATGGCGGATGCGAACTCCGCCTATACGCTGGAGGATGTTGCGCTCCTGAAGCAGCTGGACGACTTCGGCCTGATGATGATCGAGCAGCCGCTCGCGGCGGACGATATCGTCGACCATGCGGAGCTGCAGAAACAGCTCAGGACGCCCATCTGCCTTGATGAGAGCCTCGTTGCGTGCGAGGATGTGCGCAAGGCGATCATGCTGGGCAGCTGCCGGGTGGTGAATGTGAAGATCGGACGGGTGGGCGGGCTGTCGGAAGCTGTTCGCATCCACGATCTGTGCCACTCCCGCGGCGTGCCGTTATGGTGCGGCGGCATGCTGGAGACCGGCGTCGGACGGGCGCACAATATCGCGCTGGCAACCTTGCCAGGCTTCACGCTGCCTGGGGATATCTCCGCATCCTCCCGTTACTGGGAGCGGGACATCATCGTGCCGGAAGTGACGGTGCGCGACGGCAGGATCGCCGTTCCCGACCGACCGGGCATCGGCTATGAGATGGATCGCGACTATCTGCGGCACGTCAGCCTGCATGTGCAGACCTATCGGTAACAGCGGCAGGTCATACAGGGCTGTGGACCTGGCCTTCGCAGCAATGTGCTGAAGGCTTCCATACGGCTTATGATTGGAAATTCGGTGAAATTGTCTTGCACAATCGCAAAGACCAGCGGGGGTCCAGGATGGACGCCCCTTTTTGATGGGCTTCGTTCGCCGACCGGATATGAAAGGCCCCCACGTGCAGTATTCGCAGGTTGCCCGTCGTGCGCCTTACCGTTCGCCGACCGGATGCGCAAGGGCTCCGCATGAAGAGTCTGCGGGTTGCCTGCCGCTCAACTTTCCATTCGCAGACCGGATATGAAAAGGGCTCCCCTGGAACGGGAGCCCTGTAATGTTCAGGCATGCTGCCGGCAAGAGGACGGGAGGAACCCGTCCCCTTGCCTTCCTTATCTGACGCTGTGCGGCACCAGCGTGACGGGATAGTTGGCGATCTTCAGGAGACCCTGACTGACGCTTCCCAGGGTCCGGATGGATTGATCCTTGCTCCCGGCTCCGCGCAGCCCCATGACGACACAACGGACGTCCGGGTCGTTGGCTTCCATGTGAATCTCGATGGTCGGATTGCCGCCGACTCTGACCTTGGTTCGATAGGAAACGGATTCCTGGCTGATGATCGACAGCGCCTCGCCAAGCATATGCTCTCCCAGCACATGGGAGGTGCTGTGCACGCTCAGAAGAACCAGATCGTCGCCGTGATTCCTGGCCATCGTTAAGGCAAAGCGCAAGGCATCGAGGGATTGGGGCGAGCCGTCAATGGGTACGATGATGGAACTCATAATCCACCTTCCTGTTCTGATCCATTTTTAACTATTACTATACCTCACACGGCACACGAAAACGATCGAGACTTTGTCATCTCGAGGCTGAAGTATGCGCAAAAGTTCATCCTGATCAGCTTGCTGTTCCTGATTCCGGTCCTGTACAGCCTGTATAGTCTGGTATCGGCCGAACAGCGGGAGATCCAGAACCTGAGGATAGAATTGGCGGGCGTGAAGCAGATCGACGATCTTATGCAGATCATGCTGGAAGTGCAACAGCACCGCGGCCTGGTCAACGGGTATCTGAACGGCAATCGGGATGCGAAGGCGAAGATTGAGGAGAAACAGCAGGGAATCCATGCCAAGATGGAGCAAGTTGACGGTGATTTCCACAATAAGGATTCCTCCAAGGCACTTGAGCAGTGGATGTCCGTCAGGCAAGAATGGGAGCACCTTCTGGCCTCATATGAGGGGCTGGCAGCATCCGAAAGCTTCAATCACCATTCCCAATTGGTGAATGAAATCAAGCAACTGATGATCTACAGCGCCGATGAATCCGGTCTGACGCTGGACACCGATATCAATTCCTTCTATACGGTGAAAATGACCGTTGAGGAACTGCCCACCCTGATCGAAGGGGCCGCGAGGATACGCGGACTCGGCAACGGCGTGCTTGCGTCCCGAACCTTGACGGCGGAGGACAGGCTGGAGCTGTTGCTCGAATCCCGCATCAGCGAGGAAGCCCTGGCGGAAATCAACATGCTGCTGGCCAAAATCGCCGAATACGACTCTGAACACACGGAAGAGCTGTTGACTGCAGGTGAGCAGGCGGCTCAATCCATCGAGTATTTCCTCGGGTTGCTTGATGCGGAGATCATCAACAAGGCAGTGCTGGACATTGCTCCGGACGCCTATTTTGCCAAGGGCACGGAAGCGATCGAAGTAGCTGTGGAGCTGTTCCATCATGGCCTGGAGCGTGTGGTCCAGCTGCTTGAGGATCGCATCGATGATGCGATCAATGCGCGAAACGCCACCATGATCTTTACCTTCGGGTGTCTGCTGCTTGTCGTCATCTTCTACATCGCCTTCTACCTGAATGTGATGGATACCGTTCGGACCTTGAAGCAGCGAGCGGAAGCGATGGCCAGGGGAGATTTCTCGCAGGAGATTGTGCTGAAGACGCGGGATGAGCTGAGGTTGGTCGGAACGGCCCTCAATGACATGCAGGACGCCATGAACCGGGTGCTCAGCTACAACCGCATCATGGCGGAAACGACTCTCCAGTCTTCCCTGCAGCTGGCGGACATCTCCTCGGATTCCACCAGGAATATGCAGCAGGTCGCCGCCTCCCTGCAAGGGGTATCGGAAGGAACGACGATCCAGGAGAGAACCGTGCGAGAAATGGCGACGGCCTTGAACGAGATGTCGACTGGCGTGATGCGCATCGCGGAAGCGGCCTCCGACGTGGCCAATCTCGCGGCGCAAACCACGGAAAATGCGGAGCACGGCATTCAGCAGCTGGAGGATACCGTCAGGCAGATGGCGAGCATCAGGCAAACCCAGGAGGAATCGTCCCGGATCGTCGCCAAACTGGACGAGCATTCGACCCACATCAATGATATCATCCATACCATCATGCAAGTGGCGAATCAGACCAGGCTGCTGTCCCTCAATGCCAGCATCGAAGCGGCGCGCGCCGGCGAACAAGGCCGCGGATTCGCCGTCGTGGCGAATGAGGTGGGGAAACTCGCCGAGGATACGACGCGATCCGCGAAGTCCATCTCGGAGCTGCTGGGTGTCATTCGTTCCCTGATCGATCAAACGGTAGCGATCATGGATTCGATGGGCATGGAAACGACTGCGGGCATGGAATCGATCCAACGCTCCGGGACGGCCATCCAACGCATCCTTGCCGATATTCAGCGCGTGAACGACCAGATTCAGGAGGTATCCGCGATCTCGGAGGAGATGTCGGCCGAGACGCAGGAAGTGACCGCCTCGATCGCGGAGGTATCCAGCATCTCGCACAAGACAGCCAGCGAAGCTGAGATGATGGCCGCATCCGCGGAGGAGCAGCTGGCTTCCATGGAGCAGATCCTGAGCTCTTCCGAGCAACTGAAGGAGATGGCACGGAAGCTGGAAGAAGAGATGAGCAAATTCCGCTTGCGAGAGCCGGCGTGAAGACCGCAGGACATGGGAAGGCACCCGAACAGGGTGCCTTTTGTGTGCAGCCGGGTATCCGTATGTCGAATCACGCCCAGGCTGCGGGAGGACGACCGAACCCCCGGCAGGCCCATGGGCAGGAGGATCAGATCAGCGTCATGCGGTCATGAGCAGCGGCCCGAGGCTGCGAACGCGCGGCTGCGACCAGCATCGGTACGGAGATCAGCAGGCTGATGGCGACGACAACAACCGAGCCTTCGATCCCGAATGCGCCGCCGGTGAGAAGATCCGCGCCCCGCATATCGACGCGGAACAGCCCGCTGGCTTCGTTACCGGACACCGGGATCCCCATCAGGGCAACGATGGCATTCCATGCGAAGTGCAGTCCGATGGCAAACCACAGGTTGCGCCTCCACAGATATGCCGCCCCCAGCAACACGCCTGCTTCGACGGCGATGGCAAAGGCGCTCCACAGCGTGGCTCCGGGGTTGCCAAGATGCGCGGCGCCGAAGAAAAGAGAGGTGAACGCAAGCGCGAGCCATTGTCCTCCCATCCGCTGCACCGCCTGAAACAGGAACCCGCGAAACACAAGCTCTTCCAGTACGGCGACGTTCAGAGCAGCCCGGAGCGTCGACTGCACGATCGCACCTGTATCCGCATCTTTGATCCATTCGAAGGAGTAACCGCCCATGGCCACGATGATCGTCACGGAGGCGCCAAACAGGATCACCCCGGCCAGGATGCCCAGCAGCGCTTCCCTCCACGAACCCCGCACAGCGATCTCCGGAGTGCTTCTGCGGACCAGAAGCCTCATCACGAGATGATACAGAATGACAGTCACCAGGCACAGAATGACGGTCATGGCCCACATACCGATGTTTCCGATTCCCGCTTCTGACAGGAACCAACCCATAGCACCGTTCAGAATGAAGAGTCCAATCCCACCCACGATCATCCATACGACAGAAAAGAACGACTTCACGACCACTTCTCCTTTGTTTTGTTGAATGGTGAATGATAGAAATCCAATCGAAACGTGACGTCATCCGACCTTTCTTCATCATAAAAATCCATACGGCCGCAATGCAAGCGTTTTCTTGGCGAATATCCGGTTCTCCCCTGATACGGACTTCCGGAACACCCCGAATCAATTTCGACAATAGTCACGCCTGACTTGCCGAGCCAGGCCGAATAGTCGCCAGCCTCGCGGGGCACACTTGGAGTTGGATGAAACCCAATTTCAAGAAGGACTGGTGATCAGACACATGAACAAGATCGGCATCATCATCGGCAGCACGCGGCCTGGACGGGTGGCCGAACAGGTGGCCAGATGGGTATATGAGCATGCGCAGAAGCGTGGAGACGCGGAATACGAGATCGTCGATCTCGCCGACTATCACTTCCCCAACTATGACGAGCCGGTCCCCCCGTCGATGTCGCAGGACTACAAGTATGAGCACACGAAGCGCTGGTCGCAGAAGATCGCGGCTCTGGATGGCTTCGTGTTCTGCACGCCGGAATATAACCACGCAACCTCCGGGGTGCTCAAGAATGCCCTCGATTTCATCTACTACGAGTGGAACAACAAGGCGGCCGGCTTCGTCAGCTGGGGCAGCTTCCTCGGCGCGCGCGCCGTCGAGAACCTCAGGCTCATCATGGGAGAGCTTCAGGTGGCGGACGTGCGGGCGCAGGTCGGATTGTCGCTGTTTGCCGACTTTGAAAACTTCACCACGTTCAAGCCCGCTCCCCATCATATGGATGCGTTGAATGCGATGCTTGACCAGCTGAATGCCTGGGCAGGCGCGCTGAAGACCTTGCGCAGCAAGTGAACCTCGCATGAAGGCACACCTTGCATGAACTGACCGCTGCGCAAGGTGTTTTTCATCTGGGTAAAATGCGCCGCTCTTGGAAAACGTAATACTAAAGCCGGGATTCTCCTGGTGGAAAGGAGGGCGAGCATGCCATTCCGGTCGTGGAATTATCTCCGGTCGCGCGCGGGGCTTTCGTCGGCGCAATCGGAATCGGATCCGACGAGAGCCTTCATCGACGGTCAATTGACCGACGACATGCTGATGAATCTTCAGACCTTGGCGAATCTCTTCGATTACCCCGAGAACGACAGCCTGAAGATCCGGCATATCCACATCCGCTCGCTGCAGGTGGACGCGGCGGTGCTCTATGTGGAAGGAGCCGCTGACGGGCAGTCGGTGGAGCGCACCATCATCCGGCCATGCCTCGAGAACGATATGCAGCTCGATGCGCACCAGCCTGCCGAACGAATCAACATCATCAAGCAGCAGCTGTTGCCTTCCCTGGCCGTGAAGGAGTCCGAGACTTACCAGGAGCTGAATGATGCGTTGCTGCACGGCAACACCGTGCTATTCATCCCGCAGAGCTCCAGGGCGATCATCATCGAAACGCCCGGCTTTGAATACCGCACTGTGGAGATGCCCCAGGTCGAACAGGTGCTGCGCGGCCCGAAGGAAGCGTTCATCGAATCGACGGACGTCAATCGCTCGCTCATCCGCAAGCATATCAAGGATCACAACCTGCGTTGCGAGAAGATCACCTTCGGCAAGCGCAAGCAGAACACGGCGCTCATGCTGTACATGCGCAATATCGCCGACGATCAGACCATACAAAGGGTGAAGAAGCGGATCGAACAAGTGGAGAGCGATGCGGTGACGAATCTGTTCCTGTTGGAGCAGTCGATCGAAGAGCGGCCCTATTCGCTCCTGCCATCCATCCTCCTGACGGAGCGGCCGGACAGGGCAGCCGCCTTCCTGCAGGAAGGGCATGTGGTGGTGCTGATGGACAATTCGCCGGTTGCGCTCATCGCCCCGATCACCTTCTGGGCGCTGTTCCACGCGGCCGAGGACCAATACCAGCGCTGGGTGGTCGCGAATTTCATGCGCCTCATCCGGCTGTTCGCCATGCTCGTCACCATGCTCATACCGGGCGTCTACGTGGCGATCACCACCTTCCATGTCGAGATGCTGCCGACCGACCTGATGCTGGCCATATCGGCTGCACGGGAGCGGGTGCCATTCCCGATCGTGGTCGAGATCATCTTCATGGAGCTGACGTTTGAGATGATCCGGGAATCGGGGGTTCGCGTCCCCGCGCCGATCGGCACGACGATCGGCATCGTCGGCGCGCTTGTCCTGGGTCAGGCGGCGGTGGATGCGAATCTGGTCAGCCCGATCCTCGTCATCATCGTCGCCATCACGGGCCTCGCTTCCTACATCATCCCGGATATCACGTTGAACTTCGCGATCCGGGTACAGAGGTTCATGTTTATCCTGTTCGGCTATATGTTCGGTTTCTTCGGACTTGCGCTCTACATGTCCTTCGTCATCGCCTATCTGGTGTCGTACAAATCCTTCGGCGTGCCCTTCATGTCGCCGCTGGCGCCGAGACTTCCTGCCTCGAGGGACATGTTCACCCGCTCGGCCTTCCGCCAGCAATGGCTCAGGCCGTCCAATCTGAGTCCGAAGGAGAAGTTCAAACAGCATAAACCAGAAGGGAACTAGAGTACCATGCAGATTACGGACGGAAAGATAGGCGCAAGGGAAATACTGAGCATGATCGTCATGGCGGTCGGCATCAAAGCCACCGACACGACCCCCGGTATGATGATTAAGCATGCGCAGAACGCAGCGTGGTTGTTCAGCCTGATGATCGGAGTGGTCATGCTGATTCCGTTCCTGGTCCTGCTGAGATTGATGGGCCGATATCGCATGGGGCTGTATGATCTGCTGGTTCATCTGACCGGGAGATGGGTCGCCACACTGATCGTAGCCTGGATGTTCGTCTGGCTGTTCATCAGCGCCGCACTGAATACGAGAAGCTACATCGACATCGTGAACACGCTGTTTTTCCCGCAGACCTCCCTCTATTTCATGTGCCTGTTTTTTCTGCTGTTCAGCTGGCTGGTCGCCAAACGCGGCTTTGAGACGATCGGCAGGACGTCGTGGCTGCTGCTGTCACTCGTCGTGTTTATCTCGTTGGTGCTCTCGGTGTCGATCTGGCAGGACATGAATCTGTCGCACCTGTATCCCCTCCTGGGTCCGGGACTGGGTGACCTGCTCAAGGAAACGCCGCGACACGCATCCCTCTATGCCGAGCTGGTGCTCATGTGCTTTATGCTTCCTTATGCGACGACCTATCGGTCGTTCCGTCAAGGCACGCTTATCGGCTATGGCTTGTCCATTTTCGTGATCGTCCTGCTGAATGCCTATTACGTCATGGTGTTTGATTATCCGGCCGTCGAGCACATCTCCTTTCCCTACCATCAGCTGACGCGGGCGGCGTCATTCGGCAGACAGGTCGCCCACATCGAGGCGATCTTCCTGGGTCTGTGGATTATAACCGCCGTGATGCATTTCGCGATCTATCTCTATCTGACGGCCTATCTGTTCGCCAGGACCTTCCGGATTCACGAATTCGAGCCGCTGATCCTGCCGCTGACCGGGCTCTGTTTGCTGTTGTCCGGATTTCCCAAGAATGTCGTGCAGATCAACGAAATACGCGATATGGTGATCAGCTCGGCGTCGATCGTTTATCTCGCGCTGCCATTCGTCTTGTGGGGACTGAAGCTCTGGAGGGATCGTTCGTCGTGATCAGGCGCTTATGGCTGACTGTAGCGATGGGGATGATGTCGCTCGCGCTGGCGGGTTGCGCGGACCGCGTGGAGGTGGAGCGACTCGCTCACGTCGTCGTGCTCGGGCTCGACTATGAAGAGGGCAATTTCATCAATGTGACGTTCCAGATCGCCAATCCGCAGGTCGGTTCGACAGACAGGGGCCAGGCGGAGAAGGAACCGCCCACGGATATCATATCGATCAAGTCCACCGATGTGGTCACGGCGCGGGAGCTGGCCAATACGATTATTCCCAGGCAGCTGGATTTCTCGCATCTGCAGACGCTGATCATCTCCGAGTCCCTGGCCAGATCGCCGGTGTTTCACAAGACGGTGTCCAGCCTGGTGCGCATTCCCGAGATTCGGCGCGAGATGAGCATGATCATCTGCAGGGAGGAGGCGGCGACGTTCATCAAGAAGAACAAGCCGCGAATGGAGACCCGGCCGCACAAATATTATGAGTACATGCTGGACCAATGGGCGATCCGGGCAGTCGAGCCGGATTCCAACCTGAACGGGTACCTGAAGAACCTGGCCGGCGAGCTGTATCTTGTCATCTATGCGACCACCGAGCGGCTGGAGGATGAGATCTTCGAGAATGAGGCGCTGTACCGTGCCGGAGAGGTTCCCGCCGAGGAAGCGGACCCGGTGCAGATGATGGGTTCGGCGGTGCTCAAGGAGGGCAGGATGATCGGCACCATGAATGGCCAGGAAACGCGTTACGCCATGCTGCTCAGGCATGAGGAGAAGGTTCATTCAGTCATCAGCTCCTTCCCCGATCCGCTGAAGGAGACGGAGCGGGTGACGGTGCGGCTCCTGAAGACGGAATCTGCAAAGTTGAAAATCGACGTGTCGGAAGAGGTGCCGCGGATCGAGGCGAAGGTGAAGCTGTACGGACAGCTGCTGTCGACAGAAGGGATGGAGAACTATGTGACGAATCTGGACCATCAGGAGTTGCTGGAACAAACGATAGAGGACGTGATGACCAGGGAGACGATGGACTTCATCCGCCGCACGCAGGAGGAATTCAGGAGCGAGCCGTTCAACTGGCACAACCAGGTGAGGATGAAGTTCTGGACGTGGAACGATTACATCCGGTATGACTTCATCGGCAAATATCCGCGTGCGGAAGTGAAGGTTGTCTACGAGGTGGAAATCGAAAACTTCGGCAAGCAGTTTGAACCGGTGACGGTCAACGACAAGCACGCAGAGTGAATGGGAGGACTGCCGTCATGTGGACGATGTTTTTCATCAATGCTTACCTGACCTATTATACGTTCCGGTATGCCCGCAAGCTATGGAAGAATGATTGCAAGCCGGGCTCGGCAGCAACGTTCGTCCTCGCCCTCAGCTTCATGCCGCTGACGTTTTACATCATGTTGGCCAAATAGGCGGCCCGAACGCTTCGACGCATGCGTTCATCCGCCGCATCACGCCGCACCGGCTGATCGGCCGGTGCCATCTTATTGACATTTGAATGTATTAGTCGCATAATACAATTAATCGTTGGCATACATGAAGAGGCAGGTGAGGCTCGTGTGCTGAATTTCTATGGGCTCAAGCTGACGACCCGGCAGCCGGTGTACGTGCAGATCGCCACCTACGTCAAGCTGCAGATCCTGCGGGGGAATGCGACAAGCGGCGACAGGCTGCCTTCGCGCCGCGAGGTCGCAGCGCAGCTGCAGGTGAATCCCAACACGGTGCAGAAGGCGTTCAGGCTGATGGAGGACGAAGGTTATGTGCGCACGAGCAGCACGCTGGGCAGCGTCATCGAGGTCGATGAGGCGATGCTGGACCGCATCCGGATGGAGATGACGCAGGAGCTGGTCAGCGATTTTGTCGCTTCCGCGCGGGAGCTGGGCCTGTCGTTCAAGCAGGTGATCGATCAGATCAGCGAGCTGTGGGAGTAAAGGGACGGAGGACAGGTTTTGCTATGCCTACATTGTACTAGTGATATAGTACAGTTTCAGGAGGGGATGATGATGAGGTCGCTTCTGCATCTGTATCGATTGACGAATGACCAGCTGGCGAGATGGCTCGGTTTCCTGCCTCTCGTCTGCGGCGGCATGTTCATCCTGTCGCTGCTGCTGACGCGCGCCGAGGTGAAGGGTTACTACGCCTATTCGGTGCACCGGCGCTTCGAGGATCTGTACATGGTCGCCGGTTGCGTCTGGGTGTACGCGCTGGCCGTGGCGTCCGTGATCGGCTTTTTCATCTATACGATCTATGCCGATTA
>Ga0310836_101462_pt1 | contig 12664 bp, 8 predicted proteins | sample SM_ome_4_FD_201310 | JGI IMG/M metagenome (GOLD analysis project Ga0310836, IMG submission 201310) | Sorghum-adapted microbial communities enriched on stacked mutant (SM) sorghum from Joint BioEnergy Institute, Emeryville, California... ... | reverse complement strand
GAGAAGCGGACGTACTTGCCGGTCGGCGGCGGATCCTCCGAGAAGCACAGGCCGTTTGGCAGCCGCGTGCGGCCGACCTTGGAGCCCTTCATGGAGTGCGCGGAGAGCACCGCGATGTCCTGCGGCAGGATCTCCTCCTCGTCGACGAGGCGGCGGATGATCTCCGCGGCCGCCTTGGCCTGGTCGTCGGCGTAAACGAGCTCCGGCGGCCGGCCCTCGGGGCCGATCACCTCGGGCTGGATCGGGCCCTTGAACTTCTTGATCACCTCGTTGTGGATCGCCTGCGTGTTGCGGCAGTTCCAGGTGAGCTCGAAGGGGCGGAACTCGTCGGGCACCTCGAGCCGCGAGCCGTAGACGTTCTGGTTTGCGTCCATGAAGAGCCAGACCTGGTCGCGGTCGGGGTCGGCGAGGGTGAGCATGAGCGCGTCGAGCCAGTTGTTGCGGAGGTCCTGCGCCTCGTCGACGAAGATCGCGTCGAACTGCGGGCCGAGCTTGTCGATGGCCGCGACCAGCGCGTCCGGGAGCTCCTCGTCCCAGTAGCGCGCGGGCGGGTTGCCGTCGTACTTGGGCAGCTCCACGCCGGCCTCGCCCGCGAGGCGCACGCAGAGCGCGTGGAAGTTCCAGTAGGAGACCCGCTCGTGCGGGAAGCGCTCGGCGAGGAACTTCCGCAGCGGCTTGTTGAAGCACACGAACAGCACGCGCTTGCCGGCCTCGGCGGCGCGCCTTGCCTGCTCGACGGCGACCATCGTCTTGCCTGACCCGGCGCACCCATACACGACGAGTCGACGCTTGCGCCCGAACCGGTTGAGGCTGCTCGCCTGCTCGTGGGTCATCTGCTGCAGCTCGACTTCCTCATCCAGGATCCGGCTGGCGAGCGGGACGCGGATCAGCAGGTCGCGCGCGAGCAGCTCGCGGAGCATCGCCGCACCCTCCTCGCCGGGCGCTTTGCGCTTGTCGCGCGAGCCACGGTGGTAGGCGAGGGCGCGCTCGAGCACGGCGGGGAGGTCGGTAAGGCCGTGGCGGTCGATGACGATCTCCGGCGGCGCGTCAGGCGCGAGGACGAGCTCGTGCACGGTGATGTCGGGGAAGACGAGCGCGTGCGCGATGAAGAGCTCGTGGTCCTGCCAGCCATCCCGCTCGATGATCCTGCGCTTGAAGTCGCTGGACATCTTGGTCGTCGCTGACCCGCACACGGCCTCCGGCAAGGCCAAGAAGGCGCGCCAGTACGGGACCCGGATCATCGCGGAGGCCGCCTTCTGGCCGTTGATTGGCGTGACCGTTGATTAGCACGCGGGGTGTGCGTGTGAGAGCACTGGACCAGGTCCCGGCTAGCTGGTCCCCCGGGCGCGCACCTCGGCGATTGCGGCATCGAGCGCCGCGATGATCTTCTTGCCGCGGCGCTTAAAACCTAGCTCCCGGATCGCTTCCTCCAGGAGGGCACTTCGCGTCCGGGGCAACGTGTCAGACTCGATCCATTGGATTAGTTGCACGAGCTCAGCGTGGGAATAGCTGTCGATGCTCGGCCGGGCCGTTCGGATGGGACGGGGACCGCGTCGAACGCCCTGTGACCCGCTGTCGGTGAGCTCGGCGAGGAGTCGGGTCACTGACTCGTTGGCAGCGGTTGGCGCGCTTGCGCCGCCGACTTCGACCTCGCCTCCGTCAGCCGCCTTGACGGCCTCTTCGTAACTGGCCTTCACGCGTTCCAGCTCGGCGGCCTTGTTGTAGAACCAGTCCTGCGACCAGATCCGATGGAACCGCCACCCCAAGCGCTCGAGGTGTTCTTGACGCAGGCGGTCCCGATCTCTCGCAGACGGTGTTGAGTGGTACGTGGCTCCGTCGCACTCGATGGCCAAAACCATGCGTCCCGGCTGGCTCGGATGCTTTGCGGCGAAATCGATCCGGTACCCGGACACGCCGAATTGGGGCACGACCTGAATCCCCTCAGCCTCGAGACTGTCTCGGACGTCGGCCTCGAACGGATTGAGCTCGGGGACGTCGCCGGCGATCTGGGGGAGGTTCGAGCCTTTGCTCGCGCAGTATTCGAGGAAAGCGCGCAGAAGCTCGATGCCCTTGGCCGACGAACGGGCGGGGTCCATGTCGTGGTGGGTAAACGACGAGACAAGGGTCATCTGCTCCTTCGCCCGAGTCACCGCGACGTTCAGCCGCCGCTCGCCGCCCTGGTGGGTCAGGGGGCCGAACTGGTTGTAGAGCAGGCGGCCGGTTGCGGGGTCCTTGCCGTAGCCGATCGAGAGGATGATCGCGTCGCGTTCGTCCCCCTGGACGCGCTCGAGGTTCTTGACGAAGAACGGTTCGGGGCGGTCTTCATGGAAGAACTCGTTGAGGTCGTCGCGCCCGTGAAGCGCCTCGCGCAGCGCGGCCTCGATGCGGTCCGCGTGCTTGATCCCCATCGCGATAACCCCAAGGCTGCGCTCGGGCTGGGTCTCAGCGTGCTCGATCACGAGGTCTACGACCTTGCGGACCTCGGCCGACGACGAGTCCCGGTCGCCGTCGTACTCGCCTTCCGGCGTAACGAGAACGTGCCGCACGCAGTCCGGCCCCTTCACCCCCGGGAAAGTGGTCAACCTGCGGTCGTAGAGGAAGGCATTCGAGAATGCGATCAACCGCTCGTCGCGTGAGCGGTAGTGCCACTCGAGCATGCGGAAGCCCACGAACGGCTGTAGCGCCTCGAGGATGCTCTCGTAGGCGGACGTGGCGGCGAGGTTGGCCTCAAGTTCCGCCTCCTCCTCGTCGACGTCGAGGTTGGAGCCGGCGAAGAACGATGTCGGGGGAAGCTGCCGCTCGTCGCCTGCGACTATGAGCTGTTTGCCTCGCAGCACCGCGGGGATCGCCTCCGCTGGCCTCACCTGACTGGCCTCGTCGAAGACCACCACGTCGAAGTAGGGACGGTCGGAAGGGAGGACCTGCGAGACGACTAGGGGGCTCATTACCCAGCACGGCTTCAGCGCGGTCATCACGGTCGGCGCGCTCGCGAATACCCGACGAATGGGCTTGTGCCTGACCTTCTTTGCGGCCTCGGCCTTGACCAGAGCAGCTCCCTTCGGGTCGGCGTCCTGCGCCGCCACCGCCTGCTCGGCGCACAGGCGGCGCACACGCTGAGGAGTGGTTTCTATGTGCCCCCGGTCCGCGACTTGGAACTCCCTGACCACCTCGCGATGCTGGTCGCCGTCGAACGCGCCGAGCAGGGGGTCGTTGAGCTGCATGTGCTCTCGAAGCGAGGTGAGCCACGCGTGCTGGAGAACCTCGCACGCCTCGTGCGCGTTCACCGGCAGGCCGTCGAGATGATCCAAGAGATCGGCCATGCCCGCGTCGCGCAATGAGTGTTCGAGGCGGTGGATCTCCGGCAGTTTCGAGAGTGTCGAGATGTCGGCGAGGAGGCGGTCGAGGTGTGCGGCGATGTCCGAGTCACTGCCATGGATCGGGCCGCGGTCAACCTTCAAGGCAATCTGGTGCAGGCGTTCGCGGAGTTCGATAAAGCGCTCCTCCAGCTCAGCGCGGTTCGGCGGGCTGTTCGGCGCGCGGTCCGCAGAGCCTCCGAGTATGCGCCAGCGGTCTAGGAGAGTCCTCGCGGCCCGCACGCCGCTCGCAAGATCGGGTGCAGGCAGTTTCAACCCTTCCTTAACGGTGCTGCGGATGCGCTTGCGGGCGGCGCGGTATTCCCCGTAGAAGACCGCAGCTGACAAGCGTGTCGCGACAGAGCGGGTCGCGGGCTCCATCGACTCGATCGTGGCATCGAGGTCGAGCGCGAAGATCTCCTCGGTAAAGGTTTCGCGCAGGTCCTCTATCTCGCGCCAAAGCTCGAAGCGCTCACCCCAATCGGCGAAGGCTTCCGGCGCGCGCATTCCGGACAGTTCCGCGGCTTGACGCAGCTCGGTTGCGACCGCCGGAAGTTCCTGCCGGATGCGCTGGACCTCGTCTTGCGCCGCTAGGGCCTCCTCGCCGCTCGTGATCTTCGCTCGGCCCCACGGCGCGTCGGAGTGTCGGACGGTGAGGCCGCCCAAGCCTACGAAGTGCTGCAGTTCCTCTTGGATCTCCAGAACCCGGTTTTCGCTGAGCCGCTGCAGCTCCCTACCCCTGAACCGCACGGGCGACGCGGCACTCTGCGGCAGGCCGATCAGCCGAGACTGGACCTCGAAGAAGCTGATCTCCCAGGGGTTGCGCTTGCGGTGCAGTGCCTTGGCCCGGCGGTTGAGCTGATCGCGGCGTTCAACGAGCTGCCGGTGCAGGGGGTCGAGGCTTGGCTTGGCCAGCTGCGCGTTCTTTTCGAGCACGCGGGAGATCGCCCGCGCGGTCTCCCGCTTGGAGGCCACACCACCGTGCAGGTCGAGTACGAGGTCGTCCAGGCCGACGTCCGTCAACCGGCGGAGGACCGCGTCGATCGCCGCTCGCTTCTCTGCGACGAAGAGCACGCGCTTGCCCCTGGCAACGAGTGCGGATATCAGGTTGGTGATCGTCTGGCTCTTGCCGGTCCCAGGCGGCCCTTTGATGATCAAATTGCGGCCGGCGAGCACCTCGTTGATGGCCCGGTTCTGGCTTGAGTCCGCGTCGAGCACTAGGAACTCGTCGGCTGGGGGGACATCGTCGGGATCCGGGATGTCCGCATCGGCTCCAGCTTTGCGGATCGCCTTCTGGGCTTCCGCATCACCCGCGAGCGCCGAGACGATGTCGTGCCTGGCCATCGCGTCAATCGACGTCTCGAGGTCGCGGACCATGGGCATCCGCACGTAGGAGAAGTTGCCCACCACGAACCGCTCGGTGATGTCGAATCCGGGAACGGAGCGGCAGCGCTTCGTCAGCCACCGGTAGGCGGTTTCAAGCTCCTCCGGCGTGTCGATTCTCCCCTCGATCCCAGAGTGCGCGAGGAGCTCGGCGGGATCGCACTCCACGTTGAACTCGACCTTGAGCATCTGGAGGAACGTCGGGTTTACTTCTAGATCCCCTGGGACAGAGAGCTCGAACTCCTCCTGCGCGCCGCCCTTGGGACGGAGCGAGACGGGAACGAGCAGGACGGGGGCGTTCGGCTTGGCCGCGGACTTCTGGGCGGTCCACGTTGCCATTCCACACGCGAGATATAGGGTCTCTAGGCCGCGCTCCTCGAAGTTTTCCTTGGCCTTCGCGTGAACCGCGCGCGTGCGGCGAACTGCGTCCTCTCGCTTGTCCGGATCGCGGAAGAACTGAGACAGGCGAATGGTCTTGCCCTGCAGGGCGGAAAAGATCAGTCTCACGGGGACGTCGTCGAGTGACAGCGTCCCGCGCTTGAGGTCGCGGTAGTAGAGGAGGTTGTTCCTCCCAGTGAGGTCGACGAGGTCGGCTATCCACCTCTTGGCGGCAGCCTCGACCAACTTCCGGCGGGCACGCTCACGCTCGCCCGACGCTTGGAGCGTTTCATCCCCCACGCTTTGAGTGCTCACGCCTATAGCCAAGTAGAGAGTCTTACGCGAGTCAAGCCGCCCCTGTGTTGCGCGCTCTGGCTGACTCGGTCGTCCAGTCAGATTTCGAGTGCTCGATCTGACCGTGATTGCGTGGCAGAATCCCGCCTCCAGCTGCTTCAGGCGAGCCCCGCGCAGGACGAGACGCCGTTGATCGCGGGCACGGTTCACGTGTGCGCGTCTGGACGGTCCACATGACCGATCGCGGCGAACTGCGGCTGAAAGCCCCCGCCTTCTCCAAGGTGTGGGCGCCCTGCGTGATGCGCGCGAGGTGTGGGAAGCACCCGGTCAACGGATCCCCGGACCAGGAGCCACCGGTGTCGAGCTGCGGCTGTGGCCTCTACGCGCTCACCCGCACGCGCCCAGGGCGGGGGAGCGAGACCCGCAGTTCGTCGGGCGCGGCGTGCTCGAGGTGCTCCAGGTAGGCCTCCTGGCGCTCGTGCCAGGGCGGCTTCGGCGTCTCGAACGTGTCGCCGCAGGCCGCCACGATCCGCTCGACCTCCGGGCCGAAGCGCTCGCCGATGCGCGCGAGCGTCGCCTCCGCCCGCGTCCTCGGGCCCGTCGTGCCGGGATCGTCGCAGTGCGCGACCACGCTGTAGAAGCCCTGGGTCGTGAGCACCCACACGGCCTAGAGTTCTGGGCCTCGGCGTTGGGACTTCATGCGGTGGTCGGCCCGGGCGCGCTTGCGGGCGTGCATCGCGTCGCACCAGGGCTGATCGGCGAGCTCCTCGAGCAGCGCCGCCTCGTGGGCGAGCTCGCCGGAAGGGTCGAGCGCCGGCGCAGCGCGCAGCGCGTGCGCGGCGCTGCGCCAGATCGAGTCGGCGCGCCCGACGTCGCCGGCGCGCAGCGCGTCGGCTGCCTCGCGCTTCGCGCGCTGGGCACGCTGGATGGCGAGCTCGGTCACGACCTTCGGGTTGTCGGTGCGGCCCGCCGCTGCAGGTAACGGCGCTGGAGGGGTCGCGCACGCGCGTCCGCTCGCCGTCGAGGATGCGGAACCACTCGCCGTGCTGGCACTCGATCCCCCCGCCCTTGACCTCGAGGCAGATGATGCCCCCCTCGGGGTGGCAGAGCACGAAGTCGACCTCGTCGTCTTCTGCGCCCTCGGCGTGGTCGCGCATCATCCAGCTCACCGAGTGGTAGGCCTCCCACTCGTCGTCGAGCTGGTCGCGAAGCGCGGCGAAGACCTTCACCTCCGCCTCACTCTTCACCTCCCCCCGGAGGAGCGTGCGTGGATACATGCGCGCCATCTCATCGGAAGTCCTAATGGCTTTCTCGGCGGCTTGCTACGCGGGCATGCCATATGGCTATGTCCTGTCAGGTCGCGAAGACCTGGGCCGACCTGATCGGCAAGCGCTGCAGGAAGGCAATGGGAAGCCACGCTGCCGGCCCTGACGGTCCGGCAGGCCTAATGTTCACGCCACAACTACGAACTGGGGGGTCAGCGTGTCGATTCTCGATGGCGTATTCGGACGCCGCGCTTCAGCGCCGAAGGCGACGCTGGACGACCACGGCGTGGCCGTCGTCGACTGCGAGACCACGGGCCTGCACCCGGCTGCCAACCACCGCATTGTCGAACTGGCGGTGATCCAGCTTGGCCGCGACGGGGTCGAAACCGAGTGGCACACGCTTCTCAACCCCGAGCGCGACCTCGGGGCAACCGACGTCCACGGTATTCGCGGCGCCGATGTGATCGACGCTCCGCGCTTCCGGGACGTCGTCGGAGACGTGCTGGACCTGCTCTCCGGTCGGGTTGTGGTCGCCCACAACGTGAGGTTCGACCAAGCATTCCTTCAGGCCGAGCTGAGTCGGGCGGGTTACGACGTGGGGCCGATTCCCGGCTTGTGCACGATCGCGTTGAGCCGGGAGGCGGGCCTCAGGGTCAACAGACTCGTCGACTGCTGCCGAGCCTTGGGGATCGATCCCGGCCGCTGCCACCGGGCCCTCGACGACGCCAAGGCATGTGCTCGCCTCTTCGAGGTGCTGGATGGGATCCTGGCGATCCGGCAGCGGCCGCTCTCGGAGCTCGGCTGCGGACAGCCGCCGGGGGATTGGCCCTCGGGACCGACGCTTGCCGAGCCACGGCCGCGCGGCCGCGCGGCACGGCGAGCAATCACTGACGATGCGTTTCTCTCCCGGCTGGTGCGAGAACGGGGCGAGGTCGTGACCTCCTCCGGCGACGTGAGCGCGTACCTGGAGATCCTCGATCGCGCGCTTGAGGATCGGCGTTTGAGCGAGTCGGAGCGGGAGGATCTGCGCCGCGCTGCGGAGCTCTACGACCTGTCCGGGGAAGATCTCAGGGAGGCCCACCACTGCTACTTCGACGCGCTGTGCACCGCTGCGCTGGCCGACCGCAGGATCACTGAGCGGGAGCGCTACGACCTGGAGCTGGTCGCGGGCTTACTCGGCATCGAGCACATCAACGAACGGCTCGAGGTCGCTGCGCGCCGAGCGAGCACGGAGGCAGCCCCCATGCGGTCGGAGAGTCTTGTTGGCAAGTCTGTGTGCTTCACCGGAAAGCTCGAGTGCACGCTCAACGGTAGGCCCATCACTCGTGAGCAAGCGGAGTACCTGGCTCGGACGGCTGGTCTTGAGGTGCACAAATCGGTGACCAAGAAGCTGGACGTTCTGGTCACGGCCGATCCTTACTCAAATTCAGGGAAGGCGAAGAAGGCTCGCGAGTACGGAGTGCGCATCATCGCGGAGACCGCCTTCTGGCCCCTGATCGCGGTGGAAGTCGACTAGCGCAGGAGGACTCGTCCTGCTGCGATGCATGCCAGGGAGACCGCGCTACGCGCCGCGGTCAGCCAACCGCTCGAGTTCTGCGACCGTCCGAGCTTGTAGTCGGCGAGGATCGCGCGGGCGTTGTGGACCTTGTCGGCGAGCGATACGCGTAGCTCGTCGTCGGCCGCGCGTTGGAGGCGTTCCATGTAGGCCCCGTGCGCTTGCGCCAGGGAGGCTTTGGGCTCACGAAGGTGTCGCTGCAGGCGGCGACGATGCGCTCGACGTCGGACCCCGTGGCCGAGGTAGGGGATGCTGGTCCTCTTGCGCGCCTGCCGTGAGTGCAGCTCGACTGCGAGCTCAAGCTCGCGCGTGAAGCGCTCGCCCAGGATGACGTTGGGTGCATGCTCGCTCACGCGTCGGCCGTGCTATGCCGTGGGCCGGAGGCGGGAGGCAACCTCGCGGGCGGCCTCGATCGTCTTCGTCGCCCACTCCAGTACCTCTTGGACCTGTTCGTCCCCGGTGGGTTTGCCGAGCACGAGGTCCTCCAGAAGCTGTCGATCGGCAATGGCCAGCGCTCTTTCCCCCGCCCACTGCTCTACGTCCACATTGCCTGCTGCGAGGAGATGGTCGGCTTCATCGGGGGCCGCGTCTCGTAGCTTGACGGTGGGGGTGTAGATCCGAGAGTCCGGGCGAACGATGAGGCCAGCGTAGATCGTGACATGCTCGTAGCTCGGGTTGTCGAACGGAGTCACGAGGCGTATCTCCGGGTAGACGCCGAGCTCATCGTCACGACCTTCGGTCTTGGGGAATAGCTTCCATCGCTTCTCGTCGCTGTTGCGCAGCGGCAGGTACGCTGCAAGCTCTTTGAGGAGGGCGGTAAGGCGCGCTCGAGCTGGACCCGCGTGATCCAGGGCCTCGATGTCTTCGCGAGTGATGGGCGCCACCGGCCCCAACCCTAGTCTCTCGATCAAGCTGCGAAGTTCGTCTACCGCGACGAACGCGCGCGCAGTGGCAGCATCACGTACCTGAGGTTGCCCGAGCGCCTCGCCAGTCAAGGCGTGGACGTCGCGCCAGGAGATCACCGAGGCCTCGGGCCAAAGCTCGCTCGCTTCGGCGCGTCTTTCGTGCGGAACGATCGTGGCAACTCGTGCGTGCGGAGAGAGCTTCCGATACCGATCGAGCTGGTCTCCTCCGGTCCACGGTGCGTCGATCTTGTCCTCGATCAGGATAGTCTCCTGGTTTCGCGATCCCAGCCTGAGATCGACTCGCGCGTCCCCGCCGAGCCAGTACTGGGTTCGGATCTCCGAGGCGTCCGGATCCCAGTCCGAAGCAGCCCCGAGCCTCCGCGCGAGCGAGCGCGCGAAGTCGGGGCAAAGCCTGCAAGCGGTCGCCAGCACCTCGGTCAAGTGATCCTCGGAGCCGTACGGGCGTCGTGCGCACGCTTCAACCAGATGAGCGGCGGCCTCGGGCACGGCCGGGGACTCTAACGGCGTCAGAATGCTCGTCCTCGCTGCTCGAGCGCCGCGCCGCGCGGGCAGGATAGACCGCGTCTATTGCGGGCGTTCCCGACATGTATTGGACGCACGGGGCCGCTCGGGAGAGACTCGTCTGCGCGAGAAGTCTTATCCGGAGGTGAGTCAAGTGACGACGCAGTCGGTCTCCGACACGTCCCACGACCCGTGGGCGTCGCCGCCGCCCCTGCCGATCGAGCGGCGCGAGCTGCGCAAGCTCCAGCAGCGAAGCGACGTGCCGGCCCTGCTTCATCTGGCCGGCCATCTGTCGCTCGCGGGCGTCACGGGCCTTTTGATCTATGTGAGCCTCGGCACCTGGTGGCTGATGATCCCGGCGATGTTCGCGCACGGGATCGTTCTCGTGATGCTCTTCGCCTGCATGCACGAGTGCACGCACGGGACGGCGTTCCGCCGGCGCTGGCTCAACAACGTGGTCGGGTTCTTCTGCGGATTCGTCCTCTGGCGCTCGTCGCTCTACTTCAAGTACCGGCACGCCGACCACCACACCTACACGCAGGACCCGGAGCGCGACCCGGACCTCGTGCCGATGCCGAGCAACTTCCGCCTCTACTTCGCCGAGATCCTCGGCGCCTCGCTCTGGCCCAAGCTGTTCGGCGCGCTCTACCGCGCGGCCACCGGGCGCTACAACGAGCTCGAGCAGCGCTTCATCCCTGAGTCCGAGCGCGGCCGGGTCTCGCGCGAGTCGCAGATCCTGCTGCTGCTCTACCTGGCGATCGCCGCCGGCGTCGCGATTACCGGCTGGTGGCAGCCCGTGCTCTTCTTCTGGGTGATCCCGCGGATGATGGGCGAGCCGGTCCTGCGGATGCTGCGGATCGCCGAGCACACGGGCATGGAGGAGGGCCCGGACCCGCTCACGAACACCCGCACCACGCTCACGAACCCGCTGATCCGCTTCCTCTACTGGAACATGCCCTACCACGCTGCGCATCACCTGGCTCCGTCGGTGCCGTTCCACGCGCTGGGGCGGTTCCACCAGCACCTGCCGGAGCACCCAGTGGAGCACGGCTACGTGCGGGTGCACACGTCATTGATCAAGGACGTTCGGGCTGGAAGGCCGATACCGAGGATCGAGGACGACCTAGCCTGATGAACGATTCGTCTTAAGTTCGCCACTCGGATGGATTTCGGCGACTGACGATCACGCGACCGCGCACGAGTCGATCGGCGCCCGCGGAAGCGTGATCGTCAGGGTCTTGTCACTTGTGTGGGAGAGAGAGGTGTGACTGTGGCTAAGAACCTATCGCTCGGCATCGACATCGGGACGACCAATGTCAAGGCGAGCATCCTGGACTGCGAGACGGGCAAGGTAGTCGCCTTCGCCTCGGCTGAGCATCCGCTCTTCCATCCGCACCCCGGATGGGCGGAGCAGGATCCCGACAACTACTGGGGCGCCGTGGCCAGCTGTATCCGCGGCTGCATCGCCCAGGGCGATGGCTTCGCGGACCGGATCGGCGGCGTCGCGCTCTCCGGCCTGGTGGGCGTCACCCTGCCAGTGGGCGAGGACGGCCGGCCGTTGCGGCACGCGATGATCTGGATGGACGGGCGCTCGGTGCCCGAGTGCGAGGAGATCCGCGAGCGCGTGGGCGAGGAGCGGATCAACTACGTCAACGGATGCGCAGGATGGGCCGCTGCTGGCATGTCCTTCGATCGGGGTCGCCCACAGCTATAACCCAAGGCCCGAGCAGGGAGAGAGCGTGGGAATCAAGCTCACACGAATGGAGGTGCGCAGCTACCGGTCGATCACCGAGCCGGTGCGCCTTGATCTAGCGGGCGGGGCGAACGTCCTCGTCGGACCCAACAACGTCGGCAAATCGAACGTGATGCGGGCGCTGGGGCTTGCCTTCGGCGAGGGCGACGGGGCGTTCGACCTGGCACGGGACGTGCCCGCGGGCGCTACCTGGGGAAAGCCGACGATCACACTCGACTTCCAGCTGACCCCGCCTAGGCGCGGCTTCGAGCGGACGCTGCTGCGCTACGCGCACGAGTGCGAGGAGGCCGTGCAGCGCGAACGCAGGCGCGGGTCGGAGCAGCGCACGTACGCCGAGGACGGCAGGCTGCGCGTACGCGTGAGCTACGCCAAGGAGGGGCGCTCGGAGTACATCCTCACCCGCGGCGCCGGCAGCCAGCGCGCGCCGGCCGAGCTCAACCGGCGCGCGATCAAGAAGCTGCGCGAGTGCGTCCGCTTCGTCTTCATCCCCAGCGGCGAGGACGTCTCGACCTTCCTGCGCGGGCGCTTCAGCGAGGTGCTCGCGAACGTGTTGCGCGAGAACCTCTCCGAGGAGCTGGAGAAGGCGCGCGCGGCGCGCGAGCGCTACGTCGAGGAGCTGCGCTCGACCTTGTTCCAGCCGCTCACCGAGGACGTGCTGGCGGAGCTGCGGGAGCTGGCGCCGGAGCTGGTCGGGGTGGAGCTCCTGCCGAACGTGCCGGCGATCGAGGAGACGATCCAAAGCGCCGGGATCCAGCTCGAGGACGCGGCGGTAACCGGACTGGAGGGCAAGGGCACAGGCGTGCGCGGCGGCCTCCTCGTCGCGATGCTCAAGTACCTGGCCGAGCAGTCCAAGCGCAGCCTGGTGCTGGCGGTGGAGGAACCCGAGTCGTTCTTGCACCCGGCCGCGCAGGAGCTGATCCGCGACGACATGGAGGCGATCGCCGAACGTCGGGACGTGACGCTTCTCGTCACCACGCACTCGCCGTTCATCATCCCCCGCCAGCCCGAGACGCAGATCGTCTCGCTGGCCAAGACCGAGCAGGGCACGGTGATCGACGCCATCGCCCGCGGCGACGAGCCGCGCATCGACGTGATCACGAGCCTGTTCTCAAGCCGGGCGCTCGCCGGCGCGATCGAGCGCATAAGCGCCGCCGAGATGGAACCCGGCTCTCGCGCGGTGCTGGTGGTCGAGGGCGAGACCGACGCGACCTACCTGCGCACCGCCGCGCGGCTCGAGGGCAGGCCCAACCTGCTCG
>Ga0310836_101461_pt1 | contig 12682 bp, 12 predicted proteins | sample SM_ome_4_FD_201310 | JGI IMG/M metagenome (GOLD analysis project Ga0310836, IMG submission 201310) | Sorghum-adapted microbial communities enriched on stacked mutant (SM) sorghum from Joint BioEnergy Institute, Emeryville, California... ... | reverse complement strand
CCGTGAAAATGTGAAAATTTCACTTCACTCAACTATGAGAATGTGAAAGATTTGCATATTCAAACAGAAAGCGTTGCTAAAATAAAATGAAAAATGCCGTCCGTTTTAATGTGCAAATTCACAATTAAAGCGTTCTGAACGGCATCCTCAGCCAAATCTTGGGACTTCAAAATCCCTAAAGAGGTACTGTAAGCTCGTTGCAAATAAGGTCTGACTAATTCTTCAAAGGCGCTCTTGTCTCTATTACGACACCTCATGATTAGTTGTTGCTCTGAATTCAAGACCTCTCCCCCTCCAGTTATACTTTCATTTATTACAGATATTATATCTTTTTTTAATAAAAATGACTAGTCAGTTTTCTTTTCTTTCTTTTTTAGTTCATCAATATTAACTACCTCTACGCCAGATGGTAAATTTAATGAGAAGGTATCCTTTGAAAATTTTGGTGAAACGGTAACTTTTGTTACGTTAGTTTCACCAACTATCGTCTTGTTATCGTACATCTTACTTTTCATTACGATTCCAGTCTCTACATCAAACCAAATCTCCATGTCTGGATGGATTTGCGTTATTGTACTTTTTTCATTTCCTGTTGGATCTGCAACTTGAACTTTTTTCCCTTTGCCATATAGATGATACGTGAGACGCCCATTTACCTTCTCTTTTCCTTTATACGTTACTTCGGTTGTATCAATTAGTTTCCTTAAATTAATTTCTTTGTCATGATCGTAAACAAGTCTAACGGGACTGTTATATTCGATTGCCATGTTATTACCTTGTACAAAAACAATACTTTTCTCGTTTGTGCTAACTGTGTAAACGGTACTCTCTCCTCGAACCGTTTCGCCTTTGTAATTGCCATTCTTTGTATCATCCCAATGTTTTGATTTTATTTTTGTCGTTGTTTTGTCATCAGGATTGTATGAAGTAAATTCAACTTCTGTATACACTGAGGTCTTTGGTATTTCTTTAATTAACTTGATGACATCCTCTGCTGTAAGTTTTTTTTCTGCGGCCCCTACTACATTCACAAAACTGCTTAGTAATAAACATAACCCCAAAATAAATACGATCTTATTTCTCATCTCTTCTCCCTCTTTTCAATTATTTTAACTAAGATTTTCTTTTTCATAATTAAGGCGAATCTAATGCCAAAAAGGTTCACTAAATGATGCCAACGACCCATAAAATTTTTGCAATACTAAATAGAACAAATCAAAAAATAAAACCCCTTTCCAAAAACTGAAAGGGGTCGATTTATTATAAACGTTTGACTGATAAAACTTCGCTATCGCATATCGTTTTGATCTCACCATTCCCAAGCTTGATTTCAGCCATCTGGCCATCCGGGCTCACCCATTCAACTGTGCCAGCTACCTTATCGCGATCTCTGGTCACAAGTTCAATACGAGCTCCAACACTTTCTTTTAACTTCAGCCGTATGTCAGTTTGTAACACGACTTTACCCCACCTTAGTTCATAAAAAATTTTTTACCCATAAAAAACTACAGTTGATTTTTCAACTGTAGCATTTGAAAAATCACCCGCTCAAAAGCCTACGAGGTTAGCTGACGGATTCGGGTAGAGCTACCCTACTCTTACGCGAGATTCACCCCAAAAGATCGGTTCCCCCGTTTCTCATACTCAGAATTAGGCTATTTGGTGTTGCTTTTTATCATTTCGTACTTCATCATAATCCCACTTAGTTTCATTGTCAATTCCATAATCAACCATACACATAAAGTTAAAAAGTTCTGAAATAATCAGGGGTATTTCAATATTAGCCTTTTTTCCTAAAACCGTTATAATGAGGAGGGTAAGCGATGATGATACTTCTCTTCTTGTGCGATCACCTTCATCATTTGCACAAAGATCTCCCGATCAATGATCTTTGCATCATACAGCTCAAAAACTTCATCCTTGATCATTTCCAGATCGCCAAGGGGATCACCCGTGTAGATATAGTATCCCAATTTATTTAAATATCGGCGAAGATCAACCATATTATTGATCATCAAAGGATCACCTCATCTTACTCATTAATATTATCCAAAGGAGCACGAATATGACTCACCCACTGCCGGAAGCATTTGTTAAAAAGATGAAATCTCTGTTAGGAAATGAATATGACGAGTTTATTCAATCATACCAAAACAGTCCAAGCAAAGGAATTCGGATCAACACATTAAAAATGAGCGCCAGTCAATTCCCAAAAATGGTCAATTACGATCTGGAGCCTATTCCTTGGGCCGCCGAGGGCTTTTATTATCAGGAGGAGGCTCGTCCAGGAAAGCATCCCTATCATGCAGCCGGGCTATATTACATTCAAGAACCAAGTGCTATGGCGGTTGTAGAAGCGCTTGACCCTCAGCCTGGGGAAACTGTGCTTGATATCGCCGCGGCACCTGGCGGAAAGGCAACTCAGGCTGCCATCCGCATGAAAAATACGGGTTTGCTCATCGCCAATGAGATTCATCCAGCGCGAGCCAAAATCTTATCTGAAAATGTGGAACGACTTGGCATCACCAATACCGTCGTTCTCAATGAAGAGCCGGAGCATTTGAAGGAACATTTCGGCGCTTTCTTTGATCGTATTATTGTAGATGCTCCCTGTTCAGGTGAGGGAATGTTTCGCAAAGATGCAGAGGCTCGCTTGGAATGGTCAGCGAAACAGGTCACGGCATGCGCCATGCGTCAGAACCATTTATTAGATATAGCTGCAATGATGCTGAAACCGGGAGGCAAGTTGGTTTACTCTACCTGTACCTTCTCACCTGAAGAGAATGAAGAAGTGATTGTACAATTTCTTGAACGTCATCCGGATTGGCGTATTATCCCTGTTGCTCGCCATGCCGGATATAAGAAAGGCATGCCCAATTGGGCAAGTCCAAGGGAGGAGAGCATAGCCGATACCGTCCGACTCTGGCCGCACCACCTTAAAGGAGAGGGACATTACATTGCCCTTCTGCAAAAAAGTGGAGAGCCAAAAGAACCTCTTCATCAACATGCAAAAGTGAAAAGCAAAGCGTCAACGCTGATCGAGGCTCGCCGTCTCTTTAAAACATTTATGGAAACATATCTTAATCTTTCATGGCAGGATTTTGATTCCGGAGAAATGATTTTGTTTGGTGCGCATCTCTACCTGCTGCCACAAAAAAATCTCTCCTGGCAAAAGGTAAAAGTACTGCGGGCCGGCTTGCATCTGGGCGAAATTAAGAAAAATCGCTTTGAACCCTCACATGCGTTGGCCATGGCACTTAAAGCGGATGATTTTAAGCAGACCGTAAATTATCCTGCCGATGGACAGGAAATCGCTTCATTTTTACGGGGCGAATCACTCTCAGCCTCTCCGCAGTTGAAGGGTTGGACAGGAGTGCTGGTCGATGGTTTTCCTCTTGGATGGGGCAAGGCATCGGACGGCGTATTAAAAAACCACTATCCCAAAGGCCTGCGCATCCCTTAAGAATTAGAGATACTTCTCGATCTCCTGCAAAAAAGAGAGCAGCGAAACGGGCTTTGTAATATATCCGTTCAAACCTGCCTCCATGGCCGCACGAATGTCTGATTCCATCACTAACGCAGATAACCCGACAACCTTTATATGGGCGAGAGAGGGGGTTGACCGGATCGCCTTAACGATGCTTAAGCCATCTAAACCGGGCAAATGAATATCCATCAGAATCAGATCGGGAATCTCCTCTTCCAGAATATCAAACGCCTCGAAGCCTGTTTTTGCTGTTCTTACCTTGTACCCTTTTGCCTCCAAAAGATCCTGAAATAAGATCAGGTTGGTAGGGTTATCCTCAACGATCAATATGGTTTTTTCGTTATTCACTTTCTCTTTCCATCCTTATCGCAGCAATTCTTAATGTTTGATTCAATGATTTGGAGATCAGGGTAAATGATCTCCTTCACCAATTTATACAGAAGCCCTTTTTCTTTGGGAGAGAATGATTGCCCTGAGATCAAAAAGACAGGAATACCCGCATCCTGAACCCATTTTAGCCACTCCATCTCCAATAATTGATTGAGGATAAACGAAATGTCAGAGGTTATGTTACAGAGATAGAGGACGCATCTGGGGAGATCCTTTTCGCTCTCCCATTCTATCGCTATCTCATCTACGGAATAATGTTTCACCTCCGCATATCCCTTTACCCTTTCTCTAAGCATGTCTATGAGTGGATCTTCATCTCCGATCAGCCATATGACCAGATTCTGATCATGATCCTCTTTATCTCCAGAGAGTGGTTGATTCTGATTGGCACTATTTTCATGCGATCCTTGGATCTGTTTTAATGGAAGCGAAAAAGTAAAAGTGGTTCCTTTGCCAACCTCACTCTCTACGGTTATCTCTCCACCATGCAGTTCAACCAATCTGCGGGTTAAGTTTAACCCTAATCCCGTACCGTCAAAGCGGCGATCCAAAGCACCTTCATCTTGATAAAAAGGCAAAAAGATCTTCTCCAGGCTTTTTTTGCGTATCCCAATACCGGTATCTTGGACAGAGACCAATAGAAAATCGCGCGATTGACGGATCGTTACACTAATTGCGCCGCCTCTTGGCGTAAATTTTACTGCATTGGAAAGCAGGTTGTTCATGATCTCCGTGACGCGCTTGGGATCAAGTTCAATCTGCTCAACCGAGCTTAGATTCTTATAACTGAGGGTGATTCCCTGATTTTTTGCTCTCTCCTGAATGACTACCAATGTCTTTGCAAAAAATGATTCCACATCAACCGAATGAAGATGAAGTTCCATCTTTCCGGCTTCAATCTTTGACAAGTCAAGCAGATCATTGATCAAATCTAACTGATGATTGGCATTATCGACGATATAAGTTACATACTCTTGTTGCTTGGCATTAAGCGGGCCAAATAAGCCCTCCTTTAATACTTCCGCAAATCCAATAATCCCATTTAAAGGGGTGCGCAACTCATGAGAGATGGTCGCCAAAAACTCTGATTTGAGCCGATTCGCTGCTAAAGCATTGCGGCTTTCGGCAACTAAACGCTGATTCGTTTCATTCAGCTTTCTGATTAATCCATTTAGCCGGTTTCCCATTTGATTAAAAGCCTCTCCCAATTGGCCAAACTCATCATGGCCATCAATGGTAACCCGATAATCCAGGTCTCCCTCAGACAGCCTGCGGGTGCCCTGATTCAAAAGCAGAATGGGCTTGACCATCGAATTCTTCAAAATCCAGGCCAAAACAAGAGCCAAAAAGATGGAAAAGAGCGTGATCGCAATACCAAAAAAAACCAGGCTTTGACCTCGTTTCACATTTTCTTTGCTTAAATTTAAAATCTCATCTTCCTTCATTTCTGTAAAACGATTGACCGCATCAATCAGGGTTAACGCGATTGGCTCCGCTTCTTCGGTCAAAGTTAACCAAGCATCTTCTCGATTCCCTAATTGATAGACAGGAATTACTTTATTCTCCAGCAAAAATTCCCAATCTTCGCTCGCTTCCATAAACTCTTCCACTTCATGAAGCTGGTTGGGAGGGGTGTGATCAAGCAGCGTTTGTTCGATCTTTTGAACCTCTCTCGAATCGCTATAGTACTTGTTTAGGTATTCCGTCTTTCCTGTCGTAATATACTCCAACACGGAGTTGATCCTGGCATAGATATAGTGCTTGATCTCTTGTTGGGAAAACCAAGCCTCTTGTTTTTGCAGGACATTTTTATAATTCTGCGTCATCGAAAAAAAAAGGGAAGTAGAAACGAGTGTAGTGATCACGACAATCCCTAGTATTCCGCCCATGGCAATTGTTAATTTACGGCTAATTGGAAGGTTGATCCAGACCCTTTTCCACTTCCTCGTCTTCACCGGTCTACCTCCTAACAGAGTTTCACTCTTTAAATTACTTCTGGATTTAGGATATTTTTAGCTTTCCGTCAATATAATCCTCCAGTGCTTGAAGAATTTGCTTCCGTACGTCCAAAGGAACCATATCGCCAAACGGAGTGATGCTTTGTCCGCCGGTATGAAAATCGACATACTGAAAGTCAATCTTTTTATGTTCCGGATTCTGAAGAGATTCCACCAATTGCAAATAAACCTTCTCAATATTTTGGATAACGCTGAAGATTACGGTATCCCTTGCGATAAACGACTGATCGCGAATATATCCGATGGCATAAATGTGATGTTCTCTCGCAGCATTGATCACTTCGATGTTAAACCCGTCGCCAAGTCCAAATAAAATATCTGCTCCCTGGCTGATCAGACGTTCCGCCACCTCTTTCCCCTTCATACGATCCCCCCAACTCCCTACCGATCCAGAAATAATCTTAACATTATGATTTACATACTCTACTCCGGATTTAAATCCTTCAATTTCAAGCTGATTGGGGTATGAAGTGACAAGGCCAACCACGCCGCTTTTCGTCATCAGAGCGGCTCCCATTCCTGCAAAGAAGCCTAAAGAAATGGGAGAGAAGTTAATTGCATATACATTCGGCCCGTGGGCAACGCCATTAAAAAAGATAAACGTAACGTCAGGATATGTTGGGCCAAGTTGGTTAAAGGTATCCTGAAATACAGCCCCATGACCAATAATAATCTTGTAGCCGCGATCGATCATTTCAATAGATTTTTCCCTGATCCGCTCAGGTATGGCCTGGTATTTAAATTCAAAATAGTCAACCTGCGCATTATAATCCCGCTCGATTTTCCTCAGCGCTTGATAAGCCAGACTATCCCATCCCTGATCATATATGTTTCCCTCAAGCAGCAGCCCAATTTTTAATGGGGCAGGCTTTACAGCTATTGGCTGATCCGGGATGCAGCCGGATGGGATGATTGTAATCGCTAATACCACAAAACATATGATAAATGAAAGTTTGTTCCCTTTCATATAAAAATCGATATCCTCCCCATTGCATTCAAAAACATCCATTTTTTATTTTAACAAATAACTGGAGATTAAACGACAATCTCCTGTTCAGATCTTTAGTGCAATTTTTTCAAGACCCTAAGGAATGGATGGGTATTTACAAACTGTTCCTTATTTAATATAATTATAAAAAAGTTTATTTGAATCAATTTTTTTGACAAAACTAAAATAAATGATAATCATTATCATTTAGGTTTGCTATCACGGATGTGGTAGCAAATTCGCATTTATAGGGAAGTAATCATGATACTCATTCTCAATTGCGGAATTTCAATATCTATAAAAAGGCGGGATTGAAGATGACTGAACTGACAGAAAGCTATCAAACAAAACTAAATAACATACACACACCGGAGAGACCTAACCATCCCTTGTTTCAGTTTATGGTTCATAACGGCGAAGCTATTGCCTCTGTTGCCAGCGGTCTGATCATTCTCATCGCTTGGTTGATGGAAAAGGGGAACTATGCGCAATGGTCGCCTGCTCTCTATGCGCTCTCTTTTGCGATTGGCGGATTTGCCAAAGCAAAGGAAGGGATTCTTACGCTGATTAAGGAACGGGAATTGGACGTAAACCTGCTTATGCTCTTAGCAGCAATCGGTGCGGCAAGCATTGGCTATTGGACTGAAGGAGCAGTCCTGATTTTTATCTTCTCCCTAAGCGGCGCTTTGGAAAGTTATACCATGGCCCGCAGTCAACGCGACATCTCAGCCTTGATGAAATTGAAACCGGAAACCGCATTGCTTTATCAGAACGGTAACGAAAGATTGGTTCATATTAAAGATCTTCGTGTCGGTGACCGCATTATTGTGAAGCCCGGCGAACGTATCCCGGCGGATGGTTATATTGTCGAAGGCCTCTCGTCGGTGGATCAGTCATCGATCACAGGTGAATCTATCCCCGTCGATAAACAGGTGAATGACGAAGTCTTTGCCGGTACATTAAATGGTCAAGGATCACTTCTGATTGAAGTCTCTAAGACTAGTGAGTCCTCTCTCTTTGCCAAAATCATTCGTTTGGTACAGGAAGCCGAGAGTCAGATGCCTCCCTCGCAGGCATTTATTGAACGTTTTGAAAGAGTCTATGCCAAGGTGATCATTCTCATTACGCTTGGATTGATGATCATACCGCACTATCTCTTTCATTGGGAGTGGCAAGAAAGCCTATATCGCGCAATGGTCTTCATGGTGGTGGCCTCCCCATGTGCTTTGGTGGCTTCGATTGTGCCGGCCATGTTATCTGCCATCTCCCATGGGGCAAAAAAAGGGGTACTGCTGAAAGGCGGCGCGCATCTGGAGAATTTGGCAGATGTAAAAGTCGTCACTTTTGATAAAACAGGCACCCTTACCAAAGGCGAACCTGTGGTTACCGGCATCTACCCCGCCGCCTCCTATAGTGAAACTGAGCTGCTGCAAATCGCAGCTTCGATTGAAACAATGTCGGAACACCCGATTGCCAAGGCCATCGTGGCTGAAGCAAGAAGCAGAGGGTTAACCCTTGATCATCCCTCGCAATTAACAGCCATCGTAGGGCATGGTGTGCAAGCTGAATACAGAGGGGAAGTTTGGAGGATAGGCAAACCTTCCTTTGTCGCATCCCCGCAGGAACGTGATTGGCTGGAACGAATCGAACAACTATCCCAGCAGGGAAAAACGTTGATCATGGTCCGAAACGAAGAGAGAATAGCTGGACTGATCGCCCTTCAAGACACGATACGGCATGAAGTGAAACAAACCATACATGAATTGAAACAGCTCGGAATAAAAGTGGCGATGCTAACCGGAGACCAGAAAGAGACCGCCCACGCCATTGCCAAAGAGGCTGGAGTAGACCTGGTCTATGCCGAACTTCTCCCGGAGGACAAAGTGATGATTCTCAAGGAGTTAAGAAAGAAATACGGACATGCGGCAATGGTCGGGGACGGCGTTAATGATGCTCCGGCTTTGGCAACCGCCAATGTGGGGATTGCGATGGGGGCAGCAGGAAGTGATGCCGCTTTGGAAACCGCAGATGTGGTCTTAATGAAAGATGAACTGGAGAAGATTCCGTTCGCGATCCGGCTGGGAAGAAAGGCAGATCGCATTGTGAAACAAAATATCGTCTTCTCCTTATCTGTCATCGTGCTGCTTATCATTGCCAACTTTAGTCAAACTTTAACGCTCCCGTTTGGGGTCATCGGTCATGAGGGAAGTACGATACTTGTCATATTAAATGGATTACGGCTGCTAAGATAAAAAAAACCGGCGTTTGCCCAAAACCAATGCGGCGATGTTTCCCAATACGACTACGGACCCGCGAAAGTATTACTTTCGCGGGTGTAATCACAATTTTAGACTCTCTTTTAACGCCATGAGCGGAAGGTATTGATTCTGCCGCCATATCCGGTCTGCCTGTTGCAGGCCGACCGGATGGGGTTCTTTGCCCAGTTCTACCGTAAAACCGGGTCTGTAGTAAGTGTAGACAAACCAATCGGCAAATCCCCCGGCTATAAACTCCTCTTCAGGAACAAGGGTATAACCGGTTAAGCATGCTAGGCTCCGGGCAATCTCCAAATCTCGTTCTCTGATACACCCCTCTTGTCCGTGATACCAGAATATTTCCTCTCCGGCTGAGTGATATGCGATCACCATCACAGGCGGGGACTCCGTCACATCATGGAGCAGCGCCAATACTTCCGGTTCATTCGCCGGTTTTTCTCCTTTATAGTTCATGGCAGCGGGAGTAAGTGGACTATTTTGAATCCACTCCCAATTCATATCATATTGCCGGTTCAAATCTACTCCGCGTAAATTGGCTTTCCAGAGCCAATAAGCGTCACCGATTTGATTAATATCGGCCATCTCTCGATATTGATGATAGCTTAAGCCTGCTGCCTCCCATCCTTCCGTGGCTAACACCACGCCGTCTGGGTTGACCATCGGGATAAACTGCAGGGAGATTTCGTCCAGCAATTCACGCATGGAGAATCCACCTATCTCAGAGTGATTGCTATAATCATCCGCATATTTCTGCAAAAGGCGAAGCGCAAGCCATGAGCTGATCCATTCCCGAGCGTGGTGCGACCCGCTGATCTGAATCCTCCTCTTTCCTTTACCTAAAGTTAAGCTGTAAAGAGGACGCTGCATCACTGAGAATCCAAGCACTTTCATCTCAATACAATCTGCATAACCTTGCATAATGTTCCACAGATCAGCTTCAAAGTCTCCATAGCGATAGATGGAAAGATGATCGAGCATGCCCACTCCTCCTTCATCTGTTCTCTCCTTATTCCTATGACGTTTATCCTAGAAAAATTATAAAGTGAATGCGTCGATTTCCTAGTTCGACGCGCGGAAGTTGAGATAAACAACAGGGACTTTCTCATAAAGGCCGATGTAAGTATAAAAGCTCCCTCTATATCGAATAGAGCGGGCGATATGAACTGATATTTTTCATGATTTTAGATTTTGTCCGGCAAATTCAGGTCTAAGCTTTTCCTGATTTAATTCATCCGCATTTTTTTCCCCATGGATTGCCTCTTTTGCTCCTCCACCTGTTTTAAGCGGAATCTCTTTTAGGAAAAAGGCAAGAAAAATGCTGATAAAGATAACGATCGCACCTGCTAAGAAAGTGCTTGTTACGCCATAGCTGAGCGCTTCGCGAATCGCCTCAATCATTTTATTAAAAACTGTCTGTAATTCGGCAGGCAAATTGGCTTGAATCTCGGCTAACTTAGGTTGATCCAACAGATTTTGCGGATTTAAGAATTCCTTCATCTGTTCCGCAAAAGCCGGATCCATTTGTGCTGTATTACCAGCATTTATTGCAAATTCTTTCATTTTCCTGGTCATGCTTGAAGCCATAACCGTACCCATCACAGCTATGCCAATCGTTCCTCCTATGGATCGGAACAATTGCGAGGTAGCAGTAGCTGCACCTAATTGTTGAGGTTCTACAGCGTTTTGCACGGTGAGTGTGAAAACGGGCATGGAAGCTCCCAATCCAAGACCGACAACAAACATATAGAGTGCTGTGAGATATACTGAAGACTCTGGTTTCATGGAATGTAAGAGCAGCAAACCGATGGCCATGACCAGGAGACCCAATAATCCTAATTTTTTATACTTGCCTGTCTTGGAGATGCGTTGGCCAAAGAATGTTGCCGTTAACAGCATGGCAATCATCATGGGCATCGTTACATAGCCAGAATAAGTAGGAGAAATTCCTTTTACCCCTTGAACAAAGAAAGGCACATAGATGATGGCGCCCATCATTCCAGCATTCAAGAAGAAACCGACCAGATTGGAAACGGTAAATACGCTGTTTTTAAATAAGGGTAATGGCAATACGGGACTTTTCACTTTTGATTCAATCAACAGCAGAATGACCAATGCGATCGAAGCTGCAGCAAAAAGACCAATGATTTGCCAGGAATCCCATGGATACTTATTGGGTCCATCTCCAGCAAGCGAGAAAGCCAACAATAACGGCACAATCGTAAACGTCAAGAAAATCGAACCAAGATAATCAATCGATTCGCCGGGCCTGCGCTCCACTTTGGGAAACATGGAGAGAATCATGATAAACGCGAAGATACCCAAAGGCAGGAAAATCCAGAATACCCAATGCCAATCCAGATGATCTACGATATATCCGCCCAGTAATGGACCTATGACGCTGGAAACTCCAAAGACAGAACTCATGATTCCCGTCCATTTTGCGCGTTCACGCGGTGCATATAGATCCCCTACTGCCGTAAACGCGATCGACATGATGATACCGGCACCGACCCCCTGTATTCCGCGGAAAGCAATTAATTGAAAAATATCTGCTGAGAAGCCGGATAAAATTGAACCTAACATGAAAACCGCAATGCCGATCAGAATAAATGGCTTTCTTCCGTAAATATCCGAGAGCTTACCCACCAAGATCGTCGCAACCGTTGATGTAAGCAAATAGATGGTAATGGCCCATGTATAATAATCCATCCCACCCAGCTTTGCTATGATACGCGGCATGGCTACACCAATGATCGTCTGATTAATGGCTGCAAAAAACATGGCCATGATAATCGCAATCATCACGGAGATTTTTCGTTTCTCTGACAGATGTTCCATTCTCTCTACTCCTCCTGTCGATTATCCAAATGATTTAAGGTCTGTCTATAAATCCGAATCAGATGATCCATATCCTCATCGGAGATACCAGCAAAGAAGTAGTGTGCAATTTTAAGCGTGTGTTCCCGATAGGCTTGCAACGCAGCTCTTCCTTTTTCTGTTATCTCCAAATAAACAACCCTACGATCCTCCTCAGTTCTGATGCGCTTGGCGTAACCGCCCGATATTAATTTGTCCGATAAGCTCGTCACCGCACCCGGTGTAATGAACAAGGTCTCGGCCAGACTGGTTACCTTTTGCGCACCTGCTTCAGCTAAAATATGAAGGATCATTGCCTGTGAGCCCGATATCACACCGTCAGAAAACCTATTTTTTTCAAATGCAAATCTGCGGTTAAGCTCCTTATATATTTTGATAAATTCAGTTAGTCGCTCATGACTGGCCATAAACACCACTCTTTCAAATACTAAAAATTACACCTACTAAAATATTTAAAAAATAAAACATAAACAATTATAATTGCAAAGAAAAACATCGTCAATACTCTTCTTAAATTACTGTTAAACGTCTGTGATATTGTCATATCGTAACGCTTCAGTGAAAATGTCACTATGAGACAGGAGAGAATTACGTTGACGAAAGAAGAATTGAAGCGTTACACAGTGATTATGAAACATATTCAAGG
>Ga0310836_101459_pt1 | contig 12693 bp, 9 predicted proteins | sample SM_ome_4_FD_201310 | JGI IMG/M metagenome (GOLD analysis project Ga0310836, IMG submission 201310) | Sorghum-adapted microbial communities enriched on stacked mutant (SM) sorghum from Joint BioEnergy Institute, Emeryville, California... ... | reverse complement strand
TCAACGGCACGGAAGTTTCCCGCAAAGGATTTGCCATGATGAACCTTCCTTCCGATCTTCACATCAACTACATCTTATCATAAAATTCGCAAAATGAACCCAAAAAAGTTTTGTAAGCCGTTTCAGGGGGCGGCCCCGCTGTTTTTTCCGCCCGGCGCCGTTTAAGGGAAAACCTTGCGCTTTCCGGCAATGACCGGTCCGGGAAAAAGCCCCGGGCTTTTCCGCACACCGGGGCTGACCGCAATCACCGGTTCCGGTAAAGATCCGCTTATTTGCAACCACCGATGCCGGGAAGGGATGCGCGATTTAGTCATATCCGATACCGGAAAAGGCCGACTAGGGCCGCGCCGAAAAATGCCGGGGCGCAACACTTCCATGCCCGGCATGGACGAAGTTGCCCAAGCCCAAGAAATCTTGGCGACGTTGGCGCAACGCCTCTATGTCCGGCATGGACCCGCAGATGCCTTGGCGGAAAGCGGCGGGTTGAAGTCCCGGACATCTTTTTTCGCCGATAAAAAACCCGCCGGGTGTCCCGGCAGGTAATCCGACTGCCATATTCGCACCTTCCGGATCAGTTGGTCAAAATCGACTTCCTCGTCCGGCAGGTAATCCGTCTGCCATTTTCTCCTTCCCATGACAAGAAAGGCGGTCCCCAAACCGCCGTTCCGGCGGTTGTCTCCCCCGCTCCTTCCAAGCATCACATCCTGCCCCGCATGGCGCTTGAAAGAGCAACCCTTCCCTTTTTGCCGCACCGGATAATGTATTTGCATCCGGCTTCGCATGGCGCTTGAAGAGGGGAACGAAGGTTCCCCTTTCCGCCCTCGCACGAGGCAGGACTCACATCCTTTTGCTGCTTTTCGGATCGAAGGCGTCGCGCAGGCCGTCGCCGATGAAATTGATGCTCAGCACGGTGAGGAAGATCGCCAGCCCGGGCGGAATCCAGGCCTCCGGGTGAAAAGCAAGGATCCGGTAGCTTTGGGCTTCCTGGAGCATATTCCCCCATGTCGGCGTCGGCTGCGGGATCCCGAATCCGATGAAGCTCAGCCCGGATTCGACAATGATGTAGGTGGCAACCATCAAGGTGGCATTAACGATGATCGGGCCGATCGCGTTCGGAATCAAATGTTTAAAAATAATACGGAAACTGCTGGCTCCGATCGCTTTCGCGCCCAGTACAAATTCCTGCTCCCTCAGGGACAAAAACGTGCCGCGTACGATCCGGGCCAGACTCGGCCAGGACGTGAGGGCGATAATGGAAACAAAGATGCCGATCGTCACTTTCTCCAGGAGGGCGACGACGGTCAGCACCAAGACCAAAAAGGGCAGCATCAAAACCAAGTCCGCGAGGCGCAGGATGATATTTTCCACAATCCCCCCGTAATAGCCCGCGACGGCCCCCAGGGTCACACCGATCAGGAGGGTGAAAAACATGGCGCTGAAACCGACGGTCAAAGACACCCTTCCCCCGTGCAACAGCCGGGACAGGTTATCCCTGCCGGAACTGTCCGTTCCGAGGGGATGTTCCTTGCTGGGCGGATGTTCGACCATCGCCATATTCGGCTCCGTAGGATCCTGATCGGTCAAAAGGGGCGCGCAAAGGACGGCCAATACGATGAACAGCAAAATAAAAACCGATAGGACGGCCAGCTTGTTTTTCATGAACCGGCGCATGGCCATTTGCCAAGGGCTCGTCCCTTTTTTGATCTTTCCTTTTTCCTTTAATGTCATCTCCGGCCGTACCGGTTCGGGACTCATCGTCATTTGCCGCACACCTCACTCATATCGGATTCGCGGGTCGACAATGGCATAGAAGATGTCGGCCAGCAAATTCCCCAGCAGGATAAAAAAACCCAGCAACAAATTGATGGCCATGATCGTCGGATAGTCGCGGTTTCCGATCGCCTGCAAAAACAGCATCCCCAGACCGGGATATTGGAAAACGCCCTCCGTTATTACCGCTCCGCTGAGGATCGTGCCCAGTTCAAAACCGAGCAGGGTGATAATCGGAATCAACGCGTTCCTTAACGTATGTTTGTACAAAACCGTGCGTTCCGACATCCCCTTCGCCCTGGCCGTCCGTATATAATCGCTGGTCAACACGTCCAGAACCTCCGACCGCATATATCTCATATAGGCTGCGGTCCCCGACAGCCCCAAGGTGATTCCCGGCAGAACGAGATGGTGCAACCGGTCAAAGAACAGTTCGAAACCGGACAGGCCCGGCTCGCTGACGGAGCCTTGGGAAGGAAACCAGCCGAGGGCGATGGAAAAAATGTAAATGGCGATCAGACCGAAAAAGAAGTTGGGAATGGCCAGACCGAAAAAGCTGAAGGCCGTCGCCCCGTAATCGAGAAGCGAATAAGGCTTTCTCGCCGAGTACATCCCGATCGGTATGGAGATGATAATGGTAATAAACAAGGAAAACACGCCCAACTGGATGGTGTTGGTGATGCGGCTGGCGATTAAATCGGTGACTTCCCTTCCTTTGTAGACGATCGATTCGCCGAAATCCCCCTGCAAAACTTGGGACAGCCAGCGCCAATATTGGACCGGGACCGGATCGTTCAAACCGAGGGCTTCCCGCTGTTTTTCGTAAACTTCCGGATCGATTTTCGGATCCATCAGACGGGCCGTAAAGGGATCCCCCGGAGCCGCCCGGACCAATGCGAACACGATCACCGTCAATATGAAAAGCATCGGGATAAAAACAAGGAGCCTGCGGATAATATATTTGTACATCATTCCACCCCCGTCTGCCTGCAATGTTCCGCAAATGGCAAATAAACGTATGTAAAAGGACAGCCGAACCGGCGGGCTGCGGATGAAAAAATTTGCCCCCGATCAGGGAAAGGGAAATGCTTTTTCATCCGCGCCTTCCCGAAGCACGGCGGTTCAATACTTTCATCGGCGGCACCCTCCCGCAATAAGCGATCTTTAAGGGAAAGAGCATGCGGCGCAAAAACCGCACGCTCTTCTTTTCGCCCCCTATTCCTATTGATCCACCCACCATTTATGGGGATCGTTGATGAATGCGTAGGGCAGCGGATCGACATTATGGAGCCGCTTATTGAAAGCGTAAATTTTGTTTTGGGCGTAGAGCAGCAATGCCGGCAGATCTTCCTGGAACTTCACTTGCCAATCGCTGTAGATTTGCTTCCGGTAGTCCTGTTCAAAAGCTTCCGGCGGTTTCAAGGCATCCTTCAACAGCCGATCGGCTTCCGGATTGTTCCAGCGGCCGAAGTTATACGCCGCCCTCGCCGACCAGAGACCGGTCGGATCGGGATCCGCGCTTGACAGGCTCCAGCCCAAAAGATAAAGGTCCCAATCTTCGTCCGCGTTCGTTAACGCATCGACATAGGCGGACATTTCCATCGGCTGTTTCAAATCGATGTTGATGCCGACTTTCTCCAGATCCTTTTCGATAATCGGCGCGGATCTTTCACGAATTTGGTTTCCCGACGGATAATGGAGGGAAAGCACCCATTTGTTTCCGTTCGGATCTTCCCTGAATCCGTCGCCGTCCACATCCTTATATCCGGCTTCGTCCAACAGTTGTTTTGCCTTTTCCGGATCATAGGGATATTGGTTCGGTTTTTCCCCGTCATAGGCAAAGAATTGGGGAGCGATCGGCGAGTTGATCACCGAGCCTTTGCCGTGGAGCAGGCCGTCGATCAATCCCTGACGGTTCACCGCATAGGCGATGGCTTGGCGGACCTTTTGATCCTTCAATTTTTCGTTCGGAATCCAATTATCCGGATTGATGGATTTATCCCCCGGTTTCCGGTAGTTGTGAATGAATCCCATGATTTGGTAACCGAAATCCTGCTGCTCGATGACTTTCACATGCTTCATTTCGGAGACCAATTGGAAATCGGCGGCGGGCACCCCGTTCGGATCGCCGACAAAATCAATTTCCTTGTTCTTCAAAGCGCCGAGGATGACCGACTGATCCATGACCTTCCAGACAATTTTGTCCAGGTACGGCTCCCCTTGCCAGTAATCCGGATTCTTCTCCAATACATATTGTTCGCCTTCCACCATTTCGGTGAATTTGAACGGCCCGGTGCCGATGACCTTTCCGGGTTCCTTGGATTCGGGGGCCGAAGGCATCTTATCGATCGGGATATCTTTAAACACATGTTCCGGGATGATCGGGAAGCTGGCGTCCGACAACGCGATGACGTTCGGTTCGGAGAAGCGGAATTTCACGGTGTGGTCGTCGATTTTTTCCACGCCTTTGAATTCTTTCGTTTTGCCGGTGCTGAACTCCTCGTAGCCGAGCAGTCTTTCCACGTAATCCGTCCTCACGCCGCCGGCTTCCACATACCCGGGGCTAGAAATCATCTTATAGGTAAACACGACATCGTCGGCGGTAAACGGTTCGCCGTCATGCCACTTTACATTTTCCTGCAGATGGAAAGTCAGCTCCGTATGATCCGCATTGAACTCCCAATCTTTCGCCAGGTTGGGGATGAATTCCAGCTTGTTATTTTGCGAAACAAGCCCCTCATGGGTAAAATCGAGAATGTTCGCTTCATAGGCCTCCTGGTAAAAGATCGGATTAAATTGCCCGGTCGGCGCGGTATCCATGGCGCCGGTCAGCGTGCCGCCCATTTGCGGCTCGGTGTTTTTGTTTTCGGAGGAAGAATCTTCATCCCCCCCGCATGCCGCCAGGATGCCAAGCGCGAAAACCACGACCAACAACAACCATCGTTTTTTCATTCGAGTTTTGATCCACCCCTTTTTGAATTTGTCCGTACCGCCAAAGCCCTTCGTCAAACTGTCCCGGAGAACGGATATCCCCCCTTTCCCTCCTCATGTATTTATTTCTCATCATAAAGATGACAAGCCACATAATGATCATCGGCCTTCGGAAGCAGTTCCGGCCGCTCGGAAGCGCATCGGTCATGGGCAAAGGGACAGCGGGTCCGGAAGGCGCAGCCGCTCGGCGGGTTGGCGGGACTGGGCAAATCGCCCTGCAAGATGATCTTCTCCCGCCGCTTCCGGGAATGGATGGATGGGACGGAGGAAAGCAAGGCCCGGGTATACGGATGCAGCGGGTTTTCATACAGTTCCTTTTTCGGCGCGATTTCCACAAGCCTTCCCAAATACATGACCGCGATCCGGTCGCTGATATGCTTGACGACGCTTAAGTCGTGGGCGATAAACAGGTAGGTTAAATGGAATTCCTCTTGGAGGTCCGCCATCAAATTCAACACCTGGGCCTGGATCGACACATCCAGGGCGGAAACGGGCTCATCGCAAATGACAAGCTTCGGGTTCAAGACAAGGGCCCGGGCGATGCCGATCCTTTGCCTTTGGCCGCCGGAAAATTCATGGGGGTATTTCAGACGGTCCTCCGGATTCAACCCGACTTTTTCCAGCATTTCGACGACCCGATCTTCCCTTTCCCTTTTCGATAAACCGGTTTGCACGATCAGCGGCTCTTCAATCAGTTCCTTCACGCTCATGCGGGAATTCAGCGAACCGTAAGGATCTTGGAACACCATCTGCATATCCTTGCGGATCGGCCTGAGCTTGCGGTCGCTCCAATGGGAAATGTCCAATCCTTGGAGTTTGATCGTTCCTTCCGTCGGTTCGAGGAGGCGCAGCAGCACCCGCCCCAATGTGGATTTTCCCGATCCCGATTCGCCGACGATACCGAGGGTCTCCCCTTCCTTCACGGTGAACGAAACGTCATCCACCGCCTTCACATGGCCGACCGCCCGCTTGAAAATTCCGCCTTTGATCGGAAAATATTTCTTGATATGTTCCGCCTGAAGTATCCATGTCTCCTGTCCGGTATGTATCTTCTTTTCTTCCACCGCCTGCGCCACATCATGTCCTCCTTATCCGTAGAGATAGCAACGGACCAGATGGCCGTTTCCGGTTTCCTGGAACCCGGGGGCCGACTGTCTGCATTTTTCCATCACGAAGGGGCAGCGGTCGGCAAAACGGCAGCCCGAAGGGTAGTTGTATGCGGGAGGGACGGTCCCTTTGATCGATCCCAGCCGTTCCACATCCTTATCCAGGCTCGGCAGGCTTTCAATCAGCCCTTTCGTATAAGGATGTTTCGGATCGTCAAAGAGCTCGTCCACATCGGCATCCTCCACAATTTGCCCGCCGTACATGACCAAAACCCGGTCGGCATGCTCCGCCACGATTCCCAAATCGTGGGTGATCAATAAAATGGACATGTGAAATTTTTCTTTCATTTCGTCGAGCAAATTCAAAATTTGGGCCTGGATGGTGACATCCAGGGCGGTCGTCGGCTCATCGGCGATCAATAGTTTCGGTTCGCAGGATATGGCGATGGCGATCATCGCCCTTTGCCGCATCCCGCCCGAAAGCTGGTGGGGATACTCTTTCATCGTATCCTCCGCCCGGGGAAACCCGCACATTTTTAAAATTTGCACGGCCTTCCGGTAAGCCGCCTTTCTCGGAAGCTTTTTATGCTTGACGATCGTTTCCACAATCTGCTCGCCGATGGTGTACACCGGATTCAAGGCCGTCATCGGCTCCTGAAAGATCATCGCGATCTCTTTTCCCCGGATATCCGCCATCTGTTTATTGGTTAAGGGCAGGAGGTCGCGCCCGTGAAATTCAATTTTCCCTTCCACAATTCTTCCGGGCTTATCCACCAGCTTCAAGATGGAAAGGGAAGTTATGCTCTTCCCGCATCCGGATTCGCCGACGAGGGCAACCGTCTCCCCCGGCCGGATCGAGAAGGAAATCCCGTCCACGGCCTTTGCCACTTTTTGGCCGTCCAGGAAAAAATACGTTTTTAACTGTTCCACTTTTAATAAGACCGACTCAGCCATGAACGTCACCTCGGCGCAAAAAATGTTTGTCTTTTTTTACAAGTTAAAAACTTATTTTTTAAGAAGTATAATGATTTCGTAATAATTGTTCAAGTGTAAATATTCTGTCTATTTTTCCCGGAACATGTCCAAGTTCGTCAGAACGCTGCCGAATATTCTCTAATCTGCGCACAAATGTTCACTTTCTGTCAAAAAAAATCTATAAAACTTGTTAAAAATCCGGGGAAAAATCTTCTTTTTCAGGGGGGAAATGGGAAAAAACCGGCCGGCAGGAAAGGAATTTTTTATTTCATCGGATATTTATTGCATATTTTTCGTATCCCTTATATGATGAAAGCAAAATTTTCCAATGAAATCGAAAAGGAGGGGGAGCATAGGATGGACGGCGGCAAGCGGAAGAAAAAAATCACGGATGCGGCCGCGTTCCAAGCGCCCGTGAAGGATTTTTCCGAATTGGACAGGATGCGCCTGATCGGGGAAGCTTTGCTTCTCGAATTTCTCATGGCGGAATTTTTCCGGGAAACCCATGAACCGAAAAAAATCCATTTTCGCTGCAAATAACGGGCCGAATGTTTCAGATAGAGGCAAGCCGTTCGGGACCTGCTTCCCGATACCGGAAAAAGGGAAAGGGCCGGCGGGCCTTTTCCCCTTTCATAAAAAAGGGCGAAGCGGCAGAGTCCCGGAAGCCCATCGTTTCCCGTCGCGGGGGAAAAGTTCCGGAAACCCCTTATTGCTTCGCCCGAAAAATGTTTTTTATCGCTTTTCCCTTTCAAATTTGCCGAAGGGGTCGGCCATCGTAATCTTTTGCGCTTCCGCATCGCTGGTGCCCGCATACAGTTCGGCGGTGCCGTCGGGTTTGCGGATGAGCCCGCCGCTGAACACCACATCGACGAGATCGCTCCGCTTCGCCGGTCCGGCAAGAAAATCGGATCTTGTCGCGATGATCTCCATCTCGGAAAATTCCAGCGTGTCCGGATTGAAGACGAAAACCATCGGATAATAATGGCGGTTGCCCTCCCCGTCGAAACAGGCGATATGGCCGAGGACGCCGATCCAGCCGTTGGCCAGCCGGTGCAATTCGTTGACACCGCCCCACTCTTCATCGGAAAACTGGCCCTCCAATATCGGCGCCTGTTCGATGGCTTCAACGGTCAAATCCTGAAGGGAAGGGATGCGGGTAAAACCGATTTTCCCCCTTCCGCCCCGTTCTCCCTGGGGACGGGTGAAGACCCCCACCGAGCCGTCCTCCAGACCGATGAGGCGGATATCCTTCATCCCGTCGGGGCCCTTAGCAAATTCCTTCAAATCGGCGATTCTTTCTCCCCGATAAAAAACCGTCCGCCAGCTGAGGGAATCTTTCTTTTCCGGATGGGGAAAGATTTGCACCCCGCCGAAAACCAATTCCTTCCCGATCCTCGTGTAAAAGGGGTCCTGCAGCCGGAAGACGGGGGCGCCTTCCCGAGGCACCCATTCCCCGCCCCGGTTCACGAAAAAATACACTTCCGAATGTTCCTGATCCCGGGCTTCCACCCGGCCGGCGATCACCAATTCCCCTTCGTCCTCAAAAGGGGCGGTAATGTTGTAGACATCCCGGTTTCCGACCCCGCTGAAGACCATCTTTTCCGGCTGAAAAGGTTTCGGGGAAAGGCGATATTTTTCCAGCAGGCGGGCGCATGTGTTCACCCCGGTGTTTTTCGTAAACATCCGAAGCCTCCTTTTTCCGAAAAGCATTTATTAAAGATTATATTTAAAAATCGTATGTGCACAAGATCCGTGGAAGATTCCGTTTTTCCGCGGCTTTCAAGATCATCAATCAGATTTTCACGATCACCCCTTCGAAGGGGGCGAGCTTCAGGGGTTCATCCGGTCGGATGCGGCGCCTTTCGCCGGGAAACAGCCATTCGGATCCTTCCGAGAGGAAATCGCCGGCGGGAAAGGAGACGCTCCTTCCGTTAAAATTCAACACGACCAAAATCTTTTCTTCCTGATGGGAGCGGATGTAAAAAATGACGCCGTCCCTTTCCCGCAAAACCCGGTAACGGCCGGCATGCAAAGCGGGAAACGCCTTTCTCAGCCGGATGAGCCGCCGGTAATGGTTGAACAGGGAATCGGGATCCTTCCGTTGTCCTTCCACATGGACCGATTGGTCCGAAAGGGGAAGCCACGGGGACGCGTCGGAAAATCCCGCAAATTCGGAGCCGTCCCACTGCATCGGCGAACGGGATTTGTCCCTCCCCCTTTCGTTGGCGATCTTTAAAGCTTCCCCTTCCGTTTTCCCGCTCGCTATCGCCATTTCATAGGCGGCAATCCCTTGAACATCTTTCATTTTCTTTACATCATCCAAACACAAATCCCGCATGCCGATCTCATCGCCGTAATAGATGAAGGGAATCCCCCTTGCCGTCAGCATCAGCGTGGCGATCAATTTGGCCGTCTCCACCTCATGGGGAGGCCGCCCGAAACGGGAGATATGCCTGGACATATCGTGGCTGCTGAAAAACAACGTGGGAGTCTGTTCGTCCGTATAGGCTTCCTCCATCCTCTTCAATTCGGCAAAGATCCGCTTCACCGAAAACTTTTCCATGCTGCCCAAGTTAAAATTGAAAACCGCATCCAGAAGCCCCTTCCCGGAATACCTTTTTAAAATTTGCAAATCCTCCGAGCCGACTTCCCCGACCAAAAACGGTTCCGGGCGGCGCCGGCATTCGGCGCAAATTTCCCGGACCGTCTCCAATATCCCTTCCTGATCCTTGTCGAAGCGGTGGATCTGCTCCCCCTTTTCATCATAAGGATTGTCGGGAAATTTTCCGCTCGTCTTCAAAAAATTGATCACATCGAACCGGAAACCGTCGACCCCTTTCGCCTGCCAAAAATCGATGACGGCAAACATCGCTTTTTTTACTTCCGGATTCGTCCAATTGAGATCCGCCTGATTTTTTGAAAAGGCGTGGTAATAATACTGTCCCGTCTTTTCGTCATATTCCCAGGCGGATCCGCCGAAAAAGGATTCCCAATTGTTCGGCGGCGCGCCGCCGGCCGGATCTTTCCATCATATACCAGTCCCTTTTCGGATGGTCTTTGGCGGATCTCGCTTCCTGGAACCAAGGGTGGCTCGTGGAAGTGTGGTTAAGCACGAGGTCGGCGATCACTCGGATGCCCCGGCGATGGGCTTCCGCGATCAGCCGTTCGAAATCCGCCATCGTGCCGTAATCCCGATCGACGGCGAAATAATCGGAAATGTCGTAGCCGTTGTCAACCTTCGGCGACCGATAAAAAGGGGTAAGCCATATGCCGTCGATCCCCAGCTCCCGCAAATAATCGAGTTTGGAAATGATCCCTTGGATATCCCCGATCCCGTCGTTATTGCCGTCGCAAAAACTCGGCACATAAATTTCGTAAAATACCGCCTTTTTCCACCAGGGCAAGCTCATGGTCCAGCTCCTTTTCCACAAGGATTGTCCTTTTTGCGTTCACCCCGCCGGCCGTTCCCGGAGGCGTCCGGCGCTTTTCATCCTTCCTCCCCGGCCGTTCCGTTTACCGCGGAAACGGTCAAATATTCCAAAGCGACCGCTTCCCCGTCCAAAGACGCGATTTTTACCCGTTTTTCTTCCCCCGGAAGCAGATCGAAGAAATTGTCGGAAAAGAGGATGCCTTCCCCGGGGACATCCAGATGGACAAAGCGGGCGAAGCGGTCGGTGCGGACCGTGATTTCGCCTTTTTCCGGATCCTTCCGGACGTCCAATTTTGCCTTCGGCAAGTCCAACTCCTTATGGTTCCGGAGATAGTGGAAATTGTCTTCCGCCCTTTGTCCGAGGGATTTCAAACGGATGACGGCCCGTTCCGCCGGGCATCCTCGCAAAATCTCCGCCTCCGCCAATTCGGCAATGAAGGCGGACCGCCCGGCTTCCGCGGACACGGGAAAGGTCTTCGCGAAGATCCGCCCGCCGTAAAAATCATGGACTTCCAAAAGGAGGGTGTCTTCGATTTTCTCCCGGCTGTCATTCGTCACCCAGATTTTCAAATTTTCCCCCGGGTCATGCTCCACGGAGTAGTGGAAGGGGGCGAAAAATTTTTTGCTGTAGTAGTAGGAAGCCTTCGGCAGCAGGCAATAATCGATCATCGACCAGCTCGTTCCCGGCCAGCAATCGTTGAGCTGCCAGATCAGCGCCCCGCTCGTTTCCGGCATGTTGCGCCGGTAATGCTCCACCCCGTATTTCAGCCCTTCCGCCTGGGTCATCATGGAAAAATAGAAATATTCCCGGAAATCCTTCGGGATTCCCGTGAAGCCTTCCATCAGCAGGAATCCCTTTTCCTGGTGGAAGTCCTTGTTCCGGTAGGAAAGCTCCCCGCTTCCCAAATGCAGGCTGCCGGGCGGGAGGTATTTTTCCAGGGTGTGCCGGTTGGCCGAGGCGTGGATGCCGAATTCGCTGGAGAAACGGGTCCGGTCCTTCCGGAAATTGCGGAAGGAAACCCCTTCAGGGGTCAAGTTTTGCCCCAAATTCTCGCCGAACTTCCGCGGCTCGACGTTTCCGTGCCAAACTTGCCAATTGTGCCGGTCGCCTTCCTCCTGGGAATTGTGGTCGTTCCCTCCGTAGGGGGAGCTGGGCCGGTATGGGCGGGAAGGATCCAGCCGCGCCAACAATTCCGGAATCAGCTCATGATAAATTTTTTCCCCGTAAAAGGGGGTCCGGATCTCCCCGGCGGAGACGCCGACCTCATACAGCCAATCGTTTTCGTTGTTCCCGCACCACAGGGCGAGGCACGGGTGGTTTCGGAGCCGGCGGATCACGGCGGCTACTTCTTTCCGGACGTTTTCCATAAAATTCCGGTTGTAATCGGGATACAGGGCGCAGGCGAACATGAAATCCTGCCAAACGAGTATCCCCTGGCGGTCGCACTCCCGGTAAAAGACTTCCTTTTCGTAAATGCCTCCGCCCCAGACGCGGAGCATGTTCATGTTCGCTTCCTTCGCCAGCCGGATCAAATGCTTGTACCGGGATTCGGGCGCGGATCCCAAAAGGAGATCCACCGGTATCCAGTTGGCGCCTTTGGCGAACAGTTCCTTCCCGTTCAGAACGAAGGTAAACCGCGGTTTTCCCTTTTCGTCCTCCCTTTTCAGCCCGATCGTCCGGATCCCGATCTCCGTTTCCCGCCGGTCGACGGTTTCCCCGTCCGCCAGTAAACGGACGGTCAAACGGTAAAGATGGGGTTCGCCCAGATCGTGGGTCCACCAGAGTTTCGGATTTCGGATTTGAAGGGTGGCCTCCATCCGGTCTCCGTCCATGGCGGACGTTCTTGCGGTCACTTCTTCCCCGCCTTTTTCCAGGCTGATTTCCGCGGCCAACGGCAGCCCGTTCACGAATGTTTTTACCCGGATTTCGACGTTTACTTCCGCCGAATGGGCGTCGGCCTTTAACGTCCGGGCATAGACGCTTTCAATCTTCGCCCGTTTTCTTCTCTCCAGCCGCACCGCTTGCCATATTCCGGCGGAAACGAGCGGCGGGCACCAGTCCCAGCCGAATTGGTACTGGGCCTTGCGAACCCAGATCCGGTCCTTCGAAAAACCGGACCAATAGTTTTTTTCCTTCCCCTTCACCCGGTCCGCCACGGGAGAAAATTTGACCGCCAAGACGTTTCTTCCCTTCCGGATTTCCCTCGTCACATCGAAGATGTGGGGGATGAACATATTTTCGGCGGTCCCCAGTTCCTTCCCGTTCAAATAGACGGTGGCGAAGGTGTCCAAACCTTCAAAAATCAGTTCGAGCCTTTCATCCTTTGCCGGTTCTTTCCCGTCAAAGGCAAATTCCGTCCGGTACCACCATACCTTCCTTTCCACCCACCGGCATTTCTGGTCGTTATGGCCGAAATAGGG
>Ga0310836_101457_pt1 | contig 12705 bp, 9 predicted proteins | sample SM_ome_4_FD_201310 | JGI IMG/M metagenome (GOLD analysis project Ga0310836, IMG submission 201310) | Sorghum-adapted microbial communities enriched on stacked mutant (SM) sorghum from Joint BioEnergy Institute, Emeryville, California... ... | reverse complement strand
GTATATGTTTTACCAGAGCCTCCGTACAGCTATCGTGAGCTTGTTCATGAACGAAGGCAGGGACAAGTTGCTTTCTTACATTGCCAAGGGAGGCATCGCATCTCTAATTGCAATCGCAATTGCAGGGTTGTTTGAAGATGTGTGGCATCAGTACCGGGTAGATTTCATGTTCTGGATTCTGCTTGCCATTCTATCTGTCGTCTACAACCTCGCCCGCGCAAGGAAGGAGCACGTGCAAGAATGAGAAAAACAAAATCCGTAGCCGAAATCGGCGTATATCCCCCCCCCGCCGGGGGGATTTCTGTTCATGTGGAGCGCCTGTGCGACCGCCTGGAGCAGAAAGAGATTCCGTTCATCATTTATGACGGGAACGGGGAGAACGGCGAGAAAAACCGTGCCGTCGTGCCGATTCCGGAAATCGAAAAATGGTCCTGGAAATATTTTTTTCAAAAAAATGAAGATATTATTCATAATCATTTTTTGCGCTGGCAGATACGCTTTACGCTTTCGCTGCTCAAACTGAAAGGGAAAAAAGTTGTGCATACGGTTCACAGCTTGCGCAATGACGGTGGGCAATTGGGCTTCGTACAGCGAATGATGGTGTACCTGACCGGTATGCTTTCCGATCATTTCATAGCGGTGAGTGAAGAAGTGAAGGAAAAGCTCCTGGAGCTTCGGATTCCGGAGCGGAAAATCTCCGTCATTCCTGCGTTCATTCCCCCGACAACTGACCCGGAAGCCGACTTAAAACGAATTCCTGGTTATGTCCTGGAATTATTCGATCGATGCCCGCAGACCATCGTGGCAAACGGCGGCGTAGGCAACCTGTATAACGGGAACGAGCTGTATGGACTGGATTTGTGCATTGACATGTTCAGCAAGCTGGCGCGTGAAAACAAGCACCTCGGTTTCGTGTACTGCATTACCCACGTGATAGACAATGATTTGCTGGAACGGTATGAGGAACGTATTGCGGCACATGGATTGGAAGAGAGATTTTTGCTTGTGTACGAGAAAATTCCTTTCTACCCGCTCATCCAGAAAGCCTCCCTGTTTGTCCGTCCGACGGTCAGCGACGGGGACGCTATTTCTATTCGCGAGGCGCTGTATCTCGGTACGCCTACCGTGGCCAGCGACGCAGTAAAGCGACCGAACGGGGTCGTAACATTCGTAAACCGGGACGCTGAAGACTTCATCAAAGCTTGCCGTGAAGTACTGCATGCACCGCCGCAAAATTTGCTTCAATACAAGGAAGAGCAGGAGCAGTATATCGAACAATTGTTGGAGGTTTTACTATATAGATAACGTTTGATGTTTCAACATTTGTATGGTGGTATGAGCTAAGAGAAAAAGAGGAGGAAAGAAGGAGCGATTCTGGTGAGGGAAAAAGCGATCGCTTTTTTCTACCGTTAGCTCGTTTTTCCCTCTTTTCTTCCTTCACTCTATGAACGAATGTTGGGATAGTAAGTATAGATTTATATAGTCTTAAGCTCTTTTACCAGAAGAGAAAGCCGATGAATGCCTTCCTCCAGTTCTTGAGGTGAAGCATACGCGTAGGAGAGGCGGATGTGATGGCGTTCTTCCGGATGGTAGATGGTGCCCGGGTTAAGAAGAATGCCCTGACGCAACGCTTTATCAAAGAGCCGGGGCATGGAAACATCGGGAATAAGACGCAGCCAGATATAAAACCCGCCGCCGGGTATGTCCCACTCCGCCAATCCTTTCATATGCCTGGAAAGCGCCCCGACGGCTTGTTCTCTGCGCATCCGCAGCTTATCCCGGACCTGCATAACATGTTCTTCATATAAACCGCTCGAAAGCCATTCGTATGCCACCGACTGTGATAACGAGCTGGAACCATAATCGGTCTGCATCTTAATATCGGCCAGCCTCCGGATGACCGGCTCCGGACCGATAAGCCAGCCGATTCGAAGACCTGGACTCAATGTCTTCGATAAGCTCCCCATATATAAAACAAGACCGTTCTTGTCCCCTGCCTTTAACGGAGCCGGGGGCTGCTCATCCAACCAAAGTTCTCCGTATACGTCATCTTCGATTACAGGCAAACGTTCTCGCTCACACGCTGTAAGAAGCTGTTTTCTTGTCTCCTCCTCCATTAACCGTCCTGTCGGATTATGAAAAGAAGGAATCGTATACAAAAGCAAAGCACCTGATTTTTTCTTATAGTGCGAAAGTGTGGTGTCTACGGGTCCGGGAGCATTCATTTCCGGCATGCCAAAAAGCTGTATTCCGGCGGATTGGAATACCCGTACGGAATACAGATAGGAAGGTTTCTCAAGCAGTACGGCCGCGCCTTGAGGAAGCAGGCCTACCGAAATTAAATGCAGCGCTTGAAGCGCTCCCGATACGATCAAAACGGAAGATGGGGATGTCTGGATACCGAGCGATGCAACATGACGGCATACCGCCTGGCGCAGCTCGTATAATCCCTGTGGTTCTTCATACCCGAACGATTTTATCCGTTTCGCCGTCCGGGCCAACACTTCCTTCATCATGGAAGAAGGAAACATATCCGGTGCTATTTCTCCCGTTCCCAGCCGAATGATACCTGGAACGAACTCCTCTTCATTAATACGCTGAATCATGGATAGATTCGGCCTATAAACACCGGACTGAACATACGCATGCCAATCCGGCGGTTTGGCGGAAGCCAGCAGCATCCATGTATTATTGATGACACGTGTACCGCTTCCCCGCTTTCCTTGAATCAACCCTTCCGCAGCCAGCTCGGCAAACGCGGCCGTAACGGTGCTGCGGTTTACACCCAGTTGTTCCGCGAGCGCCCGTTCCGTCGGAATTCGAAACCCGATCGGCCACTCTCCATGCGCAATCTTTTCCTTTATGTACGCAATGATTTGCTTATAGACGGGTGTATCGGCCTCGGGGTTCGGTCTCCATTCACTATTCCTCATCCTCTCTTCCCCCTCGTTCAATGAATCGGACAAATTGGCTGGTATCTCCCCTATTCAATTGGCCGGAGACATCCTTCCAGTAAGGCTCTATAATCAACGTATCATATTTTTTATGTAAATATCTTGATACGGAGGGATATATAATGTTGCAGGCCTTCTTGCACGGCATGGTCCTGGCATTCGGGCTCATTCTGCCGTTGGGAGCACAGAATGTATTCGTATTCTCACAGGGAGCGACGCAACCGTCACTAGTACGGGCACTTCCGGTCATTCTGACAGCCTCGCTGTGCGATACGATTCTGATTGCGCTGGCAGTGCTGGGCGTGTCGCTGATTGTACTCACATTCACCTGGCTTAAAACGCTGCTGTTCGCCATCGGTGTCCTCTTTCTGCTTTATATGGGATGGACTACCTGGCACAGCGGTAGCCAAATAAAAAACGGCGAACAGAATAGCCTGCCGCCGAAAAAACAAGTCATGTTCGCCGCTTCGGTATCGTTGTTAAATCCTCATGCCATTCTCGACACCATCGGCGTCATCGGTACAAGTTCCCTGGCGTATACCGGAAGTGAAAAATGGGCGTTTGCCGTCTCCTGCATCCTCATCTCCTATCTCTGGTTCTTCGGTCTTGCCATCGCCGGCCGTACACTTGGTACACTGGACCGGACGGGACGCTGGATGAAAGCAATCAATCGTACCTCCGCCTTGCTCATCTGGGGTGTCGCCTGCGTTCTGGCCGCTCAACTGGTTACCGCTTTGCTGTAAGCAGTTCATCCATCAGCTCCCCGAGCATGCGTGCCTGCACCTGGCGGTTGTAGATTGACAGGTCCCCTTCCTCCGCCCGCCGCAGCATCTCCGCCGCACGGTCCTTCTGTTTGGGGTTCTTCTTCCACTGCTCGTACATAGTAAGGAATGCCCGCTTAATCTCTGCTTTATTAAGCGGGTCAACTACCTGTCCCAGCTCGAATTTACGAATAATCTTCGTCGACTCCCCTTCCACTGACAGGGCGAGAATCGGATGGCCGATTGCCATATATTCATACAGCTTGCCGGGAATATAGACGCCCGACCCCGGTGCAGTATCTCCGATGAGCATGAGGACATCAGCACTTTTCATCATGACAAGCGCTTCCTTGTGCGGCAGGTTCCCCATAATCTCCACCACATCTTCAAGGTTTAACCGGTGCACGCAATCGATATTATCGCTATAGCCCGGATAATCGAACACACCGGCAAAGCGCAATAGAATTTCGTCCCGCTTTATTTCTCCTTCTTCAATCAGCTCTGCCACCGCCTCCAATAGTAGACGAGGATTGCGCTCTTTATAAAAAATGCCCGGATAGGCAAGCGTAAACTTTCCATCCTCCGGCGACTCCGCAATGTCTTTGTAGTCTTCCGGATCGAATCCGTTATGGATAACTTCAATGCGCTGAATCTCTTTGCCGAATTTTTGTTTGAAATTCTCAGCGAACCCGTACGTAACCGTTGTTACCGCATCGGACTCCTTCATGACGCTGCGCTCCATCCGCTCCTCCCATGCTTCGCGCCAGGCCACGCCCGAACGGTGCATATTCTGCGTCCACGGATCACGGAAATCGGCAATCCAGGTAACCCCTGTTTTCCGCTTGATGCTGCGGGCCACGAGGTGGTTAGTGTATGGGCCGGATGTGGAAAACATAACCGGAATGCTATGCTTTTTGATAATCTCAGCTCCCATTTTGGCCGCAAACGGAAGCCAGCCAATCATGTCGTCCGGGATCATCACTGTATTTTTCACTTTTTTAAGCAGCGGCACGATCCGCTGCTTGATGGCCTGCTTTAATCCGCCACCTCCGGCAGGATTGACTGCTGCACTCTTTTGTCCGCCGCTTTGTTTAGGCGCCTCTTTCTGCGTCGGGCGGATCGCCTGGACAAGATTAACCTCTTTGGCCCGGTGTATGATAACATTGGATGGCAGCTGGCGCAGAAGGGAGTCATCTTTTGTGGCATGATATGTATGATCTACGGTCAGTACGTGCACTTCCCAGCCGCCTTCAGCCAGGTACCTGGCCATCTTCAGCGCGCGCGGCACGCCGCCTCCGCCAATCGGTGGAAACAGATAGGCCACCAGCAGCATTTTTTTATTCGCCTTCATCCTCTGAAACATCCTTTCATAAGGAAAACGAGACGCCAGATGAGAGAATCTGCGCTGTCTCGTTTTCTCGCCTTCTTGCTATTATGGTTCCCCTTTTTAGATGCGAACAAGCACCGCTTTTTCAGTCACACTGCGCGGCACGCGATTTTTGCCGTCCAGAATGACCGGCTTTTCTTTCATTTGACCAATAATTTCGTTCCAGTCAATCTCAAGGAACTCTTCCTGCACGGTGACATAAACAAGCGCATCGGCGTCTTTAACGGCTTCCTGAAGGCTTGACACTTTATAGTCATACGCGCTCGGAACGGCCGGATCATAGGCTGCAACCGAAGCCCCTGCTTCCTGCAGCAGCTGTACAAGATAGTGCGGCGGACTGATGCGGTCGTCGTTCGAGAAATCTTTCATTGCAAGACCAAGAACGGCTACTTTGCTTCCGCCAAGCGTTTTCCCCTGCTTGTTCAGCTCGTCTTCGACCATCTGTACAAGCACCTCCGGCACACTGTCATTAATCTGACGTGCCGTCTCCAACAGGTGAAGGTTAACGCCGACTTCCTTCGCCTTCGGCAGCAGATAATACAGCGCATTCGGCAGACAGTAACCGCCTACGCCGGGACCCGGTGTAAGCAGGTTGACCCGTGTATGGGTATTGGCAACGCGGATAAGTTCAAATGTATCGATGCCGGCTTTCTCCGCGAAACGGGCGAACTGCTGTACCATCGCGATATTGACGTCACGCTGTACGTTTTCGATAACTTTAGACGTCTCCACAACTTTAATATCGGAGATGGTGACTTCCGCTTCCGTTACAAAAGTCAGCACTTCAAGGGCACGCTGTGCACTTGCCTCGTTAATGCCACCCAGTGCAAGCGGCATGTGAATGAATTCTTCGAATGCGCGGCCTTCCGCAATCCGCTCTGATGCGTACGCAAGATAGAAATCTTCGCCCGCAACAAGCCCGCTCTTCTCAAGCAGCGGTTTAACGAGTTCTTCCGTTGTGCCCGGAATTACTGTGCTGCGCAGAATGACTGTATCCCCTTTTTTCAGCACCTGTGCAAGCGCCTCGCACGCGCCCGTTAAATAATGCATTTCCGGGTCCCCGTCTTTTACCGGAATGCCGACCGTAATGATATAGTGATCGACTTTGGCAGCCGCTTCTTCGTAGCTCGTCGTGGCCATAAAGCGTCCGGCCGCAATCTGCTCCTGCAGAATCTGTGCGAGCGACTTGCCCTCGAAATATTCAAGATGGTGGGATTTTCCTTCATTAATCTCTTTTACAAGTGTTTCACTTACATCAATCCCAACCACGTTTGCCCCTTTGCGGGCATAGCTTAACGACAAAGGCAGACCAATAAACCCCAGGCCAATGACAGCAATGTTCAACGATTTTTCCATGACTATCTCCTCCGACTTCTCGGTTCAAATCCACACATATAAACGTAACTATTTTAGCACAAACATAAGAAAAGAGCGATTGTTATCCCTCGCTCTTCTTCCTATAACGCTATCGAAATACGGCGAAATATAAAATGCCGGCAAGAATGAACAGCACAGCCAGCGTGGTCAGGATTTTCGCTAATCTGTCCAGCATCTCGACTCCCCCTTGACTCACATCCCGGGCGCTTCTGCCATTATACACTACCCGGTTTTACACGGCAACGAACCGATCTGATCTTCCGCCATTACCTAAGGATGCTTGCACCAATCACATAAGAGACTCCGATAGAGATGACCATCGACAGCAAGCCGACAGCACGATTGTCGGCGGCAATCTCTTCATCCACTTTAAACATCGGAGTTAAAAACTCAAATGTAAAATAGGCAACGAGCAGAAGCAGAAATCCATACGAACTCCAGAGAAGCGTATGACCAATCCCGTCATTGTGCTCGATCGCGTGCCGGATGATATTACAGATACCGAAAATTTTGCCGCCGGTCGCCATGGCGACCGATACGTTGCCGCGTTTAATCTCGTCCCAGTCCTTATAGGTCGTAACCATTTCGAATACGGCCAGGAAGATAATGACCGCAAGCAGTGCCGCCGCAAAATAAGCGGCCGTTAATACATACGGATTCGAAAAAATAACCAATCCGCTCCCTCCTCCACCATCAATAAGCCGCACTTGCCGCCGCTTTTCTACATATACGCCAAAGCACCCGATCGGGTTTCACTGCCGTATGGTTATTTCAACTCTACGACAGTAGCACCCAATCCGCCTTCGCCCTGTCCGCCCCAACGAAATGACTTGACCAGACGGTGGTTGCGCAGGTATTTTTGAATCCCTAGCCCGAGCGCACCTGTTCCTTTACCGTGAATAATCGAGACTTGATTCAGGCCGTCAAGAATGGCCTCATCGAGATATTTATCGATTTGAATAATCGCATCCTCTACCGTATTGCCCCGCACATCAAGCTCCATGCGCACCGGGTCACGTGCCGATCGAATTTTGGTAATCTGCTGTGTGACCTGCGGTTTGGCCGATCTCAGCTTTTCCAAATTGTCGGCTTTTACGTTCATTTTTACAATGCCGATTTGTACCTGAAATTCTTTATCGCTGACTTTGCCGACAATCTCGCCTTTCTGGTTGAAGGAAAGCACACGTACCTCGTCGCCCACTTCCAGCGGCTGCTGGTTAAGCGGCACGCCTGCTTTCTTCGGTTTTTTCTTTTTACGCAGTGTCGGTGAAGCTTCTTCCAAGCGTTTGCGCGCCTCAATTAACTTATGTTCTTTGATGCCGGCCCGCTCTTCCCTGGCAATTTGCCGCAGCTCGGCGATAATCGTCTCCGCTTCTTTGCGGGCTTTTTCCACAGCCGTGCGCGCTTCTTCTTCTGCCTGCTGATAGAGCCTGTCTTTTTTCTCGTCCAGGTTTGCCAGTTCGCGCTCCAATTCCCGGCGTTCCCGTTCCAGTTCAGCCCGCAGTTGCTCGACCTCCCGGCGCTCCGCCTCCGCTCTGCGCTGGTTTTCTTCAAGCGATGCAATCATCGTGTCGATTTCCGTTTCTTCTGTTTTCACAAAATTGCGCGCCTGGGCCAGAATGTTCTCCGGCAGACCGAGTCGCGACGCAATGGCGAATGCATTCGAGCGGCCCGGAATGCCGACCAACAGACGATAGGTCGGACGGAGCGTCACTTCGTCGAATTCGACGCTCGCATTGACAATCTGCGGGCGATCATAAGCATACGCCTTCAATTCGCTATAGTGTGTCGTTGCTACCAACCGTGCGCCGCGTTGATGAACATAATCGATAATCGCCATCGCAAGCGCCGCCCCTTCGGTCGGATCAGTGCCGGCGCCCAGCTCGTCGAACAGCACAAGGCTACGGTTGTTTACATGCTGCAGAATATGCGAAATGTTGGTCATATGGCTTGAGAATGTACTCAGGCTCTGCTCGATGCTCTGCTCATCCCCAATATCGGCATAAACACCTTCAAAAACCGCCATCTCTGAACCCTCATCTGCCGGAATCTGCAGGCCGGCCATTGCCATAAGCGAGAACAAACCGACCGTTTTCAGCGATACGGTTTTCCCCCCGGTGTTCGGACCGGTTACAACGATTGCCGTATAGTCCCTGCCAAGCTCTACGTCAATCGGCACGACTTGACTTGCCGGAATAAGCGGATGGCGTCCTTTTTTAATGCGCAGATAGCCGTTATCGTTAATAACCGGTTGTACAGCTTTAAGCGTATGTGCGTATGACGCCTTGGCGAAAATAAAATCGGCTTCCGCCAGGCATTCCACATTATGCAGCAGCACCTCTGATACTTCCGCTACTTTCGCCGAGAGCGAAAGCAGAATCTTCTCTACTTCGCGTTCTTCTTTCATCTTTAACTCACGAAGCTCGTTGCTGATATTGACGACCACCTGCGGCTCGACGAACAGCGTCGCGCCGGATGCGGACTGGTCGTGTACAATCCCGCCAAACACATGACGGTACTCCTGTTTAACCGGAATGACGAACCGGTCATTACGAATGGTGACAATCGGCTCCTGAAGCATTTTTTGTGTACTGCTGTTGCGAATCATCTGCTCCAGCCGCTCACGGATGCGCTTCTCCGCGCCGCGAATCTGCCCGCGCACCTGTGAAAGCGCCGGACTTGCCGAATCCATCACCATACCGTTCTCGTCGATGGCACGGTTAATCTCATTCTCTATTCCTTGCAGGCGTTCAACCCGGTTTAGCAATTCTTCGAGCAGGGGCAGCGGTTCCTGTTCAACAATCGATGCAATGAATGCTTTCAGACGGCCGCCGCCGTAAAGCGTAGAGGCAATATCCAGAAGCTCCGCCGCATTCAGCATTCCTCCCATAGCGGCCCGCTTACATGCCGGTCGGATATCGCGGATACCGCCCAGCGGAACACTGCCGCGCAGGCGCAGGACGGTACTCCCTTCATAGGTTGCCTGTTGACGGCGCTGCACTTCTTCATAGTTCGTAGAAGGAGTAAGCGCTTCTACTTTTTCTCTTCCCAGTGAGGAAGAGGCATGGGTTGAGAGTTGTTCGATTATTTTATCGAATTCAAGCGTTGTAAACGTACGTGCTTCCAAAAGAAATCTCCTCTCAATATAAATCAATCTTGATGGAATGGCATTCTTTGTAGTTGATTGATCCTTACATTAGTATACGTGTCAAACCGTTAACGACATGTTTTAATGTCAAGCCGTAATTATTATACCATTTCATGCAAGGAAAGGAGAGGAGAATTCCCGCCTGTCTTCAAGTTAGTATTCGGACTTTATCAGCACTTTCTCCGTTTCACTCATACCGGCATATCGCTGCATAAAAAAATAGACGCCGACAATCGCAATCGGATACAGGACGGACCAGCCTACAAACGGAAAAACTCCAAGCGTAAGAATGAAAGAAATCCAACTGATCCCTACTCCCAACCGGCTTCCCCGCAGCAGTCGAACGCCCGCCGCACAGCCGCCTAGATATGTCAAAATAAATGTCGCGTTTGGAAGTTGAATCAATGTCGTCAGCGATACGGCGCCGGTTCCATACAGCGCAAGGATAAGCACAAAGCATCCTGCCAGAAAAGCCAGCCCTCCCGTCGGGGTCGCATAACGTCCGGACATTCTGCCCAATGCCTTTGGCGCTTTTCCCTCATTCGCCAGTGCAAAAGCAAGCCGGGACGCTGCACCCGTATAGGCAATAATTGTCGCCGTACAAATGAACATCCCTGTGATTCCGACGACAGCGGCCCCGCCTGTGCCAAGCAAATGCCCTACCACCAGCACCAGCGAAGCGGACGAATCAGACGCTCCGTAACTGTGCGTACCAACGGTGGCAAGCGCGGTGAGAAAGTATAGCAGCCCAACCAGCACCGCCGCGATGGTCACGCCTTTAATCGCTTCACGCTGCGGATCCACGAACTCTTCCGACAAATGCGACACGGCTTCCCAGCCGATAAAACACCAGAACAGAATCGCCGCCGCCTGGCCGACGCTTACCCAACCATGCGGCAGAAACGGAGTAAAGTGGACTGCCTCAATACTGGGCATAGAGCCTGCCACCGCAAACAGCAGCACAGCGATAATGGCGAGTACGACAGCCACCTGCATCTGCCCGGCTACCTTCATTCCGAAGTAATTAAGCAAAAGCCCTGTTGCCAGCATCAGGGCGGCAATACCTATCTTCCATCCCTCTGCCAGTTCAAAGGCTGCCGTCATATAACCGGCTCCTGTGAGCGCGGCTACCGGAGCGCCTATTGGTACCGAGGCCAGAAAAAACCACCCGGTTAATGCTCCCGCCTTCGTACCGAATGCGCGTGACACAAAATACGCTACTCCGCCCGCATTCGGAAATCGGGCCGATAGAAGCCCCATCACCAACGCCATGGGCAGTACCAGCAGCGTCATTAACCCCCAGGCCAGAAGCGAAGCCGGACCGGCTATTTCCGCGGCAAGTCCCGGTACGAGCAGCACCCCGGAACCAAGCACCGCGCCTACATACAGCGCTACCGCCTGCGGCAGGCCGATTGTTTTTATCATTTTCCCCTTTGTTCCCATCTTTCCTGCTCTCCTTCTCTTTCATTTCTTCTTGCATTTGCCCCTATCGTAGCAGATAATAAATCCATCAGTAAAACAGATAGATAAGATAGAAATCATCTGAAAAACCGATGGGAGGCAAAAAAGAGATGGAACTGCGCCATCTGCATACATTTAAAACCGTGGCGGAAACCAAAGGATTTACAAAAGCGGCCGAAATGCTTTCCTATGCACAATCCAGCGTCACTGCCCAGATTCAAGCACTGGAAAAAGAGCTGGGGACGAAGCTTTTTGACAGGCTTGGTAAAAAGATCGTTCTCACTACCGCTGGCGAGAAGCTACTCTCGTACGCTTCGCAAATTCTCGAACTGCATGATAATGCCGTTCAGGAACTGACCGCAGGCAGCGTTCCGGCTGGAACACTTACCATCGGTGCCCCCGAATCACTGGCCGCCTTTCGTCTGCCGGCGATTATCCGCGAATACACCAGCCTATACCCTCAGGTAAAAATCATCCTGCGGCCCGGGGTATGCTGGGAGCTGCGCAGCCTCGCGCGCAGCGGAGAGCTTGACATCGTATTTCTTCTGGAACCGGAAGTTCAGGAGCATGATTTGCATATCGAAACGCTTGTCATCGAGAAAATGGCGATTGTCGCACCGCCGGATCATCCGCTCGCCCTGCGTTCCGTTATCGAAGCGGAAGATTTAAAAGAAGAGACGTTGCTGCACACCGAGCCGGGTTGCAGCTACCGTACGCTATTTGAGAAACATCTGAACAGCTGTGGCGTATTCCCGGGTACCGACCTGGAATTCTGGAGCATCGAAGCGATCAAAAATTGCGTCATGTCAGGCCTGGGGCTGTCCTTTTTGCCTCTTATTACAGTAGAAAAAGAGATTGCCGAAGGCAAGCTGAAAGCGCTGCGGTGGAATGACGAGCCATGCCGGGTTGCCACCCAAATGGCCTACCACAAGAAGAAGTGGCTTTCCCCGGCCCTGCAGGAGTTTCTCAGGCTGGTGAAGCAGCATGCGCGATTCTGGAACGAAAGAGCATCCGCCTGCTCTTCCAGCCAGACGATTTGACAGTGAAGTAAGAAAGGCCACCACGAATGTGACGGCCTTTCTTGTGCGTACTACAATGAATTTGTATTTTCGCTTGTCGTTGATAACGGATTTTGTATCATTTCTTTTACCCATTGCGCCAGGTCGGAGGAGTACGTAGTAGCATACGAAGCGAACAGCGACGTATCCAGGGTCTGCTGCACAGTCGGAATCGGCAGCAGAGAAGCCACAGCCAAAATGATAAACAGAATCAGCCCGTTTTTCACTGCGCCAACGATTCCACCTGCAAGCCGGTTCACAATGGATAGACCCGGCAGCTTCGTAATTCTGTCCAAGAAGCCCCCGACCAGGCGTACGGCAAGACCCGTAGCAAATGCCAGCAATGCAAATGCAACGATATTATAGATCGCATGCTGCACAATCGGAAAACCAGCAACAGCCCCAAACGATCCACTCGCTTCTGCACTGGACAGAGGAACCCATTCCGCAAGCTTGGCCGCTACCGGACGATAGTACATAAAGGCGACCACAAACGAAGCGATAAAACTGGCGACGCGCACCAGCTGGCCGATCAGGCCTGTTCTGTACCCACGCCATA
>Ga0310836_101454_pt1 | contig 12731 bp, 10 predicted proteins | sample SM_ome_4_FD_201310 | JGI IMG/M metagenome (GOLD analysis project Ga0310836, IMG submission 201310) | Sorghum-adapted microbial communities enriched on stacked mutant (SM) sorghum from Joint BioEnergy Institute, Emeryville, California... ... | reverse complement strand
GCCCTGTTCCTGTCCAAGGCCCATACGGATGAGGATATCGAACGGACGGTTCAGGCGGCCGAAAGGGCTTTTGCCAAACTGACGCAAGGGGAATGAATCAATGCGTGCGGCCGCAAACTTTTTCGGGACATTGTCTTCGCTTCGGCCAAGAGTTCGGATTGTTTCATCCCCTGCGGGCGCATGTTTTTAGAGTCTGCCTCTTGCCATCGGCCAAAAACACGGAATAAATGATCGCAAGCGGCGGCAAACCGCGCGGAAAGCCGCTAGAAACGTTTACCGTTTTTCATGGAGGCCGTCGCCCGCCCTTCGCCCGCCGGGCAGGTGGGAGCAGGAATCGCAGGGTCTGTCCCGTCTTTTCCTGCCCGGCGGAAATGACATTTGTCAACAACGATTTAAAATTCCCCCATTTCCACGAAATGAAATTCCCCATTATGAACGTTTAATTCGGCAACTGGGCAGGATAAATTCCTGCTTTTCCTTTTCTCGTAGACGATAAGAAGCGCCTTTGATATTAAAGGTAATGGCGTGATGTAATAGGCGATCCAAAATGGCTGTCGCCAGTGCATCATCACCGGTTACCTTCTCCCATTCAAGATAGGATTTATCGATGTAAGAATCATTGAACCCTGTTCATACCGTTTCGATACAACCTGAAAAAAGACATTGGCCGTTAAATCATCAAAAGGAAAGTAACCGACCTCATCAATAATGAGGGGTCTATACTATTTGTTGGGGTTTAGAAACAATTCAAAAAATAAGACACGTGGACTCCGATTTCTTTTAGACATGGATTTGGCCAACCAACAAAGAAAGGAGCCACGTGTCCATTGAATCGTCACCGATTTCTACCCGGTTTGCCTACCCCAACAATGGACAAGGGATCATAATGAGTACGTCTGCACGGCTCCAACGATTTGCTAATCGCCGGAGAGTGCTTTTTCGTTTGCCTTTCGGCATTCGGCCACTAAATCGTCTTACGATCAAATCCCGTTTCTTTGGCAATCGCTGTTTGATTCTGGCCTTTCTGATCCAACTCTCGAATCATAAAAAAACTCCCCAATCTTCAGCAGCGTTTCTCCACTCCATCTACGATGTTGTTTTGAAACGATTATCTGTTATTTTTGGGGGAATTTTTATACCGCTATTATTGGGGATTTTAACACAGTTGATTACAAATATTGTATACTTATAGTAATAGTATTATTTCCCAAAAAACTGAGATAAAACATACTGAAAGAATTAGATATAATGATTATTAATATTTATTTATTTTAGAAATAAAAGAGAAGGTGAATAAAAATCGTGAATAATAAAGAATTGGAAATTGCTAAATCCCTATTTAATTTGCAGCGAATAAAAATTTTACAAGCTGTAAAAGAAAAAGAAAAGACGGTAAAAGAAATTGCCGAAATTCTGAATGAAAAACCTTCCCGTCTCTACTATCATGTACACCAATTAGAGGATCTTGGATTATTAAAAGTTGTACGTGAAAAGCAAGTAGGAAATCTGATTCAAAAATATTATAAATCAGTAGATAAAGACAGATTCCCAGATGAGTTTACATTTACGGGTAAAGAGGCTTATGATAATGCTGACTACATAATTTCTCAACTTTACGCTTTCATCGATGAAGCACTTTCGAAAATTTACACAGATTTAAATAAAAAAGATTATAGAAAAGTTTCATCTGAAGCTAGTATTATAAATGTACAATTAACAAAAGATGAATGGAGAGAGGTTAATAAAAAGATTAGAGAAGTTATTTCTACACGAAATAGTGAAGAAAAAGGTGTAAAAGAGTGGAATGTTAGATATATTATTATGAGTTATTTAGATGATTTATAGTTATTTAACTCCATAAAAAACTAAGCAGATATCATATCTGCTTAGTCGGAAAAAAGATGTCTATATTCAAGTGCATCCGTTATAGGCAAATTTCTTAATGTAGGGATTACTAACCAATATATAGAAACGAATACCATGGCAATACTGCCAAAAATAAAGATAATCCAACTGCCAATAAAAGGAGCCATTGTCCCTCCAGTTAAAGATCCTAATGGTGCAGCAATAGATATTGCCCCCACAATAAAAGAGAAAACCCTTCCTAGTAAATCACTAGGTACAATTTTCTGCAGAGAAGATAGGAACAAGACATTTGTTATTCCTATTGCTACATAACTTCCTCCAAACAAAATAACAGAAAGTGAATGAATATTGGTAATCCCTGCCAAAAACCAGCTTAATCCTGAACAGAAAAATCCGATAATGGTTACCTTACCTAAAGGAAATTGACTAAAAAACGAACTAATTGTAGACCCCATCAATAACCCAAAAGACATTGCCGCCAAATACCATCCATAAATATCACTTCCCCCACGATAAACAGCGTATTCCGGTAATATGGCTGATACAGCCCCGATGATAAAATTTGCTAAAATTGCAGCTAACAAAAATTTGGGGATCAATGAACCTTTTATAAACTGATATCCTTTTTTCAAATCCGCTTTATAGTTTTCCCACTTATCTTTTAAAGAAAAGTCCCTTTCAAAATCCTTCTCTTCTAAATCTGTTTTCGGTATTTTTATGTAAAAAAACAAAAGCATGGCTATAAAAAATGTTACTGAACCTAACATATAAACAAACACAGTTCCAATAAGTGCAATAATCGTTCCAGATATTCCTAATAAAATAACATCGAGTAGTTCATAGGTTGCATTCATTATTGAATTAGCTTTTGTTAAATATTTTTCTTCGACAATCCTTGGCAATATGGCTGCATGTGTCGGATAGACAAATTGCTGAATGATCGATGCAATCGGATTAATAATCAGGACGAGCCAAACAGAAAGTACTCCCAAAAAGTGAGCAAGGGGAATTACTAGTAACAATATCGCTTGAATCATTTGCGTGTAAATAAGTATGGACTTGTATCTTTCTTGCTTAATCAATGGACCAATGAAAAATTGGAGGATTAATGGCGCCATCGTTAAAAAGCCGCTCAAACCAGTATAGAAACTATTTTGCGTTAAATCATAAATCAACCACATCGATGCGACTGCATATAAACTATCCCCTATATTCGTAAAAATTCTTCCGGAAACCAAGTATGCGAAATTTTTATTCCACACACTATCCCTCCTTAATCACTAAAAATATTTTAACGAAAAAAATTTTTTATTGCAATAGATTAATCACCACTATTCAAACTTGTGTTTATTATTGACAAATACAGAAAATTCGTTTTTGAAGATAGGGCTTAAATGGATCCAATTTGCTTTTCTTTGTTTTCGCTTGGATTTGGAAGGGGGATTGGGGGAGTGAATATATTTTCGGGCGGTTTTCCGACCGATCCCCAACTCCCTCGCTATATCGGAAATACTCATTCCCCTTTCATACATCTCTTTGATCATAAAAAATTCCCCTCTCGTTATCAAAAACCTAGCTCCTCTCATTGACACTATGGTTCTATTGTAAGTGGGGAATTTTATTCCGGCTATATTGGGGATTTATCACCGGCTTGAACAAACAAGCCTTTATTGCATTTATTATTGTAATTTAAGAAGGTGGATGGTAAACTTTAGAACAAAAAGCGATCCAAAGATGAAATATATAATAAATTGACAGAATTTGAAATTTCTTAAAAACTAATTAAGTTAAACCGAATATTATAATTATTTGTAAGTCACCAGTACCTGGTCATCAATATAACGATTTATTATCTAATGTTTTGAGGATCGTTAATGATAATATGTTTGTCGAAATAATGGAGTGAATATCATGATTAGCTTCAAAAATGTAAGTTTTTCCTACAAGTCTTTTAAAAAGCAAGTTGGGATTCGTGGAACATTAAAGGATTTATTTAAGAGAGAACATGTATATCATACTGCTTTAGAAAATATTACTTTTGAAGCAGAAAAAGGTGAGATTCTGGCTTTAGTAGGACCTAATGGAGCAGGAAAAACTACACTTATAAAATTATTAGTCGGATTGATAGAACCTTCAACGGGAAATATCGATGTATTTGGATTTAATCCTTATAAAAAGAGCAATAAATATTTATCACAGATCGGTCTTGTAATGGGACAAAAAAGTCAGCTTACATGGGAATTACCGGCAATAGATACACTGCATCTTATAAAGGCAATTTATAGGATTGATTCTAAAGATTTTACAGAGAGATTAAATTATTTTTTAAACCTGTTAAATTTGAAAGATAAGGTTGCTGTTCCTGTAAGGAAATTGTCTCTAGGAGAAAGGATGAAGTTTGAGCTAATAGCATCAGTAATCCATTATCCTAAATTACTTATTCTTGACGAGCCAACAATTGGTTTAGATATTGAGAGTCAGAGAGCAATACATAAATTTTTGCTGCATTTAAATCAAACCGAGAAAACAACAATATTGATTACGAGCCATTATATGCGTGATATCGAAGCTTTGGCTAAAAGAATAATGATATTAATTAACGGTCAAATTAAATACGACGGAGATATCAAACAATTAGTAAATACATTTAATAAGGGCAACACCATTATCGTAAAAACAAAGAGTGAACTTCCTGATGAAATACTGGGATATAAGATTAAAAGGGGTTCAGAAGAAAATAGTTGGGAGATATTGTTACAAGCAGGAGAATCTTATTATGAATTATTATCCTATCTTACTAATAATTTCCAGATTGAGGGTTTTCATATGAAAGAAACTCCATTTGAGGACATTATTTTCAATATCTTTACTGAAACGAAGGAGAGTTCAAGTTGAATAAATACTTATATGTTTTTAGAAACGAGATTTTACTAAATTTGACTTATAAAGGTAATATCATTTCGAGTTTTATTGTTCAAATCATTCAAATGATAACGACGGTTTTTGTGTGGAGAGCTTTATATTCGGGGGAGAACGATATTGGTAATTATAACATATCAGAAATGACTACTTATTTAATCTTAACATCCTTATTAAGTGTAATATTTTCTCCTAACAGTGCTTTTAGATTATCCACTCTTATTAGCAGCGGAAAACTTTCAATTTTATTAATAAGACCATACTCTTATTTTTTTGAAAGCTTTTCAGTTTTTTTAGGACAAAAAGTAGTTCAGATTTGTGTAGTATTCATCATGATTATTTGTTTTTTTCTGCTAGGCTTATTTCAGTTTTCGTTTCCAAATATTGTTTCTATATTATTGGTTCTAACTAATTTCATTTTATTATTTATTTTTTTATCAGTTATGGGAGAATTAAGCTTTTGGTTAATTGAAATGTGGCCATTACGCCCAATTTATAATGGTTTACTCTCACTATTTGGGGGAGTAATGTTTCCTTTGGATTTACTCCCGGAAAGCATATTGAATATCATACAATTTACACCTTTCTCACTCTTTGGTTATGTAAATACAAAAGCGATTATGGGAGAGTTGTCTGCCGACGCAATGTTTAACTTCTTAATAGCTTCTATGTTATGGATAATATTTTTCCAAATTATTTATATTATTTTATGGAAAAAGGGATTAAAGAAATACGAAGGAGTGGGAATATAATGTTTTTCAATTACCTAAAAATTGTATGGAGTTTAAGTATTTCCCAATTTTTTATATATAGATTAACTTCTGTTTTCGTATGTTTTTTCGGTGTGTTATTTACAACAATTGAAGTTATAACTCTTTTTGTCCTATATCATTATACAGACTCAATAAATGGTTGGGACTTTTATAGTTTTCTTACACTTTCTGCCACTTATACATTAATATCATATATTTATCAATTTTTCTTTACCCTATCTCATGAAAAATTAATAGATAAAATAGTAGAGGGAGATTTGGACTATGATCTGGTAAGGCCGATCGATTCGCAATTGATTAATAGTATCAAACAATTGGATATTCCAAGTTTGATTAACATTGTTATCGCAATTGTATTACTCTGTTTTTCAGTTCCTCATGTATTAACTGGACATATTTTTGGAATAGTTATGTACATATTATTTGTATTGATGGGTGTTTACTTTTATTATTTAGTTAATCAATTTTTTATAAACTTTGCTTTTTGGATCGAACGACCTTATCAAATAGCAGCTATTCCTGAATATTTATTAGATATAGCAAGTCGTCCAAGGAATGTTTATCCTCCTATTTTACATGTACTATTTGTATGGGTTTTTCCAATTCTGCTTAGTACAAATTTACCTGCTGAAATATTAAGAGGCGATTATAGTGTGGTTACATTAGTGTACTTTTTACTTTTTATTATATTGTTTTCATTCTTAGTTAGAATACAGTGGAAACAAGCATTAAAGAAATATCAATCTGCAAATTAATAGTAAATTGAGATGATCAAGTCCATCGTTGTGTGTAAATTTTCCCTCGGTTAGAATGCCCGCTTGAAGTGGAAGATGGAACATTTCGCGTCTTTGAGAGGCTACGACAGACGCACTTTAGCCGATACTTATGATCTTGTTGTTTTTGTTCACGGCCTGGGATTTACGCCACTCCAGATAGCGGTCCATATCCAAATACTTTCTGCCGCCGGCCCATTTCTCGTCGATTTCCATGAGTTATGCTCCCATCAGCCGTTTGGCCGATTCCCGATTGGGAAAGATGCGATCACCCGTTCCCGACGGCGGATTTCCTCGTTCAAGCGCGCAAGGGCTGGTTGTGCGGAGACGCCTGCGGTACTTTTCCGGCAAAAGCGGGACCGCCGTCGCATCTTCAAAACCGGCTTCCAGGATTGCCATGGCTTTCGGCGCTTTCGTTTTGTATGCCTCCCGCACCTGGTTCAAGAGCAGCCGCGCCGCATCCAGATCCGGTGCGTCGAAAATGGCCCGTACTCGGCTATGTATTTCATCTTGCATAGCTTTCGGCGTGGCATCCAGAATATTGCGCAGGAAGTGGGGCTGACACCGCTGCCAGGTGACGCCTTGGAAGGGTTTACGGATGGTCCGCACCAACCCGCCGTGGTCATCCGACACAATCCGATCGACGCCTCGGAGCCCGCGGCTTTTCAGCCAGCTAAAAAATTCACCCCAACTAGATTCGTACCGTTTCGATATCCTTTCGTTCTTCCGTCCGTTCGTAGGGCTCTGCCCTCAACTGTTCCGTTGCCTGGGCTTGTAACACTTGGTTCAGTACGGATTCCGGCAGCTTGGCTACTCCCGCATCCTGGGTGTTACCGAGAAAAGTTGATGCAAAAGTTGCGAATCTACGGTAATCTGATTTTGAGCCATTTCACCCCCCCCTCTCTTTGGAATGTTTTCTCGACGACTACATTCTAACCGGGGGGATTTGAAAATGGCTCATTTTTTTGAGATTCCTTTTTACACAATTTTACGGACTTAACTTCCTTACGTACGACTCTTTTTATATTAGAATAAGGACTTGATCTTGTAATTTTTCCAAAGAACGGTCGTAAGTATATCTTTTCTTCCTGAAATACTTACGACCGGTCTTTTTTTGGTCGTGTTGCGGATTATATAATTAGCGGTTCGATTTAACCGGTCCCTGAAAGAATGGAAGAAGCCGCGGGCCGGGGAATTTTGTTCGAACGGCCCGTTCCCTCAGGGATCCGCCGGGCCGATGGGAGGCGTTTCTCCTGTCCCGCGGGTATTTCCTGTCTTGAACATAATTCCCCTCTTTTTTTCATAAAGTATATTGATCATGGCCGTCACGATCATCGAATGTTTGAAAGGGAGGGGGATTGCGGATGGCTGAGGAAAGGCCGTCGGCATTGAGATTTTCTTTGGCAGATGTGGTACGCTTCCGCAAAGGAGAAGAGATCGAGGAATTGATCAGCTTATCTTTGGAACCGGAAATCCTCGTCCAGGAAAGGGACCATTACTATTCCATCCGGGGATCCCTGAACATGTTCGGGGAATACAGGGTCGCACCGGGCGAGGAGGAAGACGGGGAAGAAGATTTCTTCAACTTTTCCGGGCCGCGGTATGTGGATGTCATCGAAACGAGGGAGGAGGGGATTAACGAGTTCCGCCACGATTTCCCCGTGGACATCTCCGTTCCGAAGTACCGGGTGAGGAATATTGAGGAATTGAATTTGGATATCGATTCCTTCGACTATGAAATCCCCGGAAAAGGGGAATTAAGGCTGAGGGCGGAAATTTTGATCTCCGGCATCTACGATGAGGACGAACGGGAGGAAGCAGGGGAAGCGGAAGAAACGGAAAGGCCCGGGGAAGAGGGCTTGGAAGCGGAATTCGGATTGTTGAAAGAACTGAACGGCGATCAAAAGGAAGACGATGATTACAACTTTTTCGTGGAAGCGAGGAAATCCGCCCGCCTGGATGAAGGGGAAGGGAAAGGTCCGGAGGAGGAATTTGTCCCGATCCAGATTTTTTCCAACGAAGAGGCGGATGACGAAACGAAGAAAGAGGTTCCGTTCGATGGAGAGGAGATTTCCGCCCCGGGCGGGGAGCCCGCATCTTCACGGAAAGAGGGAGAGATTTTCGCCGCATCCGAAGCCACAGCCGTGAAGGCGGGAACGGAATCTTCCCCGGCGGAGAAGGAACGGCCTGCCCTTTCCGGCCTTAGGGGAGAAAATCCGCCGGCGGACGGTGCAAAGGAAGATGCCGGGCATCCATCCGGACCTCCGGAATGGGGGGAGGAGCGCGGGAAAGGGGAAAGGACAGCCGCTTTTTTTGAGGAGCCTGAGGTAAAAGGAAAAGCATCGGAAGGGACGGAGGCAAGGCCGGGAGAAGGAAACGATTTGCCGGAGCAGCCGGATGGCGGACCGGACCGTTTGCCGGAAGCGGAGGAACAAAACGGACCGGACACAGAGCCCCGGGAGATCCATTACCAGGCGAACGAGGAACCGGTCCAGGAAAAGAGCGTCATTTCGCTGGCGGATATTTTCGCCCATAAGGATGCGGAGACGAAACTGACGAGATGGAAAGTGTATTTCGTTCAAGAGGAGGATACGCTGCAGGACATCGCCGAGAAATACGAAACGAACGTGTCCCAATTGCTGCGGGCCAATGGCCTCGAATCGGATCATGAGGTTTACCCGGGGCAAGTGCTTTACATTCCCGAAACGAAGGGACATTTGACCAATTCGTGAGGCTGCTCCGAAGAGCCTTGACCGGAAGGCTTTCAGGCAGCCCTTTTTTTCGCCCGTTTTTGGCAAACGGCTGGAGCAAAGGATTGCGGCCATCGGGCTGATCGCTGCGGCACGGCTTCCGAAGCCGCCGCAAGCTGGCAAGAAACCGCGGCTCCGGAAAGACCGGCCAGGCGCCTTAGGTCCTCCCATCGGGAAAGTTTACACTTGAAAAAAGGGCTAATCTGGAAATGGGCAGGCGAAAGCGAGATGGATGCGGAGAACAGGCAAAGGATACGGACCGTTTTGCGGGAATACGGGTTGGAGGCGGAACGGATCGAAGCCTTTGGAAAAATGCATAAAGTGTACGGCAAAAGGGGAATTTTCGGGCTGAAGGAGACGACGGAGCAAAAGGGGAGGAACATGCTCCGCTCCCTGACGGTCCTTTATGACAAGGGCTTTTTCCACGTCGTCCCTGTCTGTTTGACAAGAATGGGGTATCCTGGGGTCCGTTTTCCGGGGAAATTTTTTTATTTGCTGCCCTGGTTGGAAGGAAAAAGCGGCGGACAACAGGGGGAGACCGGGGACAGGATGTTCCGGGAACTGGGGAAAATGCATTACTTTACCGCCCGGGAGATCCCCCTCGACAAAAGGCGGGCGGAGAATGATTACTTGCGGGCCAAGGAGCGGATCGAAAGGGAAAAGGAAGAATTGGAGAGATTCATGGATCTTTGCGAACAAAAAACCTATTTGTCCCCTTTCGAGTGGATCTTTACGGATTATTTTTTCGAGATTTGGCAGGCCTATGAATTTGCCGGCGCAAAGCTGGAGCGATGGTTCACGGAAACCGTGAGCCGCGGAAGCCTGCGCAGCGTCCTCATCCACGGGCGGCTGTCCTTGGATCACTTCATCTTTGACGAACGGGGAACCGGCCGTTTTATCAACCTGGAACACAGCCGGCGGGCCTCCCCCGTTTTTGATCTACTGCCGTTTTTTCGGAAGATTTTGCAGACTCGGGACGGTGAAGCGTTCCATTGGATGAATCACTATTGGAAATATTTCCCCTGGCGGGAGGAGGAGCAATTCCTGCTCCAGGCCGGACTGGCATGTCCGCATCCGTTGATGAAGCTTGTCAAAGCCTATTCCCTTCCGGAGAAAAAAATGGGGGAATATGATGCCGCCAAAGGGATGATGCAGGAAATCCGGCGGCTGCTCCATATCAAAGGGTTCGTTTTGGAATTGGAAAAAGGGCTGCCGGCCGGCGGAACGGATGCCGGAGATCAAGGGGACCCGGAATGAAAGGCGGCCGGTGATCCTGAAAGACTTGCCGTCCCGTCAGAAGAATTCGAAATGAAAGGCGATCGCGATGAGAAGAAAGAGCAGAAGCAAAATGACATCGAAGGTGGTGGGCAAAAAAACCGTCCGGATCGCCTGGAAAATGCAAAAGGGAATGATCAATTGACGGGCGATCTCCCTCGCCGTCCGCAGCCGGGGAGGCAAAGTGTAAGGGTTAAATCTTCTGCGCAAAGCCGGAAAACCTCCTTTAGAGAAACGGGATTACTATTATTTTTATGTCCCCGCCGGCAAAATAGTGATTGAAAGGTATTTTTCCCGGGAAATCGGAAATAATGATTGACGAAAAAGATTGGCATCGAATAAAATATAAGATAAAACCTGAACCTTTTAAACGTGACAAAGCCATATGCGTTGAACGGGAGGAGTACAATCCCCACTGCATTCAAGAGAGGGAATCGGCTGGTGGAAGATTCCTATGCAGCGGATTGGAAGGTCGCCCGGGAGCAGCTTTTGCGAAAGACGTCGCCGTCGATTAGCAAAAGCCGGCGGATGCCGTTAACCGAAGGAGTGCCGGATGCAGCCCACTGCATCCGTGAAAAAAGGTGGTACCGCGAATCCCATTCGTCCTTTTGGCGTTTGGGATTTTTTATTTTGGAAAGGAGGAGATCGCATGGAAGAGCTCGAGATCAAAATGCCGACCAAATATGATCCGAAAACGGTGGAACAGGGCCGTTACGAATGGTGGCTCCGCGGAAAATATTTCGAGGCGAAAGGAGAACCGGACAAAAAACCGTTTACGGTCGTCATTCCTCCGCCGAACGTCACCGGAAAATTGCATCTCGGCCACGCTTGGGATGCGACCCTTCAGGACATCATCGTCCGGATGAAGCGGATGCAGGGGTATGACGTTTTGTGGCTCCCCGGCATGGACCATGCGGGCATCGCCACCCAGGCCAAGGTGGAGGAAAAACTGCGGAAGGAAGGAAAGACGAGGTACGATCTGGGCCGGGAAAAATTTGTCGAAGAAACGTGGCGCTGGAAAGAGGAATATGCCGGCCACATCCGGAAACAATGGGAAAAACTCGGCCTTTCCCTCGATTACACGAGGGAGCGCTTCACCTTGGATGAAGGGCTCTCCAGGGCCGTCCGCGAAGTGTTCGTCTCCCTGTACCGGAAGGGCCTGATCTACCGGGGGGAATATATCATTAACTGGGATCCGGAGACAAGGACGGCTTTATCCGACATTGAAGTGATTTACAAGGAAGTGGAAGGGGCCCTCTACCACATCAAATATCCGTTAAAGGACGGAAGCGGCCATATCGAAGTGGCCACGACGAGGCCGGAAACGATGCTGGGGGATACCGCCGTCGCCGTCCATCCGGAGGATGACAGGTACAAGGACCTGATCGGCAAAACGGTCGTCTTGCCCTTCGTCGGCCGGGAGATTCCGATCATCGCCGATGAATACGTGGACAAGGAATTCGGAACCGGAGCGGTCAAAATTACCCCCGCCCATGACCCCAACGACTTCGAGGTCGGAAACCGGCACGGGCTCCCGCGGATCCTGGTCATGAATCCGGATGGGACGATGAATGAAAACGCCGGCAAATACCAGGGATTGGACCGTTTCGAATGCCGGAAGCGGATCGTCGAAGATCTTCGGGAGCTCGGGCTGCTGGAAAAAGTCGAAAAGCATGTCCATTCCGTCGGCCATTCGGAAAGAAGCGGCGCCGTCGTCGAACCGTATCTGTCCACCCAATGGTTCGTCAAGATGGAACCGCTGGCCAGGGCAGCCATCGAACTGCAAAAGGGCGAAGGAAAAGTCCGTTTTGTGCCCGAACGTTTCGAAAAGACCTATTTGCACTGGCTGGAAAATATCCGGGATTGGTGCATTTCCCGCCAGCTTTGGTGGGGACACCGGATTCCCGCCTGGTATCATAAAGAGACCGGCGAGATTTACGTGGACACCGAACCGCCGAAGGACATCGAAAATTGGGAGCAGGATCCCGATGTTTTGGACACTTGGTTCAGCTCGGCGTTATGGCCCTTCTCGACGATGGGCTGGCCGGACACGGAAAGCCCCGATTACAAGCGGTATTATCCGACGGACGTCCTGGTGACGGGCTATGACATCATTTTCTTCTGGGTGTCGCGGATGATTTTCCAAGCCCTGGAATTTACCGGTACGAAACCGTTCAAGGATGTATTGATCCACGGCCTCGTCCGCGACAGCCAGGGAAGAAAAATGAGCAAATCCCTCGGAAACGGTGTCGATCCGATGGAGGTCATCGACAAATACGGGGCCGACTCCCTGCGCTATTTCCTGGCAACCGGTTCTTCCCCGGGGCTGGATTTGCGCTTCAGCACGGAAAAGGTGGAAGGGGTCTGGAATTTCG
>Ga0310836_101451_pt1 | contig 12747 bp, 5 predicted proteins | sample SM_ome_4_FD_201310 | JGI IMG/M metagenome (GOLD analysis project Ga0310836, IMG submission 201310) | Sorghum-adapted microbial communities enriched on stacked mutant (SM) sorghum from Joint BioEnergy Institute, Emeryville, California... ... | reverse complement strand
ATCAGTTAATACCGTATTAACTGCACTTCAATGAGACCGCGCCGGTTAGGCCGCCGGAAAACAGCTCAGCGGTAGAGCACTACCTTGACATGGTAGATTTCTGTTTCAATGAGGCCGCGGCGGTGAAGCCGCGGAAAACCCAAAATGGCGACGTGGCGAGAGCCCCAAAGGCCGAACTTCAATGAGGCCGCGGCGGTGAAACCGCGGAAAACGACAATTTGCACGATATGCAAAAAATGAGTCGCTGTACTTCAATGAGGCCGCGGCGGTGAAGCCGCGGAAAACTCGCGACCGGTGACATTGATATCATCGCGTCTCTTGACGCTTCAATGAGGCCGCGGCGGTGAAGCCGCGGAAAACTCCGCGACGCGGAGCCAATTTTACCTCCCAGCAAGCGCTTCAATGAGGCCGCGGCGGTGAAGCCGCGGAAAACGGTTTCCGTAGTGCCTTAAAATTTGGTCTCTGTAAGGCTTCAATGAGGCCGCGGCGGTGAAGCCGCGGAAAACGGCGTGATGATTTCAGTCATCGGTGGGAGAGGTCCTCGGGGCTTCAATGAGGCCGCGGCGGTGAAGCCGCGGAAAACCGTCTTGGCCACCAGTGGGACCTCATTGTGCTTGTGCTGCTTCAATGAGGCCGCGGCGGTGAAGCCGCGGAAAACAATTGCAGTCAGGATTGAGTCTGACGAGATGCGCGCGCTTCAATGAGGCCGCGGCGGTGAAGCCGCGGAAAACGAGAAGGCAAAGGCGGTAAAAGCCGCATCGTGCCCCGCTTCAATGAGGCCGCGGCGGTGAAGCCGCGGAAAACTTCGATGCCCTGCCGGTCGGAACACGAAAGAAGCTGCTTCAATGAGGCCGCGGCGGTGAAGCCGCGGAAAACAACCTTGGGCGTCGATCTCACCGTAGCTGAACGTCCCAGCTTCAATGAGGCCGCGGCGGTGAAGCCGCGGAAAACGCTGACGCGGTCGCGCGGCCACTCCTCTGGCGGCACCTCGCTTCAATGAGGCCGCGGCGGTGAAGCCGCGGAAAACGGTGCCGAGCTGGCGACGGATCTGCAAGGCCTTGCTGCGGCTTCAATGAGGCCGCGGCGGTGAAGCCGCGGAAAACCTCCGCAGATCGCGCCGCCCTGGACCTGACGAACCGTCACGCTTCAATGAGGCCGCGGCGGTGAAGCCGCGGAAAACGCCTGTTGACCACCTGTTTGTGGTAGCCCGCTGCGTCGCTTCAATGAGGCCGCGGCGGTGAAGCCGCGGAAAACTTGATATGAGCGGCGTCTACTACAACGAGATCGACAAGCTTCAATGAGGCCGCGGCGGTGAAGCCGCGGAAAACCCCAACTTGTCCCGCCGGAGTCTGAAGCGTTGGTGTGGCTTCAATGAGGCCGCGGCGGTGAAGCCGCGGAAAACCATTTGGCCGAGCTCCAGCAAGACGAAAGCGTCACGATGCTTCAATGAGGCCGCGGCGGTGAAGCCGCGGAAAACTGCGCATCGGCGGTCTGAATGTCGCCAAAACGAGAGTCGTGCTTCAATGAGGCCGCGGCGGTGAAGCCGCGGAAAACCGAGAACGCCATCGGCGACATGCCGGAAGACGAGCAGTCGCTTCAATGAGGCCGCGGCGGTGAAACCGCGGAAAACGGCATATGTGGTGCGTGAAACCTCTTGACCATAACACCTTCAATGAGGCCGCGGCGGTGAAACCGCGGAAAACGCTCCTGCCGCAATTCGCCGACCGTCTGCCTGCCGGCGACCTTCAATGAGGCCGCGGCGGTGAAACCGCGGAAAACGATGGCCGAGCGCCGGGCGTTCCTCAACCAGATCCCCTACCTTCAATGAGGCCGCGGCGGTGAAACCGCGGAAAACCACTACGGTATTTTGCAGCTATCGTGGAACTATAAGGCCTTCAATGAGGCCGCGGCGGTGAAACCGCGGAAAACCACATGATTGCCGAGGAGGCGACAGACAAGGAGAAGTCCCTTCAATGAGGCCGCGGCGGTGAAACCGCGGAAAACCTCGGCACGCGTGGTGGCCTTGTAGTCGGGCTCTAGCTCCTTCAATGAGGCCGCGGCGGTGAAACCGCGGAAAACAACTCAAGAGCGTGAAGATCAACCGGAAAACCGGGCAGATCGCCTTCAATGAGGCCGCGGCGGTGAAACCGCGGAAAACCTCAACATCGTACTCGGCCAGCACCGGCATCCACCAGCCCCTTCAATGAGGCCGCGGCGGTGAAACCGCGGAAAACCGCCGCGTAATCCTTGGCGCATCTCCGCAAAAGAAGACTGACCTTCAATGAGGCCGCGGCGGTGAAACCGCGGAAAACCGGCAAGTCCAAGGCGGCGGCCATCGCCGCGGCCATCGTCCTTCAATGAGGCCGCGGCGGTGAAACCGCGGAAAACGTCGGACTGAAGAGGTCGGCAATCGCTCAGTGGGAGCGCCTTCAATGAGGCCGCGGCGGTGAAACCGCGGAAAACGATGAAGAGGGTTTGCTCAAGGGTCGGCCCTTAAATCACCTTCAATGAGGCCGCGGCGGTGAAACCGCGGAAAACCCAGTGCGCTTGTCGCGAATGACTCCGTAGGCCGTCCTTCAATGAGGCCGCGGCGGTGAAACCGCGGAAAACCCGGATCGCCCCTGAGCTGTCTGCGCCCGATGACAAGGGCCTTCAATGAGGCCGCGGCGGTGAAACCGCGGAAAACCGACATATGCTGATCTGTGGGCTTTTGCGCAGACGAGCGGCCTTCAATGAGGCCGCGGCGGTGAAACCGCGGAAAACCTGTACGCTCTGAGTGCCGCACCGCCGGGCTCGACTTTCCTTCAATGAGGCCGCGGCGGTGAAACCGCGGAAAACGCCCGCGCGGCCATCGGCCCGCCCACGGAAGACCCTCGGATCCTTCAATGAGGCCGCGGCGGTGAAACCGCGGAAAACATCTCAGATCGAAAAGGTTCGCGCCGCATGCGTGAACGTCCTTCAATGAGGCCGCGGCGGTGAAACCGCGGAAAACGAGTATCGCGTTTTACCGGAGTGGTGACATGAGAGCACCTTCAATGAGGCCGCGGCGGTGAAACCGCGGAAAACTCCGTTAACGACTGAATAACCTCGCGCGCGGTCTTCACCTTCAATGAGGCCGCGGCGGTGAAACCGCGGAAAACTCAAAGAAGTCGATTTTGGCGAGTTTTCGGCTGGCGATCCTTCAATGAGGCCGCGGCGGTGAAACCGCGGAAAACACGCAAATGGCTACCTACCGCGTCACGCTCACCGATGGGCAACTTCAATGAGGCCGCGGCGGTGAAACCGCGGAAAACACTCGCCCGTCTCCACCACGGCGCGCCGGCTGGGCCCCGTACTTCAATGAGGCCGCGGCGGTGAAACCGCGGAAAACTTGGTACAAGCGCCCAAAGATTGTCGATTGCGTCTCTCCTTCAATGAGGCCGCGGCGGTGAAACCGCGGAAAACGCACGTGGCTGGGCTAGTTGTCAAGAGGAGGGAGGCCTTCAATGAGGCCGCGGCGGTGAAACCGCGGAAAACTCGAGCGGCTAACAGCGCGCGATGCGGAGCTGACGACCTTCAATGAGGCCGCGGCGGTGAAACCGCGGAAAACATACCGCTTCCACGCGATGACCGCTGACGTAAACATGCTTCAATGAGGCCGCGGCGGTGAAACCGCGGAAAACAGTGTCATGACGGAGTGATACTACGTCACGTGTCGTACCTGCTTCAATGAGGCCGCGGCGGTGAAACCGCGGAAAACCTCATGCTTGGAATTACCCAATCGGGATGGTTTTCGTCGCTTCAATGAGGCCGCGGCGGTGAAACCGCGGAAAACCTAGACTCTTCTCTGCTCACTAGCCAGCTATTGGATAGCTTCAATGAGGCCGCGGCGGTGAAACCGCGGAAAACACCGTGACCATCACGCGCACGACTAAGGACGGTTGCGTTGCTTCAATGAGGCCGCGGCGGTGAAACCGCGGAAAACGCGACCATCGAAGATGGCCCGTAAGCACGTCAACAGCGGCCTTCAATGAGGCCGCGGCGGTGAAACCGCGGAAAACGGACGCGGGCGGTTGCTCAGACGATGTCGGAGTCGAACCCTTCAATGAGGCCGCGGCGGTGAAACCGCGGAAAACGGCCGTCGAGCAGCGCGCGGATCATCGGGCCGCTGAGCTTCAATGAGGCCGCGGCGGTGAAACCGCGGAAAACTTTCAGAGCACCTTCCGTAGTGTGATCATGCAAAGCTCGGCTTCAATGAGGCCGCGGCGGTGAAACCGCGGAAAACAGCCGTCCTGCAACGAAATGATCGGCCGACGATTTTCGCCAGATATGCGAGCGCTCCCTCCGCCAGCGCCATGCAACATGCGCCGGGCGTGCTCCCGAATTTCACGATGTCAAACAACACGCTGCTCCACAAGCGTTTTTTCGGCCCGCGAGCGCTGCCGGGGCGGCGCGCACCACCGCAGCGCTCGCACGTGCATCGGCGACACGCCCCCGCCTAACCTTCATATCACGACGGAGCTTCGATTCACACTCGGGTAAACGTGGCGTGGGCAGTAGACCCGCTGGTGATCAGCACAACAGCACGAGTGTCGTTTCGGGCGGACGCCGGCGAGATAGGGCGCTTACTGCCACCCCGCTACTCCACCGCTGCAAACAAGCCCAGGCCGAAATGGCAGCCATACCCGAGCGCGAGCGGACCTTCGATCGGCTCCGAGAATGTCAAACGCACAAACGTACCGATGCGGTCGAATTGGCGCTCGCGACCACGCGAACGGAATCTGTGGAAATGAACTGGGCGCCGCGGACGGCGATGGATGGGGCGCCCCACTTGCGAATGCGGTCCGCCCTCTAATCCATCTCCAAGCGCTGGCTGGGCTTCTGACCCATTGATCAGCTCGACCTGAATGGGATTGGGCAAACCCCGCCGGGAAAGGAGGCGTCGAATTTCAGCCGGGTAGCCGCCCGACTTGAGGTGCCCCGCGGCTAAGAATGGCGTGACACTTACCCAGCGTTTGGATTTTCTCAACAGCGCGCTGGCATCGCAGAAGTCCGACGGTTGGCCGAAGCCTTCGAGCGCGAGCCGCCACTCCTGACGCGCCTGAGGAGAATCGCTGTCACCGTCCTCATCGATCGCCGCAGCTTGCGATACCCATAGCTTGGTCAACTGATCGAGCTTTTGTTGGACCTCTCGGTCAAATCCTTGCCGCGCAAAGACAACGATGTGATCGATCTCGTCGTCTCCATCCGCGTCCTCCGGAAGCCAAAAGGCATGTCGGTGCTCCGCATCTCTGAGAGGCCGGTCCTCGGCATCTCGCCCAGAGATCACCATTGGCGCTCTCGGTCGCCGGCGACCGGATTCGTCAGATGCCCACCCGAACTGGGCGAGGGCAGCCAGTCGCATCAACTCGCCGATCTTGACCGCATCTTCGATGCGCGGCCGCGGTCGGCCGGCGAGCACGTAACGGGCGACGGTCGGGAGCCTGTGGTCGCCCTGCGGCTTCGAGCGCGCCGCTCGCGGAAGAGGTGCGAGCGGTTTGCGGAAATAAACCACATCGCGGCTCGCCGGCGGCCGGGTCCAGCCGAAGCGCTGATAGTCGCTCGTATCGAGTGTCAGCGCATCCAGCAGCCGTTCGGGAAGCGTATTTTCGCGTGCTGATGAAAGATTCTTCTCGCTGAGTGGCTTGCCCCTTCCTGCGTTCGCTTTGCGGCGTACTTGCTCATCGAATTCGGCGAGCAATCGTTGCCTTTCGGCAGCGTAAGCATCGGGTGACAGTGGCACAATGAGTCGGACCGGTTCACCCTCAAGGGTGCGCTCAGACTGTTCGCCGTCATTCGGAACACAATTAGGCTCACCATCCCAATCCACCACCTTACAATCGACCCAGCTTTCGGCCCGGCCGAGATAGCCGAGGCCGGATGCGAGATCGCAGGCAAGCGCATGAAGATGCTTCGGTGGGTTCACCTCTGGCCACGCCGCAATGATCTCGGCATCGGCCGGAAGCCGAACGAAGGCGTCGAAAACGAGCGTGGTGTCTTCGCGCCCCTTCTTTATCTCGCCGATCGGCATGTAGTGCCGCGTATGCGTGTGAACAGCAATCTCCGGCAGGCAATACACCGGTGGCCGCTCGGCGAGCACGTCGATGAGCGCCGCGAGATCGTCCTTGGACCATCGCTGTCGATCGCCCTTGCGCCAGTAGGTCGCGATGAGTGCCCTCAGAATGCGCCACGGCTCCGGCGGCCAGGCCACATCGGCCTCGTTGACGTTCCGGCCCCAGGGGGTGGCGTGATAGCGGCCGGTTGGAAAACGGAAGACGATCGCGAACATCAGTCATCACTTCCGTTGTTGCCTGCTCCCGATTCCGCTTCTAGCTGTTCTCGCCTTCTGCTTCGCGCGCGAGAAATCGCGTATTTGGCAATCGTTACTCTACGCCCCGCGCGTTTATCGTTCTTGGGGGCGAGGGCGTCAGAATGCGTATCGGCTAGCTTGTTGATTGCCTCCGTCGTTTCCTCGGCCAATTGGTCCGGGTCCTTGAGAGCTTCGACGAGTCTTTTGCTAAAGTCATCGGAGATGTTGCAACCTTTGACCTCAATTTTCTCGACCTCAAACTCGCACTCGCGCCGACGCTGACAGCCGTTCATCAGCACCGCACCGATCTTGTACAGGGCGAACCGAATCAAAAAATCCTTTGCAAGTTCCTGGATTGCATAGGCCCGGATCTGGCGAAGATCGAGGTTGAAGTAAGCGACGGTACGTTTGGGAGAATAGCGGTCGCGCGAATAGATAACGTTTCCATATCCTTCCTTGGCGGTTTGGGTCGCCGTTTTCGAGGGCTGATTCCGATCAAATTTCGCTCCTCCTCCAGGCGCGACCTGCACGTCCTCGGACTCAATGAACGCACCAAGGGCGCGAGGTAACCGTACGACCCCGCCAATACTCTCCAGCATGACTCCATGGATGAGCGAATTCGGATCATATTTCAGAAGAACCGGCGCCAACTGGCGGAGCGGGTCATAGGGTCGCTCTTCGTCGAACCCAACCTCCCGCTTAAGCTCCTCGAACCAATCGCTCTTTTCTATGTAAACCGAATTCAATCGATGCGCTTCGAGCGTTGACCACGTGAAAGGCTGATCGTTCTCATCGACGACCTCGACATATGGAATGTTTGCAAGCGGCTCTCTCCAAGTGTCCCCGTCCCAGCATGAGGCCTCCATCAGGTTGGCCATACTTTGTGGCGACTCCACCAAAAGATTCTGATGCCCGCTCTTGGGCTCGATGTATGTAGCCGCTCCCAAATTCGGGAAGTTCGTTGGATATATGGTGTGGCCCTGTATGGGCTTCAGGTCCGCCTCGATGAGCAGTCGCGGTGTTTTCTCGAGCGCTGAAAGATCAAGCGGCATCGTCTGTTTCCTCCTGGCGTTCGTCGAACGGATAGGCGCGTTGCATGAGATAGGTCAGGGCGAACTCGTCGATCGGAATGAGCAGCGCGGCCGCGAGGCGCGCGGGATCGACAGAAGCCGCGAAGCTTCGTGCTGTCTGGAACGGCGAGCGGATGCCGGAAGCGTGCGCCCGGCGCATTGCCTCGCGCACTGCTTCGCCGATTTCACCACGGCGCAGCCGCGCGAGCAGACCAGGAGGAATCGGCAACGCCGTCCCTTCGGAAAGACATTGCCGGCTCTCCGGCTGAGATTTGGGTCCTACGCGCAAGTGCGCATCCGGCGTGAAAAGCGGTTTCAGCGCGGCATACGCGAATGGAATCGTTCCGCCACTCGGAGACTTGCGCGGCGCGAGCCACGCCGGCTGCGCCCAAACCAGCCCCGCCAGCAGCGCCGCGCAGCGTGCGTCGTCGAAAGCGGGCGGACCTTCCAGGAACGCGGCGATCGCGGCGAGGTCGGCCGTGGTTGAGCCCGCCAGCGGCTTGTCGTCCAAGCCGCGGCGCGCCTGCTCGATCAGCCGGCGGTCAAGCACCGCGATCATGTTCCGGACAAGGTTGCCCGAGCCCCAGACGACCGTAGGAGGATCACGGTCAGCCCATTGCCGGATGCGGCGAGCGATGGTTTCCTCCACAACGGGCGCGAAATGCGCGGCCATGGGAGGCGTGGTCTTCGGCGCGTCGCTCCTCCAATCAGCTAAAGCGCCCCTGCTATCGCCGGTTCGAACTTGGCTGTTTGCTTCGGCAGCGTCATCCGATGTTTCCGCATTGGTATTTGAATCACTGTCCGCAATCTGCTGCTCTGACCAACCAAGGCTGGCGAGCGCTGCCGCAATTCGGAACTCGGGGGTATCATCTGCAGCATCGATAACCCATTCGCGCCTCAAGAGGGGCAGAGGCCTTTGATTTCCCTTTTCCGGATCGCGCGCGGCGGCGCTCTTTGCGAAATAATTCATTACCTCCCCAACGGCGATCAACACGCGCTGAATGACCTGCGGCGCGTCATCTTTCGTCATAGCCAAGATCGCCTCATCCAGACGCAAAGCCAGTGTTTGGAGATGATGTGGCGCAACGAAGTTCTTACCTTGTGCGTCGAGCTCGCGGGCGTGTTGTCGAAACCGGACCAGCCAATGTCCTGCATCGAGATCATTCAACAGGCGCGCCTTCGCACGCGGTTCGACGCGAATTCGACCCTTTGGCGTTGCAGAGAGCGCCTCACCGCGCCTCTGCAGGAAGGCGAAGCGCTCAAACGCCGTAATCCCCCGGTTCACACCGAGAGTTGCGACCGCGCGGGCGAAATCGATAGTGTCGTTTACGAGTTGGCGGCCTAGCGTAGCCCTTCCCTCGGATAGGAGAATGCGGATTTCAGTGAGGCTTGCGGGACGCTCCCATAGCGGCATCCACATCTCGAATGAGGCGCCGACGAACTTTCCTTTGCTCTTTCGCTTCTCGTCAACAAGAGAGCCGCTCGTTCCTTCTGTTGCGCTTGAATAAACGGTAAACGGGTAACTGAGCCTCACTGAGTTGGCACTCCCAAGCCTACGAGTAGCACTCGCAGCAAAGAGCAAGGTGCCTTCCATCAACAAAACATAGTCCCAGGGGTTTATCAGCGTGTCTCGCTTAAACCCGACCGTGGCATTGGCGCCGCCACTTGCACCAGGCGAAAATTGGCCGATAGCCAGCAACTTCTTTTTCGGAGAGCCGTTGATTTCGACCTCGGACACGCCCATCAGGGATTGGCTCAGTGTTTCGAAGAGCGCCGTTTCCAATGATTGCTCGGCACGCTCGGATGGCCTGCCAGTGTTGGTGTCAAACAGGTCGGTTAATCGACACATGAAATTGTTTGAAAAGTCAGTTCGCCCATCATTGCCGCCAGAGCCGAGCAGCGGAGTTGCCAAAAATCCATCTTGAGCGAACAAAGTAACGGCGTCATACCAAAGAAGCGCGCAATCCTTTAGCTTCGAGCGAAGCTCGATCCGAATGGAATCTTTTTGCACGCCATCAGGCTTCTTGGCGATCTTGTTCCGCTCAAGAATGCTCTGAGCTTCCTTGATCGCCTCTCTATAGGCCGAAAATCGTTCTGCAGTCGCTTCGGCAATCGGTCCAATACCAAGTTTGTTGTCATTCGGAAAAAACCCGCTGCCACCGTTCCACGGCGCGATGATCGGCGACGGCGCATAGTCCTCCAGGAAAAAACGAAGAAGCTCATCGCGATCGAGACGGGTGCGGAGATAAAAGCGCTCGTTCGCCCACCAGCCGCGCGCGGCAGGGTCGGCCGCTTCGCCTTTGACGTTGTTTTCCGGCGAGGATACGAGCCGCAGCACGCCGAGCGCCTTGAGGTAATTTGCCAACGGGATTGGTGCACAACCGTCGAGACGGTGGGTGTGGATTTCACTCATGGGCGTCTCCAAGCGCAAACGCGGGTAAGGCCCCGCTCGCTGCGTTGCGCTCGCTCGCGGAGGCCCGCCAATCGGCGATCGTCAGCAGCGCTTCCAACCACGCCAGTCGGAAAGGCCCGTAGCGGTCGAGCAGCGCGCGCGTGCGCTCGGTCCAGCTCGCGCCCGTCACCTCGTCCTCCCCCAGCTCCATGATGCTCAGGCAAAGCTCGGTCTCGGGACAAACCACGCCGCCGCCGAGATCGACGGGAGGGAGCTTGTCGCCTTCCCAAATTCCGCGCGCGAAGCGCGCGCCCTCCTGCTCGCCGTCCGGCAGCTTCTCGTCGGGGCGAGCTCGCAGCGACATCCGCACCTTTCCGTGGTGGGCCGCAATCAGATAGGCGACGAGATCGCCGTCGCGTCGCCACTTCTCGTGGGCGAGGAAAGCGAGCGCCGAGGCGAGCTCGTGCCGGAAATACGGACGCTTGTGCCGCAGTCGCCGCTTTTCAGTCTTGGCAAGTAGCAAGCCTTGGAATTGTAATGGGTCCGACAGCCCGCCCCGCATGGTGCATTGAAACACCTGATGGGCTTTGCCGAGATCGTGCCACCGCGCTGCCTGCACGATCGCCTCGGTCTCAGTCGCCCCAAGACCAACCGCTGCGCACAGCCTTTTGGCCGTGGCCACCACATGCTCGGTGTGATCCTTCAGCGTAACCGGCCGCGAGAATCCTTCGTTGCTTTCTTCCTCTTCTTCCTGATCGCTGTCTGTCTGATCAAATGTCAGAATTGTCGTTCCAACGGGGACGGGCTCTTCGCCTTCTTCACCAACAAAACCCAGCTTCGAATCATAGCCCCCTGCGGTGACATCGACGAGCAACGTCACGCCGGGCCAGGGCGCTCCATCAAGCCGCCGCCACCCCGGTGGCACGTCCGAGCGGGTATTCTCGCCTGCCCGCCATAATGGATCGGGCACATAAACTGGCAGCTTGCGATCGTGCAGAGCTTTAACCCATTCCCTCGCCTTGCCGATCGAGACGGGGCAGAGTTCTTCGCCCGAGGCACGCAGGGGAGGCATTTTCGGGTCAGCCGCGAGCGCCTTCAGGTCGCGCCAGAACACATGAACGTCCGTGTCGCTCGCATCGCGGACATAAGGCGAAATATCGACGTCGAAGCCAGTGAGATCAGGATCGGTATCGAACAGGTCGACCAGGTCATTGCAGCGGATCACACGGCGCCAAGGCGCCAATTGACCGGGATCGCCGAGATTCACCGGCGCGGCGTCGGACAGCGCAATCAACCTATCCCGCGCCTGACGCAAATCTGACGGCGGGTAGGGTCGCGCCAGCTCTTCCGCCGTCTTGTCGTCTTCCCGCGCGCCGATGAGGTCGATCCAGTAAACAGGCGTTCCTCCCTCATCCTTTTTTCGCTCGCCGTAGCGGTTGACCCGCCCGAACCGCTGCACCAGCGAAGCCCAAGGCGCAAGCTCGGTAATCATGACGGCCGACGAGATGTCGACACCCGCTTCGATCGCCTGGGTGGCGATGACGATGCCGTTATCGGCCGCCATCAGCCGTTCCATTTGCCTACGGCGATCTTCCGGCCGGAAGCGCGAGTGGATGAGGATAAGATCGCTTTCACTTACGCCGATTTTGAGCAGCGTGGCGCGAAGCTTCTGTGCACGGTCGACCGTGTTGACAATGACGATCGTTCGCCCCTCACGCGCCCGCTGCTTCTGCACGAAATCTGCAAGGTCGCAAATGTAAGCCCCGACCTCGCCTTTGTTCGCACTCCGGGGAGCAAATGGAGCCTGGCAAATCGGCTTTGAGGCTTCGATGAGTCGTCGCACGTGCGGCGAGGCTGCATCGGTTGGTACATCTGCGGGTACTCGCAGAACCCATTGCGGCGGCGGAAAATCCACTGTTCGCAGCCACTCTGGATCGAGCGTCGCCGAAACCCACAGGCTCTTCGTCGGGAGCGCGGATTTCAACCGTTGACGGAAGGCAGCAAGCTGCGCCGAAGTCGCAAGCCCCGCGCCCATGAGCTGAACTTCATCGAACACCCAAAACGCATCATTGTGGAGCATCGCGAATTCGGTCGGCCACCGCGCCCGACCCGAAGCATAGCCGCGCATCAGAGCGCGCGAGAGCAGCATATCCTGTGTGCCGATGAGAATTGCGGGCCGTTCTGGCGCCTCGTACCAGCGAGGTCGACCTTTTCCTTGCTCAATACCTCCCATCAACAAATAAACGTCGTCAAACGAAGGAAGGTTTTCGCCAAGACCCGCCTCACCCAAATGCTTCAACCAATTTCGAGTATTCCGTTCGGTCTGCTCGACAAGTGTACGCATCGGCAAGCAATAAACCAAACGGCGCGGGGTCGAGTTGGGATGGGCTCGTCGCCGCCAAAGCCATGCCACGATCACGGCTGCTGTTTTGCCAAGACCTGTCGGCGCGATGAGGACGTCCCAATCGTGTTCTGCGAGAGCTTTTTGGTAGGCGTAAGGATGGGCCCCGGTGGCGATATGAAAAAATCTAACGTAGTTCATGAGTTGATGCCCCCCGACGTGAGATATCGCTCACCTCTCACACGAATTTAATGCTTGAGAAGCTGACGCATTCCGACAAGTGGGTCGCTTCGAAAGCCCTGTCGAAGAATTCGCCCCCATAGGAAATCACGCCCCGTCTATCATTTCTCCCGTGGTAGGAAGCCGCTGTTTCGCTGTATCCTCGCGCGCCGTTTGGTGCGTTGAGCACGAGCGGACGGCTTCATGGCTGCGGGATCGGCCGTTGACCGGACCGAGAGTTGCAATGGTGAACACGATCGTCAGTAAAAGGAATTCCCTACCGCAAAGAACTCCGATATCTGTCATCAAACTTGATAGATCATGAAACTAGATCCATGACATGCCCGAGTCAACAAAAACGATGAGCACGTCTCTTCTGCGGTGGAGTGTCGAGCAA
>Ga0310836_101448_pt1 | contig 12778 bp, 12 predicted proteins | sample SM_ome_4_FD_201310 | JGI IMG/M metagenome (GOLD analysis project Ga0310836, IMG submission 201310) | Sorghum-adapted microbial communities enriched on stacked mutant (SM) sorghum from Joint BioEnergy Institute, Emeryville, California... ... | reverse complement strand
ACCCGTTAGCATGATGACACTTGAGAAAATCTGAATGACGGAATCATTTAAAGTCGAACTCACATTGTCGATATCGTTTGTTACCCTGCTCATCAATTCGCCGTATTGACGCTTATCAAAAAACGGCAGAGCAAGCTTTTGCAAGTGGCTGAAAGTTTGGATCCGCATTTTATAAACGGTCTTCTGGGCGATGCCGATCATGAGAATGTTTTGCGACCACTGAAAGGCGGCATACAAAAAATAGACGATGGCAAGTTCAATTAAAACGCGAGCGAAGCCGGCAAATTTTCCAGCAACGATAAAGCGATCGACGGCCCGCCCGATTAAAAACGGCCCGAGTAGACCTAAAACGGAACTCGCGATCACCATCAGCACTACGATGAAAAGCAGCTGTTTACTTTCGGCTAAATACTTCCAAATGCGTCTAATCGTATCAAATTTCGGCTTTGGCGCCTTTTTCTTCGTTTCCACAGATGCCTTAGCAGGTGCAGTCAGCCGTTTATGTTGAAAGGGTTCTTTGATTGCCTTGATCATGACGCCACGCCCTTTCCTAACTGAGATTCATAGATTTTTTGATAGAGCGGGGTAGTCTTAAGAAGCTCGCCATGCGTCCCTTCGGCCAAGAGCGCCCCATCGTCAATTAACAAAATGCGGTCCGCTTCCATCGCCGTCGTCACTTTTTGCGTAATGATAAAAGTGGTGCACTGATAGATTTTGAGAGCGGAAAGCAGTTTTGCCTCCGTCTTTAAATCAAGGGCGCTTGTGCTGTCATCTAACAATAATATTTTCGGCCGGCGGACGAGGGCGCGGGCAATCGACAGACGCTGCTTTTGTCCCCCCGACAAATTGACGCCTTTTTGCCCTAGGATGGTGTCATACCCGTCAGGCAAATGGATAATCGTTTCGTGAATTTGCGCATTTTTAGCGGCTTCGATAATTTCTTCAAAAGTGGCGTCGGGTTTTCCCCAAGCAATGTTTTCTCGGACGGACCCTGTAAAAAGCAAAGCCTCCTGCGGCGCGTATCCGATCTGCCTGCGGATTTCGGCGAATGTTAAATGTCGGACGTCTGTATCATCCAAAAATACACCGCCTTCGGTCACATCATATAACCTCGGTATGAGTTGAAATAAAGACGATTTCCCGGAACCCGTCGCCCCCATGACGGCGACCGTCTCACCGGGGTTAACAGTAAAAGAGACGTTTTTCAGCACCAGTTTTTCTGTTCCCGGATAACGGAACGAAACATTTTCAAATGACACCTTGCCTTTAAAATTTGGAATGGAGGCAATTGTTGTATCCGCTTCTTTAAGATCAATTTCGGCCGCAAGCACCTTGGAAATGCGTCCAGCTGAAGCCATCGCTCGGGAGACGGCCATGATAATCCAAGATAACGGGGAGAAAGCAGCGGTAATCCGAGTCGCATAGTTGATGATCGCGACAACTTCCCCGACTTTGACCGTTCCAGCTTGGATTTGCCCATGACCGAACCATAATATGCCGATAATACTAAGGTTCATAACGAGTGTCAGCACCGGCATGGTCGTCTCCATCAAACGAAGCGTTGAAACCGTTCGTTTTTTCAAGTCGTCCGCTGCTTCTTCAAACCGCCTGTTTTCGTAATCGGATCGGAGAAGAGCTTTGATCAGGCGAATCGCTTGTAAATTTTCTCTCATCACACGGTTGACGAAATCAAGTTTTTCCTGAACCTTCCGGAACATGCGGCCGCCTTTATTCATCGCCCAGATTAAAAAAGCGATCAGAAAGGGGATGACTACGGCAATAAACAACCCTAATTTCACATCAACAAGTAGGGCCATGACGGTTCCGATGACAACAGTTAATGGTGCGCGCAACATGATGCGCAAACTCGTAAACACGGTGTTTTGAATTTGCGTAATATCGTTGGTCATTCTCGTAATCAACGAAGATGTTGGAAACTGATTAAAGTTGGCAAAGGAAAAGGACTGGATTTTTTTAAAAACGGCGACCCTTAACGAATAACCAAAGGTCTGACTTGTATGCGCCGCATAAAAAGATCCGATGATGCTGCCGATGAATGATACGAGGGAGATCCCGAGCATCACCGACCCCCAAAGTAAAATTTGACCGAGATCTTTTTTCAAAATCCCTGTATCAATCACTTTGGCAATAAGGAGCGGCTGCATGAGCTCGACCATCAATTCGATCAGCATAAAACATAAGGCGATGGCCGCCGTCCAACGGAGCGGTTTTAAGTATTTAAAAACAAGCATCAACATAACCTCCGGTGAATCCCTAAGATGTAACAGAAAAGTCCGACAAATGAGTGCACGTTTAAGGGTAAATGATGTTATAAAGATTATACACTAATTTCGATATCCGAAATAAATAAGTTGATTGGTTTTCTTTCAAATAAAGAAAACTTGGCTCCACCTTTGCCTAAAAGACTTGGCGGAGCCTTCGTTGCACTTCATGCTGGACTGAAAAAATTTTATACTTTCTTACCTGACAAAAAAAGCGCTCCTTTTATGAACGCGCTTATTATTGGTTCTTTATTTCTTTTATTGGACTAAACTCCCAATCTGTGCCGCTATCATTATTTTCCTGTAAATCGCCTCCGGGAAGATTCGGAAACTCATTTTTTCCGTGTATAACTGTCGCTCCTCCTGTAGCTTTAAATGTTTTGCAAAAAATGGTCCCTATGATCGTGCCCCCTCCGCTCATCTCAACATCAGCATAAGGGGCATATATCAATTGGGATATGGTCGAATTGCCACCACTAATTTTAAAGTTATCACCGAGCGTAATAATGGTGCCAATAAAACCAGAGCCACCACTCATGATGATATCGGTATTTTCGGCAAACAGGGTTCCAAAAATCTTTTGTGCACCATCTAGCTTAAGGGAAGCGCCCTTATAGTACACTTGAAGCTTATCGACCGATTTAGAATCATTAATCGTGCTACCGGCACCCATATTAAACTCATCTCTTATATAGATGGTTAATTTCCCTGTCCCTTTTAAGACTATATGGCCGTTCTTTATATCCAAATCATTTACTACAATACTTCGGTCAGAATTCCCTACATCAATATATAAGGTATAGTTACTTGATAGACTTATAGAATTAAAAGCCATATCACGATCTAATTGCAGCGTATAGTTATCGGCCCAATATTGTTCAATACTCAAATTCCCGTTTTTAATGACATAATTTCCATCTTGTATTTTAGTATCTTCGGCTAAATCATACGTGGGATAACTCGGAAATTCAGGGCGATTGAGAATGACGGTTTCCTGTAATGGTATAATTTTATTCGTTAAATTATACCAGTCTGGTACATCAATGGATGAGCTTCCCCCGTTTTCTCCGACATAAATGTCGCCGCTGATGCTAGCACCACCATCCAAAATGATGGACTTTGAACCAGATAAATTTGTTCCTGCATCCCCTTTTATACTGGCGCCACCACTTAAATCAATAGTTCCATTTGCGAATACGGTCATTGATTGTGGTAGATGAATTTGTTTACTTTGATCGTTCCAAAAAATACGCACCGTTTGTTCAACTTTCCTATATGTATGTTCACCGATATACCCAGTCGATATCACTTTATATTCCCGCATGTTGTCATCGTCATTTTCATCGACTAAAACCATGTCTATCTTTGCCTTGGGTTTCTCACCGAATGATGGTTCAAAGTCCTTATAATCTTTGCCATTAAGAGTCATGACTTCCGATTCAATGGATTGAAAATAAGTTGTCTTATCTTTAACATCCTGATAGCGACTGACGATATGCTGAATTTCGTTTTTGGCATAGGTGATTCCCGATTCGGCAATATAATAGACAGCCTGATATTGGCGCTCTTTAGCGTTAAACTTCGTGTTTGAAAGCGCCATTTGAGCACTGCTTAATCCAATGATCATCGCAATGGTAGCAATCAATAACACAATGACCAAAGCCGCCCCATTTTCATTTCGCAACATTTTTTTCAAACGGAAGCGCATGGGTATACTTACTCCCTTTCAATATAAATAGAAGTCATTAACGTTTCTTTTCCATTTCCTTTTGCGTTTTCCCCCGTAATCTTAATGGTGACTTTATTTTCACCAGGAGTAAATGTGACGTTCGAGAGGCCATTGACAATCGTCTGACCGTTTTTTTCTAAGCTATCATGTGCTGCATTAAACTGATAGACATCATTGTTATTGATAATCATGGTATGGTTGTCCGGAAAATCCACATGGTCGGCACTGCGAAGTGCTTTTGTTAAAACATTCATCGCTAATCGCATGTTGGATTGATCTTGCACTTGATCAATTTGCAGATTCCATTGTTTTTCCATAAGAAAATAGATGGAACTTGCCATTAGAAAAACCAAGGCTAGCAGACTAATAGCTGTCAGCACTTCGACGAGGGTAAACCCTTTATTATTTTTTATCATCGAATCACCCGCTAACCTTTCCATATGACTAATCTTTCCATTTGTGCCATAGCTTTTCTCATGGATGGATCACTGTATACTCTTACTAATACATCGGTCATGGGCTCATCTTTTATTTGTATTTCCACGCGTATATAGTAATCTCTCTCAACTTTGTAATAACAAGTGTCCCGTTCGCAATGATCGTCTATAGAAAAACCGCCACTTTCCAACTGCTTTATACCATCATCAAGACTATACTGCGTGCTTAAGTTGTAAATCTCTTCTATTTGAGTTTGTGCGGCATAGGTCGCATCTAATAGTGTCTTAGATTCCCCACTGGTGCTGGCGAAATTTAAGGTAACCATTATAAAAGGGATCACGATCATTGACAGAATCGTGATAGCTGTCAGTACTTCAACTAATGTTAGGCCTTTCTGGTTCAATATAAGACCCTTCGGCGATTTTTCCCTTCCATTCACGATTACCGGCAACCTTTCACTAGAAATTATTCAGAAAAAAATTATAGAAGTTTTCAATAGATCGATTATAATAGACATAAAGACCTATAAATATGACATTTTTTACTTGCAAAAGACATTTTTCCTAAAACATGAATAACTTATCTGTAAAAATATTATATAATTTATCAATACTAAAAGAAAAGTGACGAATGGTTGGCATTTATTAAGTGAGACTTTAAGCAAGGAGGGGATGAACATGGTTCTAACCTCTAAAAAACGCCTCGGCGATATATTAGTTGAATCGGGTCTATTGACACCTGAAGATATTCTGAAAACATTGGAAACTAAACAAGCCGATCAAAAACTCGGTGACGCCCTAATCCAGAACGGTTTGATTACCGAAACCCAACTGATTGAAGCACTCGAGGCTCAACTAGGTGTCCCTCATGTCAATTTATATAAGTTTCCGATTGACCGAAGCTTAGTGACGGTGCTTTCAGAAGAAGAAGCCAAACAAAAGGAAATTATCCCTATAAAAAAAGAAAGCAACCGGTTGACAGTTGCCATGGCCGACCCGCTTGACCTATTTACAATCGAAGAATTACGGATGATGACCGGATTTGAAATCGAACCCGTCATTGCGACGAAAGAAGAAATTCGCAGAACCATCAGCAAGGTTTATGAATCGGACAGCACGTTGAACGAACTAATGAGTCAAGTCGCTAAAGACAATAAAGACACCGGCGAAACCGTCGACAATGATTCACCCATCGCCAAACTCGCAAACCGCATTCTCTTCAACGCCATTGATCAACGAGCCAGTGACATCCACATTGACCCTCATGAAAACCGGGTGACGGTTCGCTATCGCATTGACGGCAACTTAAAAACCGACCGTGAACTGCCAAAAGATATGCAGAACATGCTCACAGCCAGAATTAAAATCATGTCCAATTTAAATATTACCGAAAACCGCCTGCCCCAAGACGGGCGGGTGAAGCTGACGGTTGAGGGACACCCGATTGATTTACGCGTCTCGACAATACCGACGGTTCATGGTGAAAAAATTGTTTTGCGGGTGTTGGATTTGCAAAACACGGTTCATGACCCGCAAAAAATTGGGCTGACACCAGAAAACTTAAAGACGTTTATCCGTTTTATTGAAAAACCAAATGGTATCGTTTTGATCACCGGTCCGACGGGTTCCGGAAAAACATCAACCTTATATTCCGCTTTAAACCATTTGAATAAAGAGGAAGTCAACATCATCACGATTGAAGACCCTGTGGAAATTCATTTGGACGGCATCAATCAAATCCAAGTCAATCCGAAAATTGGTTTGACGTTTGCCAGCGGATTGCGCTCTATACTGCGCCAAGATCCGAACATCATTATGATCGGTGAGATTCGCGATACGGAAACAGCAGATATTGCGATAAGGGCTTCCTTAACCGGTCACTTAGTCTTGAGCACTATTCACACGAATGATTCCGTCAGTACAATCACACGATTACTCGACATGAAAGTGGAACCGTTTTTAATTGCCACATCATTAACCGGGGTGATTGCGCAGCGGCTCATTCGCACGGTTTGCCGCGATTGTTCGGAATACGAAGCCGCAACCGTTCGCGAAAAAGAAATTTTTGCCGCGCGCGGGCTCACATTGGACAAGGTGAAACGCGGAAAAGGATGCCGCAGTTGCAATATGACCGGCTACCGCGGCCGCATAGCCATTCACGAAATGCTCTCGGTAGATGCGGAAATCAGAAGGCTCATTATGGATCATGAACATGCGAATCGAATCCGAGACTATTTGACACAAAAGAAGATGAAGTATCTCATCGACGATGGTTTTTTAAAAGTTTTACATGGGTTAACGACGACCGAAGAAGTTATTCGAGTCGTCACAGGAGCTGAAACATTATGACTGCTAAAGAACGCGTCGACGCTCTATTAATCAATGCTTTTCACAGCCGCGCTTCCGACTTGCACTTAACCGTAGGGGCTCGGCCGACTGTGCGCATTAACGGAACTTTGAGGCGCCTAGACCATCCGACCCTCGCCCCAAATGATACGGAAGAAATAGCCATGGCGATCATCCCAGACAACCTTAGGCAGGCATTTTCGGATAGAGGAGAAATTGATTTTTCCTACAGCATCCAAGGCGTCTCGCGGTTCCGCGTGAATATTTACCGCCAGCGCTCATGTTGTGCTTTAGCTTTCCGAATCGTCCCGACCGAAGTGCCGAGTCTTGAGGATTTGGGAATGCCGGAAATTCTTAAAAAAATCGCGGAACGCCCACAAGGCCTGGTACTGGTGACGGGGCCAACAGGAAGCGGGAAATCGACAACGCTCGCAGCAATGATTAATTATATGAATGAGACGATGAACCGTCATATCATTACGCTCGAAGACCCAATCGAATATTTGCATAAACACCGCGGATGTTTGATTGATCAACGAGAGGTAGGGCTGGATACGAAAAGTTTTTCCGGTGCGCTGCGGGCGGCGATGAGGCAAGACCCTGACGTCATCCTCGTCGGCGAGATGCGTGATCTTGAAACGATCGCAACGGCCATCACAGCAGCAGAAACCGGCCATTTGGTGCTCGCGACATTACATACTTCAACGGCCCCATCGACCATTGACCGAATTATTGATGTCTTTCCGGCCGCTCAACAATCCCAAATCCGCATCCAATTGGCTTCAGAACTTGCGGCCATTATTTCACAGCGCCTATTCCCGACCGCAGACGGTAACGGCAGAGTCGCCGCGCTGGAAATTTTAGTGAACAACCCGGCAATCGCCAACCTCATCCGAAGCGAGAAAATTCATCAAATCATGAGCATCATGCAGACGAGCCGTGCGCAAGGCATGTGCACACTGGAAATGAGTATTAATCAATTGCTTCAAGAACGCAAAATTACCGCGAAATCCGCGCAATCATTCCTGAGAAGGGGAAGTGCCTGATATGCCGAACTACCGCTATCAAGGCCGCGACCGCTTCGGAAAGATCAAACGCGGGAAGGCATCCGGCGCTTCGCCGAGAGATGTCACGATGGCTTTAAGGGAAAAAGGCATTGCCGTCATCAACCTGACTGAGGTCAAGGAAACCATATGGAACCGCGAGCTCACATTAGAGCGAAGCGTAAAATCACAAGATTTCGTGGTGTACTTAAGACAATTCTCAACATTATTAAATGCGGGTGTTCCCGTTGTTGATGCGACGAGTTTACTCGCAGAACAAACGGAAAGCCCTGCTTTGAAAAAAGCATTATTTGGCATTGAAACGGAACTTCGGGCGGGTCATCCCTTTTCCGAAAGTGCTGCTAAATACCCTAAAATTTTTCCACTCCTATTTGTCAACATGCTGAAAGCCGGAGAATTAAGTGGAAATTTGGAGGGTTCTCTCGAAAGACTTGCCGATTATTATGAAAAGCAGCATGCCACGACACAAAAAATAAAATCGGCACTCGTTTATCCCATTTCCGTTTCAATTATTGCCGTCGCCGTCATCATTTTTATGCTCACCTTTGTCATCCCGCGCTTTCAGGCGATGTTTGCTAGTTTTAATGCCCAATTACCGTTGATAACCCGGATGGTTCTTGGAGCGAGCCGCTGGATGGCAGCTTTTTGGTGGCTTGTCTTAATGATCATTTGCATTATGGTCATTTTAATATATATTCTCAGCCGACAATCAAGCATCCATTATCAAATCGACCGTATCAAGCTTAAAATGCCAATCTTCGGGCCGCTTTTGCAAAAAGCCGCTATCGCCCGATTTAGTCGCACATTAAGTTCCTTACTTGCCAGTTCCGTTCCCATTTTACAGGCCGTGGATATGGTCGGAAAAGTTGTCGGCAATAAAGTCATTGAAAAAAAACTGATTGAAACAAGGGTGGCTGTGGAAAGTGGCGAATCAATCGCAAGTTCAATGAAAAACAGTGTGGTGATTCCTCCTTTGGTCACCCAAATGATGGCCATCGGCGAACAGACCGGTGCACTGGACTCGATGTTGGCAAAAGTGGCTGATTTTTATGAAAGCGAAGTGGAGCATACGACTGACCGCCTCAAATCTTTAATCGAGCCGGTCATGATCCTCATTCTTGCCGGCATCGTCGGCTTCATTGTCCTTTCTGTCTTTTTACCGATGTTCCAACTCTACAATCAACTTAGTTAAAACAGAATAAAAAATTTCATTTAGGGGGAGAAATTTTATGTTAAAACGTTGGATGAAAAACCAAAAAGGCTTTACACTCGTCGAACTGCTCGCTGTGATCGTCATCTTAGGCATCATCGCTGCCATTGCCATCCCGGCTATTGGGCATATTATTGACAAAACTGATAAGAAAGCCACAGTATCAGAAGCCGTTCAAATTATTGATGCCGCCAAACTTTATGTGGCATCCGAAGGTTATGATGCTGCTTCCGATGGGTTAACAAATACTCAACTTGGGGACTATCTTGATCATGTGAAAGATACTGGCTATACGGTTACTGTAACAAAAGATGAAAATGGTAAATTGACCTACTCAATAAAAGATCATGATGCAGTTACAATTGCCCGTGAAGATAGTAATGCTACCTCAGTTACCGAAGACCAACTGCTTAAATATCTTGGTAAAAAATCCAGTAATCAAACTAGCAATTAGTCATAGGAATCAGTAATTATGACTGCCTTTACAATTTATGCTTTTATTCTCGGCGCCGTTCTGGGTTCATTTTTCAATGTGGTTGGCTTAAGGGTGCCAAACGGGGAATCGATCATTTCCCCGCCATCTCATTGCCCGAACTGCGGTCGGCGGCTTGCGGCCGGGGACCTTATCCCGGTCGTTTCCTACTTTTTTTTACGCGGGAAATGTCGGTCATGCCAGAGCAAAATCTCTTTCATCTATCCGCTTGTTGAACTTTTGACCGCTTCATTATTTGCGTTTGCCTATATGTATAGTGGATTAAATGAGACGTTGATCGTCAGCGGGGCCTTGATTTCTTTACTCATGATCATTTTCGTGACTGATATCCGCTATCAGATTATTCCTGATAAACTCTTAATCTTTTTTGCGCTATTTTTTCTTATCATCCGGCTGTTTATCCCATTCCGCCCATGGCTGGATAGCCTTCTCGGAGCCGGCATCGGTTTTGGCACCCTACTGTTGATTGCCGTTATCAGCCGCGGAAACATGGGCGGTGGCGATATTAAACTATTCGCCGTTCTCGGATTTGTTTTAGGAGTAAAGGGGGTATTATTGGCCTTCTTTTTCTCATGCCTTTATGGCTCTGTTATCGGCACTTCCGCCCTTTTAGTGGGGAAAATTAAACGCGGCCAGCCGATCCCCTTCGGACCGTATATTGTTCTTGGCACTTTGACGAGTTATTTTTACGGAGAGACACTTTGGCATTGGTATTTACAACTTTTTTAAGGCAGGTAAAAGGCGATGGGATTTACGCGAAAGCGTCAACCAATCAGTTTAGACATTCAAGACGATTTGATCACCTATGTAGATGTGAAGGAGCCGGATCTTCATGCCATCCATGCCTTTGGATCATGCGAACTGCCAGACGGTATTATTGATAAAGGGAAAATCCTTGATAAAGACGCATTATCCAACATCCTAAGAAATAGTGTGCGGCAATGGAAGATTAAACATCGTGAAGTCCGGTTTCACGTGCCGGATCCTTTCGTTTTTCTTCGCAAGGTAGAACTTCCCGAGTCTGTAAGCTTTGAGGAGATTAAAGGCTACTTATATATGGAAGTCGGCATCAGCATTCCCGTCCCCTTTGAAGACCCGGTATTTGATTACGTTCCCATTTCAGAAAGCGCGGGAGAGAAAAAAGAAATCCTGCTCTTCGTCTCGCCGAAACCTTTACTGACAGATTACGCGGATGTCCTACAAAGCGCCGGGTTAAAACCGGTTTGCGCAGATATTACTCCTTTATCTGTCTACCGATTATTGCATGCCTTAGGAATGACAGAGCCAAGTGACCATATGATGTGCATTCAATTGCATCAACACAACGCCATGGTCAGTCTTTTTCACGACCATCAACCCATTTTCACGAGACAGTTAGCATTTCAATATTTTATACATGAAAACGGAGCCGATCTCAGCAAGACGACACAGCTTCAGTTAGAAGAAACATTTACAGAACTCGACCGAATTATAAGCTTTTATACGTATTCGCTACATCAAGGGGACGTTCAAATCTCAATGATTATTATTATTGGGGATCACCCATTCCTTAGTGACTTTGAACAGGAATTAGAAAATTTGACGAATGTACCGGTTAAAAATTTAAAGCGGTACAAGTTTCGTGCATCATCAGGCGAACCGATCCCCCACGAATTTTTATTGCCAATTGGGCTGGCGTTAAAAGGAGTAAAATGATGCTGGTCAATATCAATTTATTGCCGGAAAAGGAAAAAGACAATAAAGCGTTTATCCTCTTTTTTTTAATCACAACCGGGCTTGCCGTTCTTGCCCTAGCCTTAGTTGTCGGGCTGTATACCTATCAAAAACAGCAACTAACAGATGTTGAAGGACAACTCGGGATAACGAAACAAGCGAGAATCAAACTTCAGCAGCAAGCGGAGGCATTGACACGGCAGTCGGAGGCATCACTGCACTACCAACAAGCAGCTGACTATGTTGACAGTTTGCCGACCTTTACAACGGCGCGCATGGAGCGACTGACACATCTATTGCCCCAAAACACATCGATCATTGCGTTGGATTATGAGGATAATGGAAATATTACCATTGATGTGCGTTTTCAAACTCTTAATCAAGTTTCGGATTATCTTGATCGACTCATCCAAGCGCCGGATATTTCGCAAGCCCAGTTGATAAACATCACCACGGAGGCATCGCAACGCGTTGCCGTGTTCTCGGTTCAGTTTAAGGCGACAGAAAAAGGAGGGACATCACCGTGAGAAAAGCCATCAATCTTAAAATGGTCATTGGCACAGCCGTCCCTCTTATGCTTATGATTGCTAGCATTCTTTTTTATGTTAAAGCCGTACAACCTATAAAAAACGAGACCACTTTAATGGCGAACGAACTGAAAACGGAAAAACAGCTTGTGAAAATCTACCAACTAGAAAAGAACGAAGCAGCAAAATCCAAAGAGCAGGGAAACGTTGAAAAAAATCTGCCGCGCAACTCCGACCTTACAGCTTTTTTAAATGATTTGAATGACATGGAAAAGACTTCGGGTATTTATATCTCTGATCTGACATTCGGCCATCCCGAACCCGAAAAGGCTAAAAGCGGATTAGAAAAAATCGATATAAAATTAAACGCCCAATCGCCCACCATGAAAGCGATGACGGATTTTCTGAAGCGTTTGGAGAAATCCCCGCACGCCCTTATCATCCACCGCTTATCCATTGACGAAGAAAACGATGCTGTCAGTGCTAATTGTTCCGTTGCGCTATACTATTATAAGAAATAAAACACCTGCAGAAACTCGTATAAAGTGGGTGTTTTTTCTTTGCCGCTCTGTTTTTAGTCATCCTGCCTGCCCTCTCTCTTTTTAAACAGCTGCCAGATTTTACAGTCTTTCGAAACTTTAAATCTCACTAAAAACCCTCCATGCCAGATTTTACTCAAAAAAATTTTTTCCTTGTCACGGCGCCAATGTAAGCGTTGCCACACCTTGTGATGAAAATTTTTTATATTGACATGTCTTTCTGCGCGTTTTATGATAAATATCGTTAACTGACAACCTAATAAAATACGATCTTATCAAGAGTGACCGAGGGACCAGGCCCTATGACGTCCGGCAACCTTCCCTTTTTCGGGAAAAGGTGCTCCGTCCTGCAGAATGATTTTCATTCTGAAAGATAAGGTTCTCATAGATGAAACCTCTTTCGAATGGAAAGAGGTTTTTTGTTTAGGATAAAAGGTA
>Ga0310836_101431_pt1 | contig 12916 bp, 11 predicted proteins | sample SM_ome_4_FD_201310 | JGI IMG/M metagenome (GOLD analysis project Ga0310836, IMG submission 201310) | Sorghum-adapted microbial communities enriched on stacked mutant (SM) sorghum from Joint BioEnergy Institute, Emeryville, California... ... | reverse complement strand
GCCAAAACTGTAAATAACTGGAGCATATGCGCACTTTCAGGCCGGTCGGCCACCAAAACTGAGCAAAAACTTGATTTATGCGCAATTTTGAGGCTCTAGCAGGCGGAAAATGAGCAGACGCTCCAGTAATTGGTAAAACAGGGGTGAAAACTGTAAAAAACTGGAGCATATGCGCAATTTCAGGACGAACGGGCATCGAAAATGAGCAAAAACCCGATTTATGCGCAATTTTGAGGCTCTAGCAGGCGGAAAATGAGCAGACGCTCCAGTAATTGGAAAAGGGAGGGTGAAAACTGTAAATAACTGGAGCACATGCGCACTTTCCGGCTGAACGGCTACCGAAAATGAGCAAAAACCCGTTTTATGCGCAATTTTAAGGCTCAAGCAAACGGAAAATGAGCAGACGCTCCATAATATGGGAATACCAGATTGGAAACCGAAATTACCTAGGCGATTCTGCCGCAAAAAAGGTGTAAAAACAAATTTTTTACCTGATTCTTAGACAGAAACGCCCAAAACCAGCAGAAATGAAAAAACGAACCAATGAATAAGAGTGGGAGAACAGTTTTAATCATTGAGGCTACGGATCTCTATCCCCAATCATAGTTTGTCCGCACTAGGCATAAGATGATAGTGGACAGGCCACCTTCGAAATTCTAGGGGAAGGGAATGAGGTGACCGTGATTTTGCGCGTTTTTTTCTTGTTTGTCGGTTTTGGTTTTGCTGTGGCCGGCGGCGTGAGCATCATCGCTTATTTAAATTTACTGACGATGGGACAAGCTTTTCACGACTATATGGAATTTATCATTCACAGGGTGGAAACCTATTTATTTATCGGCGGTATACTGCTAATGTGGACGAGCATCTATTTTCCACGTTTTAAATAAAAATGCCGGGCGACCCAATAACTGAGAAAATGAGAGAATAAATCCAAACCGACATGACCATACTGATTTCCAAACACCAACTAAAGTGAGGGACTCTGAATGGAACTCATTGGAGATGTTTGGGTGAATTGGTTTGAAGGGGAAGAAAACGGCTATAATGTCTGCGATTTTCATGAATGGCGCAAACACGATTTTATTGAGTTGCTAGATCAAGTGCCGCTGATTAAAATCGACACCGACTTATTTTTGTACATTGAAAATAATCTCAGCGATTTGCCGCCAAAGCTATTAGAAGATGTCCGGAACAAAAGTTACATAAGAAAGAACAATCAAAGAGAAGTTATAGAATATTGTTTTATCGCAACGGACGGAATACGGCATATCGTCGTCGATACGCTTGGCTATACGGTGCCGATTCGCAAAAGCCGCCTCATTCCCCGGCAAGAAAAAGTTGTTTTAGAAAAAGCACAGGAAATGGAAACCACTAAATACGAATGGCATCCGCCTGTGGAGCAAAAAGAGTATCATATTTTATCACCGGACCCCAAATGGATGCTCGGCTTGACACGCAAAGAAAGGCAACTCAAACAAATCTTGTTAATGGCACTTGATCAATTAAGAACATCCGGGAGGCTGGAAGAAGTGCGCTATTGGTATACGGAATGGTTTCCAAAACAATACCATGAAAGCCGCACGCTATCTTTCAACGAAGCGTGGGAGAAACTTTTTAACAGCGTCAAAATCGGCTGGACGGAAAAACACTATGATCTTTGCGAGCGTATGATAAAAGGCCAACCGTATTTTGAAAAAATATGGGAGCTTGAACAAGGCGCAAAAGTTAATTAAAGAAGAGGTTGATGCGAGGGACGTTCCCCTTTGTGTCAACCTCTGACTTTTTCAGTAATAGATGAGATAGCTTAATGCCAAAGAGCCAAGGAAAAAGATAAAGGCATTGATAATGAAAGCCCATGTGATCGGTGGACGCTTTTTTCCAATACCGTAATTCAAACGTTCGGGAAGGGTTTTTTTCCGGTTCGGTCGATCATGCTCTTCCCAACTCTTACTCAATTCTTCCGCATAAATTTCACCTTTTCCTCTGAAAAACATTCGAAAACTAAACGCGAGCCCGCGGAAGAACCCGCCGTAATAAACGAACATAAACCCACCAATAGCGATATAGGCGAGACCGACCATGGCGGCGACATTGATGAAACGGAGCCAAGTGACACGCATATCGCCGAATAACCAAAAAATAATCGTCAATATCATTCCAATTCCAAACAAAATCACGGTCCATCTTGTTGTTTCATTTACCATCTTTTGTCATTCCTTTTTAAAAGTATAAAAAGGTATTTTTTTTGAAACCATACAAAAGCATAGCATATTTTTGGGTCTAATCCTAGTTATCGCAAAACTCTATGAAATCTCCCTAATCATAAAAATAGTATAGTCAAAATTTGGGCAAAAGTGATATAATAAAAACTTTTGGTTTTTGGGGAAAAAAGCGGATTTTATTGATGCAACAAGAATTTTTAACTGCTATAATGGGCCTTAGCCATTTCCCATCAATATAGAGAATATAGTCTGAATTTACTAATAGGGAAGGCTACATAACAACAGGAGGGGTCAGCAAAGATGAGAAAAAAAGCTAGTTGGTCGATCCTCGTATCGATCCTGCTCGTTGTCAGTCTTTTCTTGACGGCTTGCGGCGGCAATAACAACAATGCAAACGACAAGAATGGCGCGGGCAATGAACTTGCCGGCAAACAAGTTTTATACCTATATGAAACGGCAGATATTCCTACCCTGGATTACACTCAAGCCACAGATACAACGTCTGGAGATGCCATCAGCATGCTCCAAGCTGGTTTAATGGTTTACGATAACAACGAACTTAAACCGGACATGGCGGCTTCCGAACCGGAAGTAAGCAAAGATGGAACGGTTTATACATTTAAAATCCGCGATAATGCGAAATGGTCTGACGGCAGCCCCGTAACGGCTCAAGACTTTGTTTACGGATGGCAACATGAACTTGATCCAAAAACGGCTGCACCATATTCCTTCATCTATGCGTCGGCTAACATCAAAAATGCAGCGAAAATTTTAGACAAAAACAGCGATCTGTATGGTAAAGTCGATCAACTTGGCATCAAAGCACTGGACGACAAAACCTTGCAAATCACTCTGGAAAAAGCAACACCATATTTCTTAAGCCTAATGTCCTTCCAACCGTTCTTCCCGGCGAAAAAGGAATTTGTTGAAAAACAAGGCGATAAATACGCGAAGGAACCGGAAAACTTGCTTTATAACGGTCCGTTCGTCCTTTCCAAATGGGATCACGGCCAAGGTTGGATCTTTAAGAAAAACCCGAAATATTGGGATGCGAAAAACATCACGCTCGATGAAGTCAATTTCAAAGTTGTCAAAGACTCCACGACTTCTTTGAACTTATATAAAACCGACAAAGTTTACTTGAAAAATCTTTCAGCCGAATTTGTCGACCAATACAAAAACAGCAAGGAATTCAAAACGGTGCCAATGAGCTGTGTGGCTTACCTCAAGCTGAATATTGCGAAGGTGCCGGCATTCCAAAATGAAAAAGTGCGCAAAGCCATTTATATGGCGATTGACCGCAAAGGCATTACGGATGTTCTTTTGAAAAACGGCTCCATTCCAGCCCAATATTTTGTGCCGAAAAACTTTACAAAAGGTCCGGATGGTAAAGACTTCCGTGCCGCAGCACCGGAAGGCTATAACCTCGGCAGCCAAAAGGAAGCCACAAAACTATGGAATGAAGCGAAAAAAGAACTGCATATCGACAAACTTAACCTTGAATATCTCACAACAGATAGTGACACGGCATCCAAATTTGCTGAATACGATGCTAACCAAATTGAAAAAACTCTGCCTGGTGTAAATGTAACGATCACCAAACAACCTTGGGGTGAATACCTCAAACGTGATGATAATGGGGATTACGACATCGGCGGTGGCGCTTCTTGGTGTCCAGACTATCAAGACCCGATGACTTTCCTCGATATGTGGACATCAAACAACCAAAACAATACTGGCAAGTGGTCGGATAAACACTATGATCAATTAATCGCTCAAGCAACTAACCTCGGCAACAAACCAGCTGAACGTTGGACGAAGCTTCAAGAAGCCGAAAAATATTTGCTTGAAAAGGCGGTCATCGTTCCAGAATATCAATTGGGCCGCGCTTATATCGTCAAGCCTTATGTCAAAGGACTTGTCTTCCAAAGCTACGGTGCAACCATTGATTACCGCCACGCCCAAATCATGAAACACTAATGCAGAGTCGAAAAGGCTGTCTCATATGAGGCGGCCTTTTCCATTTCCCAAAGCATGATGCGTTAGCTTTTACTCTGTGATGTTATCCACACAACTTTACAAACAATTCCATCCTTCAAAAAATTCTTTAAAAATTAATGCAAACGCTCTCAACCCCATGTATAATGTTTTCTAGGGCTATTATTTTCTAAAATCTGAAGAGCCCGAAACACAAATACTAGGGAGGTCAAAGCGAGTGAAGAAAAAAGCGAAATGGTCTATCTTTATCTCCGTGCTCCTCATTGTTAGTTTGTTTCTTGCTGCCTGCAGCGGTGGCACAAAGAAAACTGATGGTGAAAGCAAAGGTAAGAACGAGGCAGGAAATGCCCCGGAACAAGTGCTTAACCTTGCTTCAAGCGCTGACATACCGTCGCTTGATATCGGGCATGCAACGGACTCTACCTCGTTTGATGCCTTGTACATGATTCAAAGCGGTTTAATGACCGTTTATGATGGGAAAACCGTACCGGATTTGTCAGACGGCATGCCGACGGTAAGCGATGACGGCAAAACGTATACCTTTAAGCTCCGCGACGGCATTAAATGGTCCGATGGCAGCCCGGTGACCGCCCAAGACTTCGTCTATGCGTGGCACCGTGAATTGGATCCCAAAACGGCTGCGGAATACGCTTATGTTTATGAGTCGGCCAATATTAAAAACGCTTCCAAAATCTTAGATCCCGACAGTGACTTATACGGGAAAGTGGATCAACTTGGCGTCAAAGCCCTTGATGACAAAACGTTGCAAGTTACCTTGGAAGAAGCCACGCCATATTTTCTGAGCTTGATGGGCTTCCCGCCGTTTTTCCCGTTAAAACAAGAATTTGTTGAAAAACAGGGCGATAATTACGCAAAAGAACCAGAAAACATGCTCTTTAACGGTGCTTATAAACTGCAAGAATGGAAACACGGTGAAGGTTGGACGCTTGTCAAAAATCCAGATTATTGGGATGCCAAAAACATCACGATTGATAAAGTGGTAACTAAGGTCGTTAAAGATGTCACCACGCGTTTGAATCTTTACCTGACTGACAAAATTCAAGCGGTTGGTTTAACCGAAGAGTATGTTGATAAATATAAAGACAATCCGGAATTCCAAACCATTCCTGGAAACTGTGTCTTCTACATGAAGCTGAATATCGACAAAATCCCAGCGTTTCAAAATATAAAAGTCCGGCAAGCGATGTCAATGGCTGTTGACCGCGAAGGACTTGTCAATACGCTGTTAAACAACGGCTCTGTTCCTGCACATTTCTTTGTGCCGAAGAAATTTACATTCGGACCGGACGGCAAGGACTTCCGCGATGCTGCACCTGACGGTTACTTAAAAGGGAGCAAAGAAGAGGCGAAACGACTTTGGGAAGAAGCAAAGAAAGAACTTGGCATAAAAGAACTCAATTTGGAATACCTAACGACAGATAGTCCAACGGCTGAAAAATTTGCCGAATATAACGCCAACCAAATTTCAACGACCTTGAAGGGCATTCATTTCAAAATGAACAGACAGCCATGGTCGAACTACTTGGAGCTATCGAAGGGGACAGATTTTGATGTCAGCGCCGGTAGCTCATGGTGCCCGGATTACCAAGACCCGACGACTTTCCTTGATTTGTGGACGACAGGTAACATGAATAATAGCGGCAAGTGGAATGATAAGCACTACGATCAACTCATGGCAGAAGCGAAGGCACTGGGCAACAAACCTGCCGAACGCTGGGCAAAATTACAAGAAGCTGAAAAATATTTAATCGAACAAGCGCCGATGATCCCGATCTATCAAAGCGGCAGTGCGATATTAACGAAACCTTATGTTAAAAATCTCATTTATGCCAACAATGGACCCGGAACCGATTTCAGACACGCAAAAGTGGAAAAACACTAAATAGGGATCGAAAAGAGGTTGACGCACTATGGGTAACCCGTATAGTGCGTCAACTTTTTTACTGGTAAGAAACATAAAATTTTTACATGCGAGCAAGAGGTCAGATAAGGCTCTGTCTTCTCCAAAGGGATTGGCAAAGCTGAGTTTTTTCCAATTAAACAAAACATGGGAAATATGGAAAATAATAAACAAAATAATATAGAAATTCTACATTTTTCGCTGACAAATTTCGACAAGAATAGCTATTAAAAACTAGTACAAAAGTCCTATTTTTTGTTAAAAAAAAGTAATAATCATGCGATTTCCCCATTTTTGTTCAAAAAAAGTTGTGCAAAAAAACTACAAAACTTGTATAATACCAATAAGGGCAATTTAACTGTAAACTTTGAATAATTAAATTGCCTGTAGAATTTATCCATTTAGGGAGGTCATACTTGATGAGAGGTAAAGCCAAATGGTCGATCTTTGTATCGATCCTGCTCGTTTTGAGCTTATTCCTCGCAGCTTGCTCGGGTGGGTCAAACGGCAACACTTCCGGCGACTCAGGCGGCGACAAAGACAAAGGCGGCAAGCAACTTGCTGATGAGCAAGCGCTCTATTTCGCAACAGCTTCAGATATTCCTTCGCTTGACTTTACCCAAGCGACCGATACGACATCTTTCCAAATGTTAACGATGTTGGAAAGCGGTCTTATGACCATGGAAAAAGATAAGCCGGTTCCGGACTTAGCTGCCGGCGAACCGGAAGTTAGTGAAGACGGTAAAGTTTATACATTCAAATTGCGTGACGGCATTAAATATTCCGATGGCACGCCGATCACCGCTCAAGACTTTGTATGGGCATGGCAACATTTCGTTGATCCGAAAACCGCTGCAGCTTACGCTTACATTTATGCATCTGCCAATATCAAAAATGCCGCCAAAATTATGGACAAAAACAGCGATCTTTTCGGTAAAGTCGATCAATTGGGCGTAAAAGCGCTTGATGATAAAACTTTACAAGTAACTTTGGAAAAAGCGACTCCGTACTTTAACAGCTTAATGGCCTTCCCGCCATTCTTCCCGATGAAGAAAGATTTCTGGGAAAAACAAGGGAAAAACTATGCTAAAGAACCGGAAAACCTTCTCTATACCGGTGCTTATAAGCTGGAAAGCTGGGATCACGGTGAAGGCTGGACGCTCGTGAAAAACCCGGATTACTGGAATGCTAAAGACATTACGATTGACAAAGTTAACTATAAAGTTGTAAAAGACGAAACAACACGGTTAAACTTGTACAAAACCGATAAAATCTTTGTTCACGGTTTAAGCGCTGAGTATGTCGATCAATACAAAAACAGCAAAGAATTCCATACCCAAGCTGGTACTTGCGTCTTCTTCTTGAAACTGAATATCGACAAAGTCAAAGCGTTCAAAAACTTGAAAGTACGTCAAGCTTTAGCTATGGCTCTTGACCGCGAAGGCCTCGTTGACGTTCTTTTGAACAACGGTTCGAGCGCTGCACACTATCTTGTTCCGAAAGATTTCACTTTCGGTCCTGACGGAAAAGACTTCCGCGAGTCGGCTCCGAAAGGCTATCTCTTGGATGGAAAAGACAAAGCTAAAGAACTTTGGGAACAAGCCAAAAAAGAACTCGGTATTTCTACGCTTGAATTAGAATATATGACAACGGATAGCGACGTCGCTGGTAAATTGGCTGAATACAACGCTAACCAATTACAAACGACGCTCGATGGTCTGAAAATCACCATCAATAAACAACCATGGGGCGAATATTTGAAACGCGATGATGAAGGTAATTATGACATTGGCGGCGGTAGCGGCTGGTGCCCGGACTACCAAGACCCGATGACATTCCTTGATATGTTCACGAGCGGTAACGCCGAAAATACGGGTAAATGGTCGAATGCTGACTATGACAAACTCATTAAAGAAGCGAACGATCTTGGTAACAAACCTGAAGAACGCTGGAAGAAGCTTCAAGAAGCTGAAAAACTGCTCATTGAACAAGCTCCGGTCATCCCGACCTACCAAGATGGTAGCGCGTTCCTTGTAAAACCATATGTAGAGGGCTTGGAATTCCAAAGCTCCAGCCCGACAACTGACTGGAGACATGCTAAAGTCTATAAACATTAATCGCATGTCATGAAAAGAATAGCATTTGGGAGAATATGTGTCCCGCACACGTATTCTCCTTTTTAATGCCAATTCATGCATTAGATAGAGGACTTTTGTCCTGTTTTATTTTTGCAAAAAAGAGCAATTTATAGGAAAGTGGTATTTCATCAACTATTATTTTGCAGTATGAATTTTCTCTATAGATTGAAATACAGCTTGACTTTACCCCCTTAATCCCTGAAAATAGAATCATAGAATAACAGGAGGTGTCTACATCATTGGGTCGCTATATACTAAAACGATTGGGCTATATGGTCGTTACGCTATTTGTTATCGTAGCGCTGACCTTTTTCACGATGAAATTGCTACCGGGTACACCATATAAGAACCAACAAAAATTATCTAAAGAACAAATTGCGCTTTTAAACCATAAATATGGACTCGATCTCCCGCTTCCTGTACAATTTGTCAAATATATCGGGAACCTGCTTAAAGGAGATCTGGGTATTTCATTCCAGTTTGACGGGCGTTCAGTTAATGAAATTATCGGTGATTTATTACCCGTCTCGGCCGATCTTGGGTTTGAGGCCTTAGTTGTTGGTCTTATCGTCGGTTTGATCCTCGGGATTATTGCCGGTGTCAAAAGAAATACGGCTTGGGACTACATTACTACTTTTATTGCTGTTATCGGGGTTTCGGTACCGAGCTTCGTTTTAGCCCAATTATTGCAGTACTATTTTGCTGTAAAACATCAATGGTTGCCGGTCGCTTATTGGGATGGACCAGCTTATCACGTTCTGCCGGTAATCGCACTTGCTTTCGGCCCCATTGCCTCAATCGCCCGGTACATGAGGACCTCATTGGTCGATAATTTAAATTCCGATTATATTGAAATGGCAAGAGCCAAAGGCTTAAGCCGCTTTACTGTCGTCTTTAAGCATGCGGTGCGTAATTCTTTAATTCCAATTGTCACAATAGTCGGACCAATGGCCGTCGGTTTGATGACTGGTGTGCTCGTTATTGAAAACATTTTTGCCATTCCTGGAATCGGCGACCAGTTCGTGACATCGGTTTATACGAATGACTATCCCATGATTATGGGAACGACGATTATGTTCTCTGTTGCTTTTGTCGTCGTTATCTTAATTGTTGATATTCTTTATGGGGTTATCGACCCGCGGATCCGTGTTGCCGGAGGTGAACATTAATGGCTATCTCAAGAACCGACATTACTCAAGATATGTTCGAGCCGGCTGTCATTGATGTGAGCGTACAGGAGAAAATTGAAAGGAAAAGCATTAGCTACTGGGGTGACGCTTTTCGGCGTTTACGCCAAAATAAAGCGGCTATGGTCAGTGCCGTGATCATTTTGTTCATTGTTATTATGGCGCTTATTGGTCCACTCATGAATAAGTGGGGCATCGATGACCAAAAATTGACGCGCTCGAACTTACCGCCGCGCATTTCGGCACTTTCAAATATTCATTGGCTGCCGTTTGATGGTCAAGAAAACGGTGTGGATGTATACAAGGAACGAGGCATCAAAACCGATTTTTGGTTTGGGGCCGATAAGCTTGGACGCGATCTATGGACACGGACGTGGAAGGGTACGCAAATCTCACTTTTCATCGCGGTCGTAGCGGCTGCAGGTGACTTAATCATCGGGGTTGCTTATGGTGGGATTTCCGCGTATTTTGGCGGCCAAGTCGATAACATCATGCAGCGTATTGTGGAAGTATTGACAGGGATACCGAACTTGGTACTCATTATTTTGCTCATTATTATCCTTGAACCAGGGATTACCGCGATCATCTTGGCGATTGCGATGACCGGATGGCTCGGTATGTCGCGATTGATTCGCGGGGAAGTCTTTAAATTAAAATCAATGGAGTATGTACTGGCGGCCAGGACTTTAGGGGCGAGCCACAGCCGCATCATCACAAAGCACATGGTACCGAACACATTAAGTATTATTATCATTCACACGATGTTTTCTATTCCAGGGGCGATTTTCTTTGAAGCTTTCTTGAGCTTTATCGGTCTTGGTATTCGGGCCCCGCAGGCTTCACTTGGGGTATTAATCAACGAAGGCTATCGTATGTTAAGCCTTCACCCATATCAGGCACTTTTCCCTGGTTTAATAATAAGCTTGTTGCTTATTTGCTTTAACATATTTGGTGATGGATTGCGCGACGCCTTGGATCCGAAGTTAAGACAATAGGGGGTGGCACGTTTGGAAAATATTCTAGAGATAAAAGATTTACATGTATCATTTGATACGTATGGCGGTGAAGTCCAAGCTGTACGCGGCGTGAACCTCCAATTGAAAAAAGGCGAAGCGTTAGCCATTGTTGGGGAATCGGGTTCAGGGAAATCCGTCACGTCGAAATCGATTATGCAGCTTTTACCGAAACCAGCCGGACGCATTAAATCGGGTGAGATACTATTTGAGGGAAGAGACTTAACAAAGTTCTCTGAAAAACAAATGCAAAAGATACGAGGTTCGGAAATCTCGATGATTTTCCAAGACCCGATGACTTCTTTAAACCCGACCATGACCATTGGGAAACAAATTATGGAAGGCCTGCGAAAACACCAAAACATGAGTAAACACGATGCCTTGCAAAGGGCGATTGAATTGCTCGATCTCGTCGGCATTCCAAATCCAGAAGAACGCGTGAAACAATACCCGCATCAGTTTTCCGGTGGGATGAGGCAACGCGTCGTCATCGCGATTGCCCTTGCTTGTAATCCGAAAGTGTTAATCGCAGACGAGCCAACTACCGCATTGGATGTCACTATCCAAGCACAAATTCTCGATTTGATGCGCGACTTGCAAAATAAGATGGATACGTCCATCATTCTCATCACTCACGATCTTGGGGTCGTCGCCAATATGGCCCAGCGCGTTGCTGTCATGTATGGCGGGCGGATCGTTGAGACAGGCACTGTCGATGAGATTTTCTATAAACCGAAACATCCGTATACATGGGGATTACTATCTTCCATGCCGAAACTCCATTCAAAAAATAGTGAATTATTAGCTATTCCCGGAACACCTCCAGATTTGGCGAATCCGCCAAAGGGTTGCCCATTTGCGCCGCGTTGCCCGCATGCCATGAAAGTCTGTACGGAATTTATGCCGGAGTTCACACAGGCTTCGGATACACAGCAAGTGGCTTGCTGGTTGCAAGATGAGCGCGCACCTAAGGTAGAACCGCCAGAAACCATAGGAGTGGGAGGTGCCGGCCGATGACAATTGCGACAGAAGAACGGCAAAAATATGTGGAAGTTAAAAATCTGAAGAAATATTTTAAAGTTGGTCGTCATGCTATCCTAAAAGCCGTCGATGATGTTTCCTTTCATATTTATAAAGGTGAGACATTCGGCCTTGTCGGCGAATCCGGATGTGGGAAGTCGACGACAGGGCGCACATTGATCCGCCTATATGATGCAACAGAAGGTGAAGTGCTCATCGATGGCGTCAATGTACACCGCAAAATGTCTCGTAAGGAACTGAAAGAATTAAATAAAAAAGTGCAAATGATTTTCCAAGACCCTTATGCATCATTAAACCCGAGAATGACGGTTAAAGACATCATCGCTGAGGGAATTGATATACACAATCTGGCTAAATCTAAGAAAGAACGCGACGAAAAAGTTTATGAGTTGCTGGAGACGGTCGGGTTAAACCGTGACCACGCCAACCGCTTTCCTCATGAATTCAGCGGCGGTCAAAGGCAACGGATTGGTATTGCCCGGGCACTCGCAGTAGATCCAGAGTTTATCATCTGTGATGAACCGATCTCGGCCCTGGACGTTTCTATTCAAGCTCAGGTCGTTAACTTATTAGAGAAACTGCAAAGAGAACGCGGTTTAACCTACCTGTTTATTGCTCACGACCTTTCAATGGTGAAGCACATTAGCGACAGAGTTGGCGTAATGTATCTCGGGAGTATGACAGAAGTTGCCGAAAGTGATGAACTTTATGATAATCCGCTTCATCCTTACACACAGGCGCTTCTATCCGCCATTCCGGTGCCAGATCCCGATTACGAGCGCTCACGTGAGCGCATTATTCTCGAAGGCGATGTGCCAAGCCCGGTTAATCCGCCAAGCGGATGCCGTTTCCGCACGCGTTGTCCATTCGCAACCGAAGTGTGTGCTCAAGTCACACCGCGTTGGACCGAGCAGCGGAAAGACCATTGGGTGGCATGTCACCTCTATGACGATGAATATAAAGGAAACTTTAATAGATAAAAAAAGGGGCCGGGACATAACTAGCCCAAAATAACGTAAAAAAGGTTCCGATTATCGCTTTTTGATGGTCGGAACCTTTTTCAGGTGTTATTTTCCCTTATATTTAGGTGGATTAACTTTTCATGGCGGTGATCTTTCTCAAGTTCACCGCCATGAATGCAAATCCCAATTCATTTTTCACCTTTTCTTTGCCTCTCACTGACAAACGAGTGAAACGCAAATTAGCCTTCAGAAATCCAAAAACTGGTTCCACATCAATTTTACGTTTGCCGTAGATTTCACCAGTTTCTTTTTCCGAAAGCTTCTGCCTAATGAATTCTTTATGTTCTTCCCATTTTTGGTTATATTGTATTCTTCGATGATGTCCTTCTTTTGCTTTGGTACATTGGGAACGGAACGGACAACCTGAACAGTCT
>Ga0310836_101430_pt1 | contig 12919 bp, 14 predicted proteins | sample SM_ome_4_FD_201310 | JGI IMG/M metagenome (GOLD analysis project Ga0310836, IMG submission 201310) | Sorghum-adapted microbial communities enriched on stacked mutant (SM) sorghum from Joint BioEnergy Institute, Emeryville, California... ... | reverse complement strand
TTGCCACGCAAGATCCTGGGATATAAAACGCCTAATGATCTATTTTTGGAAGAATTAAAAAAGATCGCTTAATCTTACGGATTACGACTTTTGTGATTTTGTTGCATTTATTATTGCAATTTAAGGAAAATTGTCAAACGGAATATTTGTCAATTGACATTTTCTGAGGAGAGAGTAGGATTAAAGTTGGGGTGAAAAGGAATGAGACCAATTATTGAGTTTTGTACTAGCAATCTTGCTAGTGGAACGGAAGAGATCATGCTCTTTTTGGAGCAAAATCCTGCCCTCGATGTTGTAGAGTATGGATGCTTAGGCAATTGTGGTGAATGTTTTACTCATCCCTATGCTTTGGTTAATGGAGAGATTGTCTCAGGGGATACTCCTGAAGACCTGTTGGAAAATATACGTTTGGCCATCAAAGAATGCTGCGATATAAAGATATAAAAATTTACACGATTTGGCGGTATTAGAAAGGCTTCTACACAAAGAGAAGCTTTTCTAATTTTATCCAAATTCATCAGTGTTTTCAATTGTAAAATTTGCAAAACACAATGCTGCTAAAACTCTTTAACAATACCGATAGATTCTGTATAATTCAATAATGACTACCTTAGTCCTATTGCTTATAGAGGATATAAACGACACACATTGGGGAATTTCTATGAGATACATTAACATCGAAGAAGCGAAACCAGGAGATATCGTTGCAAAAAGTATTTACGGCTTGGACCGCAGACCATTAATTACTGATGGCATGGTTTTAACTGACCGTTATATTGAACGACTGAAAGAATTTGGTGTTTATGGATTATATATTGTAGATCCTGACTTGGAAGGAGTAGAAATCGAACAGGGGCTTGATGAGCAGTTCAAGCTGGAAGCAATGGATCGCTTGCAAAAGATCTTTGCAGAGGTGCAAAAAAACAACAGAATTCCAGCAAAAGCAGCAGTCAATCTTGCAAATGAGATCACGGATCTCATTTTGGCGAAAAGAGATTTTATCGTTCAGTTAAAGGACATTCGCTTTAAACAAACCTATTTATACAGCCATTCGATCAATGTTACGATGTTAGCTGTACTTACGGCAAAGGGTCTGGGATATAACCTGATCAATATCAAGAAGGTAGCTGTTGGAGCCCTGCTTCACGATATCGGTTATATGCGGACAGCAGACCCATCTGCTCATCCATTGGCTGGATTTGAGATCTTGCGAAGGGAAGATGAAATTCCTTTGCTTTCCTCACATATCGTCCTTCAACATCATGAGGCTATCGACGGATCGGGAAGTCCTTTTAAAATCTCTGGAGATCAGGTGCGCGATGCTGCACAAATCTGTGCGGTATGCAATGATTATGACCATTTAGTGAATGCGGTGGAAGATGCCAAACTTCCTCATGAAAGCATTGAGTATGTGATGGCGCAAGCAGACCATAAATACCGGGTCGATATTGTGCGTGCGTTTGTACATAATATTGCCCCTTATCCTATTGGAACTTCTGTTAAGCTAAGCAACGGGCAAGAGGGTAAAGTGGTTCATGTTCACCACGGTTTGCCCATGAGACCGATGGTTCGCTTAAAAAATGGGGATGTACTGGATTTACAAGATGAGAAAACCTTATTTGTTGCTGAAGTATTAAAAACGCAAGAGTTAAAAATATAGTCCGAAAGTAGCATTGCAGTTCCTGATTTTTTTATTAATGTAATATCTGATTGTAAATTGCGTAGGGAAGTGGCTTAATGGAAAAGGAGATATCCAATGAAATTGAAAGGCTGCGGCAATTGATGATTCAATCTGCTAAAGAGGTAGGCTATAATCACCCGTCTGTCATGTTCTTTAGCCGCAAGATTGATTCACTGCACAACATACTGCTGGCCTCACAAAAAGAAAAGTTATCTCACATACAAGCACAGGTGAATAATAAGACATCATTTAAATAGCATCAATCCCTATACCTTGAATAGGGATTTCATGCGTTGTATAATATAAATAAGAATAATTATTCTTAATCGCATCTTTTATTACAAGGATTTATCCCGTTAGGAGGGATTGGATATGATTACTTTAACTCAATCGGCAAGCGAAAAAATTAAAGAAATGTTAGCTGCCGAAGAGCAAGATAACCTATTTTTACGAATAGGGGTAATGCCTGGCGGTTGTAGCGGTTTTTCCTATGCATTGGGCTTTGATGATGAGATCAAAGAGGGTGACCGCGAATATGCACAAAATGGCGTGAAAGTGGTTACCGATTCATCCAGTCTGAGATATCTGGAGGGTGTTGAGATTGATTATAAAGATTCAGGCATGGGTGGAGGCTTTGTGATCCATAATCCGAATGCTGTGGCATCATGCGGATGTGGTTCATCATTCAGAACCGCTACCGAAGCAGGTCAACCGACAAATGATTGTTAAGTAAGCTTTGTGTGAATCAACTTCTTAAACTTGCTGAATCCTTGGCAAGTTTAAGAAGTTTTTTTGCAATTCCTGCCTGGGAAGGTATAACATCTTGAAAGCGATGTGCGAGAGGAATTATGAAAGCTCTTGTATAAAAAAAAGATGTTCCATCTTGCAGTTCTCACAGTATCCAACATGAATACATTGACGGTGGACCAAGTCGGGAAATCCATTGCTCATTTTAAGATCATCGATTTCTCGATAGGGGCTATACGGTCCAAAGAAATTGGTCAACGGACCATGATCTTCCATTGCTTTCCCGCAGATCGGACAACTCTCCTGAAGCGACAACAGTCCATTGCATATCGGACAGATCGTATCCATAGCTAACACATCCCCTTATTTAGGCTCTGTGTTTAGTATATACAAAAACCACCGGTTCCATTGACAGAACGGTGGTTTCCATTTCTGTTTTACATGCTTAAATTGCTGGAATGTCCAGGCTGTGCCTTCGCAGTCGGGTCGATGTAGCTTTTGGCATTATTCACTGCGGTTGGGGCTTCGCCAAAGGCTACGGCGATTAACTTGATCTTTCCTTCGTAAGTGGCAATATCACCGGCAGCATAGATTCCGGGGATATTGGTCTCCATTTTGGAATTTACTTTGATCGCTCCCTTTTCCAATTCCAATCCCCAGTTCTGAATCGGACCAAGCGAGGAGATAAATCCATAATTTACGATAAGTGCATCAATCGTTAAAGTGGTCTCTTCGTTTGTTTTATTATTGGCGATGGTGATCGTCTCAGCTCGATCCCCGCCGTTTACGCTCTTCACATCATAAGGAGTCATAACGCGGACTTTAGAATTCATTAATTGTTCCACGCTATGCTCATGGGCGCGGAATTTATCGCGGCGATGGATCAGATAGACCTCTTTGGCAATCGGTTCAAGCATCAATGCCCAGTCCACTGCTGAATCTCCACCGCCCAGAATCGCTACGCGTTGATCCTTAAATTGGTTCATGTCATTCACGAAATAGTATAGGTTGGTTTTTTCAAAGCGTTCAACGCCTTCCATTTCCAAACGGCGAGGTTCAAAGGCTCCTACGCCTGCCGTAATGATAACGGCTTTTGATTTATGTATTCCTTTATCTGTAGTAATCTCAAACAGGTCATCTACTTTGACCACATTCTCAACTCTCTCTTCCAAACAGAGGGTAGGCTCAAAATGAAGTGCCTGCTTTTTGAGATTATCGACCAATTCTTGTGCTTTGATCTTCGGAAACCCGGCAACATCATAGATATATTTCTCAGGATAAAGCGCTGTCAATTGTCCTCCTAATTGAGGCATGCTTTCAATGATTTTGACACTACATTGACGCATTCCGCCATAGAAGGCTGTAAACAGTCCAGTTGGGCCTCCGCCCACAATTGTAATATCATATACCTTCTCGTCGATTGCTTTTGCTTGTGTCATCTATCTTTTAACACCTCCGAATATTCTGCCTATCCAGCATCTTTTTTCATTATAATCGTAACTGTATAAGATTAAAAGAGATTTTAGATAAATTTGTTGTAGTTTGTGCAAATTTTCACTTGTCAAAATAGAGAAAACTTCATACAATGAAAATATGACGTATTTGTGAACAAAAGCACAAAGTGGAATAATTTGTACGATTGAAACTTGCCAAGAGAGAAATCATACTAAATAACGGACAAGTTTCGACATTTAAAACAATAAAACTAGGATGGGTGTGAGAGTATGGCAATTCCTAAAATCGTTATTTTAGGGGCTGGGTATGGTGGATTGATTACCGCTGTAAATCTCCAGAAAGAACTAAATTACAATGAAGCAGAAGTTACATTGGTGAACAAGCATCATTATCACTATATCACCACACATCTTCATGAACCTGCTGCCGGAACCGCTTCGCATGAGTCGGTGAAAATCAATATCGATTCTGTGATTAACAAAGAGAAGATCAACTTCCGTAAAGGTGTGGTGGAATTGATCGATACGGCCAACAGGCGGGTCATATTATCGGACGGGGAACTGGACTATGATTATTTGGTGATTGCTTTGGGAAGCGAACCTGAAACCTTCGGAATTGAAGGTCTTAAAGAACATGCGTTTAGCATTCGTAGTCTTAATTCCGTTCGCATGATCCGTGAGCATATTGAGTATATGTTTTCCAAGTACAGCTATACACATGATGACTCGTACATTACTTTGGTTGTGGGTGGTGCTGGCTTTACAGGGATAGAGTTCGTTGGAGAGTTGGCGGATCGAGTGCCTAAGCTTTGCGCCCAGTTTGATGTGCCATTGGAGAAGGTTCGAATCATTAATATCGAAGCAGCTCCTACTGTCCTTCCTGGTTTTGATCAAAGATTGATTGATTATGCGATGAAGGTATTAACGGAGAAGGGCGTCGAATTCAAGACCAATACGCCGATCAAACTCTGTACGCCGGATGGCATTGTATTGGCCAATGGTGAGGAGATTCGCGCCAAAACCGTAGTTTGGACGGGTGGTGTACGCGGAAATTCGGTTGTAGAAAAATCGGGCTTTGAAACGATGCGCGGCCGTGTGAAGGTTGACCCGTACCTGATTGCTCCCGGTTATGAGGATGTCTTTATTATTGGGGATTCTGCATTGGTTTTCAATGAAGAAGGCCGTCCTTATCCTCCTACCGCACAGATCGCAACGCAACAGGGTGAGACGTGTGCGTATAATCTGATTGCGAAGATTCGCGGTTCTGCAATGAAGCCTTTTGTTTATAATTATAAGGGTACGTTGGCTTCATTAGGTAAAGGTGAGGGTATCGGGGTTATAGGCAAGACGAAATTATTGGGTCTGACCGCAGCTCTTATGAAGCGTGCAACCGATCTGCGTTATCTCTTCATGCTGGGTGGAATCCCATTAGTATTGAAGAAAGGCAAATTTCTTCCTTAATATATATAATCCTGCAAGATCAGGTTGGCGGGGTGCCGCCAGCCTTTTCTTATGCCTTTCTTCATTGACCTGATCACTGCCGGTAAAGTACACTAAGGGTAAGATGGTGTTAGGAGGGTTAAGATGAGCATTCCTCAATTTATCATTTCGATCCCGCTGTTTATGGTGTTATTCTTCGGTATTGGATTTATTTTAAATATGGCGTTGAAAACAACATGGCTTCCCATATATGCCAGCATTGGACTTGTGATCGGCTCCTGGATCTATCTGGGGCAGCTTAAAATCGTCGATATTATCATTCTAAGCTCAGGAGTAATTGGAGCCATCCTTAGCTGTATTGCCATCCATACATTGCGTAAACGAGGTTATCGCATGTTCTGATTTAACCATTCCAATGTGGATGACGGCAAGACCTGTAGGAATTTTTTCCTATAGGTCTTTTTTTTGGAATACATAATTCCCTTCACTTGGTCAAGACTTGAAATAGGAGGGGAATCACTTCATGATGCTGTTACGAAAAGATGCTCTAAAACTAGGGCATTTCGCGCTATTGTTGTTTCTCCTTTTCGTCATTTCGCTTCTCATTGCAGTCGAAAGAAATTTGCAGGTACCGAAACCGAACTCTGCTGATCAATCCGTCGTGAGAGGATTGGAAATGGTACATTCCTACCGCACAAATATGGTCCCAAAACCACCCGGTTCAGATCAAAAGGTTGCTGCATCCGAAACAGAAGAATCCGTCAAAGTCATAGATATTCGTCAATATCCCAAAGTAAACGTGACGGCTACAGGCTACTATGCGGGTGTGAAATCAACGGGAAAAAATCCCGGACATCCCCAATACGGAATCACCTATTCCGGGGTAAAAGTAAGAAGGGCCGTTTACTCTACCATAGCAGCCGATCTTAATCTATTTCCGCTGGGCACTATTCTCTACATCCCGGATTATGGATTCGGAGTAGTTGCGGATAAGGGAGCTGCCATTAAGGGAGAGAAAATTGATCTCTATTTTGAGAGCATAGATGAAATTTTTAAGAAGTGGGGTAAAAGAAAAGTAGATGTCTACGTGATCAAAAAGGGGGAAGGTAAGGTTACAGAGGAGATGTTAAATCAGTTAAATGAAGCTGCGGTAACCTTGCAAATCAAATAAGCTTTATTCAAAAACAATGTTTTGTTAAGATATAGAAAAGATTTGATTTTGTAAGTCTATTCTCTATGAGATAGACTTTTTCTATTGGGAGGGGTTGACATGTCTCAAACATATCCCGAGGAGTATATCCGTTTTTTTGAAAAGTTTAATGAAGGCGAGTATTACGAATGCCATGATCTGCTGGAGGCGATCTGGCTTGAAGACCGTGAGAATCGATTCTTGCAGGGACTCCTGCAATTGGCCGTGGGAATCTATCATTATGAATATGGCAATGTAAAAGGGGCCCGGCTGATGTTTAAGTCGGCGCTTCGGTATATACAGAAGTATCGTCCCTTCTACTGGGGCGTTGATCTTGAACAGATCAACAGCTATTTGCATTTTCTGCTTAATTTCCTGCCTGAGCAAGATAAGATTTCCTTGGAAGAGGCAAAAGAGAATCCGCTTCCTAAGATCTATTTAAGATGTTCCTGTTAAGAGCCGAAAGTGTGGGTGTTGCCATCACTTTCGGCTCGTTCAGGAACTTAGGTGCTAATTGGTGCAGAATTTATTCCGTAAGCTTCAGGAATTCCTTTACATCGGCCACGCTTAGGTCGATTGCGCTTTGCCAGAAATCCGGTTTGGTAAGATCGGCGCCCAGGTGCTTCATGGCAAGATCCTCAACCTTCATGCTTCCGGTATCTCTTAATAGATCCACATATTTCTGTTCGAAAGCCGGACCTTCTGCTAATGCGCGTGCATAGATTCCCGAGCTGAAGAGGTAACCAAAGGTATACGGGAAGTTGTAGAACGGAACCCCGGTTAAATAGAAATGCAGCTTGGATTCCCAGAAATAAGGATGGTACTCGGCCAATGCATCACGATAAGCCTCTTTTTGCGCATTCACCATCAATTCATTTAAGCGGTCGATGCTGACCAATCCCTTTTTGCGTTCTTCATAGAAATTGGTTTCAAAGATAAAACGTGCATGGAGATTCATGAAGAAAGCAATTCCGCGATTCACCTTATCCTCAAGAAGAGCCAGTTGTTCTTCCGGATCCTTTGCTGCTTTAACTGCTGCATCGGAGACGATTAATTCTGCAAAGGTAGAGGCTGTCTCTGCCACATTCATCGCATATCCTTGCGCCATTTGCGGAAGATCATTCATCACATGCTGATGGTAGGCATGACCCAACTCGTGCGCCAATGTGGAGACATTGGATGCGGAGCCGCTGAATGTCATAAAGATTCGCGATTCTTTGCTGAGCGGGAAGCTGGTGCAAAATCCGCCAGGACGCTTGCCGGGACGATCTTCCGCCTCAATCCAGCGTTCTTCAAATGCTTTGGCCGCAAAATCTGCCATTCTTGGGCTGAACTTGCGGAAATGCTCTACAATAAATTCTGCAGCTTCCTCATACGATACTTTTTTGTTGTTGGTGCCAAGCGGCGCGTCCACATCAAACCAGCTTAATTTGGAGAGTCCGAGCAGCTTCGCTTTGCGGTCCAAATAGGAGACATAGATCTCTTTGTTTTTCTCGATCGTATCCCACATCGCATGGAGCGTCTCTTCTTTCATGCGGTTATATTCCAACGGTTCCTTATGAATCGAATCCCAACCGCGATGCTTGTATAGATTGATTCTAAAACCGGCCAGATGGTTTAGGACGGCAGAGTTGAGATCGGCCTCTTTCGCCCATGCCTCTTCATAGCTTCTAAATACCCTCTCGCGCACGGAACGATCTCCGCTGTTCATCATGTTTTGGGCCTGACCTACGGATAAGTTCTTGATCACGCCATCTTCTTCAAACGGAATGGTCATGCGCCCGACAATGGTATTGTACATCTCTCCCCATGCATGATAGCCATCGACGGCCAAGTCATTGGCTAAGGTTTCCATCTCAGGAGCCATCTTATCTTTTGCCTTTGTGCGGCGCTCATTCAGCGGGAAAGCGATCGGTTTGATCGACTCTTGTTCGAGCAGTTTGGCCCATACATCCTCAGGAATGTTCAGAATCTGGTCATCCAAGAGGGTAAGTACGGCTGCGTAAGAGGCAGAGATCTGTTTCAGTTGGCCGCTTAACAGTTTTGCTTTTTCATCCTTCACATTTTGCGCATTCAGACAGCTTACAAATGCGCCTGCTTGTCTTACCTTTTTGGCGATGTCCTGCATCTCTGTCAGCAAGCTGCTCCATTCTATCGCCGCTTCAAGGGTTTGCGGCACGGGACTTGCTTTTGTATTGGCGTGGAAAGAAGCAATTTGTTCGACGAGATCTTTTAAAAATTGTTCAAACTGCGGTGAATGGCTGCCGCCGGGGAAAAAATTTTCAAGATTCCAGATGGGTACTAATGGTTTCTGCATAAGAACAACTCCTTCGCAATATTTTGACACTTATCCATAAATTATAGCGGGCTTAAGGTAATCTTATCGGGTAACAGGAGCTGTGGTCAAGAAAGAAATTTCGGGTATAAAAATATTTTTTATGATCATTTGTTGAACATATTCGAATATTGAACATATTCGAACATATGTGCTATAATGATCCTTGCTTCAGAGAATGCACTAATGATCAAGAAAAAGGCAAGGTGAATCGATGTCGAGATGGAGAATCTACTACACATTTGCTAAGAAATCATTTTTACGTTCTGCCGCTTATCGTTTTGATGTCTGGTCAAGGATTTTTTCCAATTTAATCTTTTTGCTGACGTGGAGTTCGATATGGATTGCGCTTTACGGCGGCAAAGAAGAGGCAAATGGGATCAGCTTTACGTCGATGCTTACCTATGTGGCGGTAAGCCAATTTTTATCTGCGGTAAATAGTGCGGGTACACCCTTATGGGAGATTCAGGAGAAGGTGCGAACCGGAGATATTGCACTTGAGTTAATGCGGCCTTTTGATGTCCCTTTGCGTTACTTGTTTGCAGATTTTGGCAGTGTTGCTTTTTACATCATCACAGCCGTATTGCCGGTCTATATTCTGCTCTTTCTTATTTTTGATTTTTCATTGCCCGATTCGTGGTCCACTTGGGTTCTGTTTATCTTCTCCGCATTGCTCGGATTCCTGATCCGCTACGCCATCGAATTGACCTTTGGACTATTTGCTTTTTGGCTTGTGGAGACGGGAGGAGTGGTAGATCTGTTTTACTTTGCCATGTCCTTATTATCCGGCTCCGTGATCCCTTTGTGGTTTTTTCCGGATTGGCTGCAATCTCTTGCTTTCTATCTGCCGTTCCAGGGGATCTATTTTATTCCGAATGCCATCTTTATTGGCGAGATTTCAGGCGCAGAACTCCTTGTATCCATTGCGATTCAATGCTTTTGGGTCATAGCCAGCTTTTTGCTTCTGCGCATTGTTTGGCATAGAGCGGCAAACAAAGTGATTGTACAGGGAGGTTAATCGGCGTGAGGATTCTTTCCTATATTCAATTATATTTTCGGCTTGTCTCGGCCGGAATACGTGCCCAGATGCAATACCGCTTTGCCTTCATCATGCGCATTGTCGGGATGCTGACCGCCTATGCCGGAACTGCAACTACGATGTGGGTGGTGTTGTATCGATTTGACGCACTGGGCCAATGGAATTACTATGAGATGCTTTTTCTGTTTGCATTGGCGATCGTCTCCTGGGGATTCTGCATCATTCTCTTTTTTCATTATATAAGTCTGGATACCTATATTGTAAACGGCACCTTTGACCGTTTTCTGGTTCGTCCCATCAATCCTTTTTTTCATTTCATGTCGATGCGTTTTGATGTGGCTTCGTTTGGTCAATTTATCTTCAGCATCGTTGTCTTTCTTTGGGTGAGCGTTGCCCTAAGCATCGATTGGCGGCTATCCAAACTCCTGTTTCTCTTGGCATCGATTGTCGGAGGGGTGCTGATCCAAGGGGGAATGCTGGTGATGATTTCGGCGTTAGCGTTCTGGACGACCAAGTCCAACTGGTTCTACTGGGTAGTTATGTTCCCGGCCAGAAACCTGAACAATTATCCCTTGTCCATCTACCCCAAAGTGGTTCAATGGATTGCTGCTTTTGTCGTGCCTTTTGGATTTGTCAATTATTTTCCAGCCACCGTCATATTGGATAAGACACCGGTTGGCTTTCCCGCTTATATCGGTTACTTCTCGCCGCTTGTCGGCCTGATCTTTTTTACTATTGCTTATGCGATCTGGATGCTTGGGCTTCGCCGTTATAAAAGTGCCGGATCTTAAAAAGGATGGAATCTCTAGTTGGGGGGAATGCTTGTGGCCATAATCGAAGTTGAGCACATACGCAAAGAGTTTAAGATTGCAAAAAGAGAGACAGGGATAGCGGGTGCGTTAAAAAGCATCTTTAACCGCAAATTTACCATCAAGGAAGCGGTGCAGGATATCTCCTTCACGATTGAAAAAGGAGAGATGGTGGGCTATATCGGACCCAATGGGGCTGGGAAATCGACCACGATCAAGATTTTAACCGGCATTCTGGTTCCCACGTCCGGAAAGGTCTTGGTCAATGGCATCGTACCTTATGAGAATCGGCAGCAGAACGCGAAGAACATTGGCGTTGTGTTTGGCCAGCGGACGCAGTTGTGGTGGGATTTGCCTACGATTGAATCATTTGAGCTCTTAAAGGAGATTTATCAGGTTTCTGACAAGCGTTATAAAGAAAATATGGATACCTTTACGGAGATACTGGGGTTGGATGAGTTTATCAACACGCCAGTGCGGCAGCTCTCGCTTGGCCAGCGCATGAGAGCAGATATCGCGGCATCGCTTCTCCATGACCCTGAAATCTTATATCTCGATGAGCCCACCATTGGGCTTGATGTTGTAGCGAAGGAGAAGATGAGGCAGTTTATTCAGGAGATCAATCGAATCCGCCAGGTGACGGTGATCCTCACAACCCATGATATGGAGGATATTGAGAAGCTATGCAAGCGAATGATTCTGATCGATCACGGTCAGAAGGTCTATGATGGGGCCATCGATACGGTGAAGAACCGCTTTGGCAAGATGAGGACGCTGGTCGTCGATGTGGAAGAGAACGGCAAGGATCTGGTGCTTAGCGGCGGAGAATTGATTAGAGTGGAAGGGAATCGGAAATGGATACGTTTTAACCGGGATGAAATCTCTGCCTCTCAATTGATTGCGCAGATCACTTCCACTCATAATATCACCGATTTGACGGTAGAAGAACCTACGATTGAATCGATTATCAGCCGCATCTATCAAGAGGGGCTAAGCGAAGAGGCTCCTGTCTCTGTTCATTGATTTTTATTCCTTTTTAATTCTTCGATCTCTTTTTCCAGAGTAATATACCTGTTTCAATCCTATTATGGATGGTATAACTCTGATCTTGCATAGTGGTAGCCTTTATGACTCAATTTTATTCAAAAATCTTCGTAATAATAATAGGACCCAAATGAGATGTACGATCATCCCGATTAGGAAGAGAATATATGAATCCTCCGACCCATCAGCAGTAGAAAGAAAAAGTTTGCCAGGCCAATAGGTAGGGATGATCCCCGTGATCCATTGCCATGGGGAGAATAGAAAATAGGCAACAAATGGAGCAAGGTATAGCAGACCCAGCATCTTCGAAATGGCCATTCCTTCTATTTTATTGTTGGCAAGAGAGATCAGGCATAAAGCATAGAATGGGGCTTCTGCAGCCAGCATAATGGAGATGGCCATGATCCCGGATAATTGAATCGTATGATTGTTTAGCATTAGCAGAAACAATAAAGAGAACAGAAAAGAAATAAGAGAAGGAATTGCCAAACGATAGAGTATATATCCTCTTTTGGAAAGCGGTGTCACCGCATAGTAAGCAATAAGCTGTTCATCTCTCTCATCCAGCATTACAAATCCTGCTAATATTCCGCTCAATCCAGGAATCAGAAGAGAGAAAAAGGAGAGGATCAATTCCCTATAGCTTTCGAGATTCAACGAGAACAATTGGAGCAGCCAACTATTGATCCATGGAAGAACAAATCGAAGGAAGAGGATCAAAACGATAGGAGCTGCCATACATGCGATTAAAACGGGATCTCGTTTTATTTGCTTGATGTCACCAAGTGTTAATGCAATCCATCGATTCATTGCTCTCCGCCCCCAATTCTCAGTAAGACACGCTGATAAAATGATCGTTCAGCCCACCAGAATGCCAAGAGGATCCCAAGGATCAGAATGGAGAGAGCGTATAGGAATTTCCATGCAGTGATCGACTGAATGGAGCCATCCAACAATAGAAGCGATCCATAGGTGGGAAAGAGCATGAAGAAAGGAGACTCTATGATCTTTAGGTAGTCTAGGATCGGCAGGTAGAAAATGATCATATATTGCGAACTTAAATTGCAATAATAAATGCAACAAAATCACAAAAGTCGTAATCCGTAAGATTAAGCGATCTTTTTTAATTCTTCCAAAAATAGATCATTAGGCGTTTTATATCCCAGGATCTTGCGTGGCAA
>Ga0310836_101426_pt1 | contig 12950 bp, 9 predicted proteins | sample SM_ome_4_FD_201310 | JGI IMG/M metagenome (GOLD analysis project Ga0310836, IMG submission 201310) | Sorghum-adapted microbial communities enriched on stacked mutant (SM) sorghum from Joint BioEnergy Institute, Emeryville, California... ... | reverse complement strand
ATTCAATTTTTATTTCTTATTTTTAGGTTTCAATTCCTCATAGGTAGTCTCTAAACTGCATTCTTCTCACCTCTTATCAGGAACAATCTCGTTGAGTTTCAATTCCTCATAGGTAGTCTCTAAACGAATTAAGAAAATGTCTTTAGAAGATTTACAAAGAACGGTTTCAATTCCTCATAGGTAGTCTCTAAACCTAGCTATAAAAGCGGAGCGATATCTGCGGATCAATAGTTTCAATTCCTCATAGGTAGTCTCTAAACCATTCACCTCGGTGAATTATTGGATGGATATGCCGCTGTTTCAATTCCTCATAGGTAGTCTCTAAACCGGCGCCGGCCACCTTGCATACGCTTTGTGATTTGCCGGTTTCAATTCCTCATAGGTAGTCTCTAAACGGAACGGTCAGAAATGCCACACGCAATAGCTAGGTTGGTTTCAATTCCTCATAGGTAGTCTCTAAACAAACGATCATCCTGCACGTCAACGCCAGCTGTCAGGAGGTTTCAATTCCTCATAGGTAGTCTCTAAACGACCGATGATATATGAGATAGCCACTCCTGCAATAGCGTTTCAATTCCTCATAGGTAGTCTCTAAACTCACCTCTTTCCGTAGTTGCTGCCGCTTCGCTTTTAGCGTTTCAATTCCTCATAGGTAGTCTCTAAACCACCAGCCTAGGCCGGTGGGTTTCCCGCTACGTTCAGAGTTTCAATTCCTCATAGGTAGTCTCTAAACAGGAAGAGCAATACTGTCGATGCGACGAGCTACAACCTGTTTCAATTCCTCATAGGTAGTCTCTAAACTTCCTTTACCCGGCTTTCGGCACGACAGGCACGTGGAGGTTTCAATTCCTCATAGGTAGTCTCTAAACCAGGGAGGGATGTCCTTCTCTCCTTTCTTTTTTATGAGTTTCAATTCCTCATAGGTAGTCTCTAAACAAAACTCCTTTCATATCTTCAATGCTTGCTACCTGCTGTTTCAATTCCTCATAGGTAGTCTCTAAACCATATCGTTCATCATGTCCATTTTGGTTTTTATCTGTATGTTTCAATTCCTCATAGGTAGTCTCTAAACTTTCTCCACTTTCCCTTCCCGTACCCAGTAGTTTCGAAGTTTCAATTCCTCATAGGTAGTCTCTAAACCGCCAGGTGGAGGAAGGAGCCGTTGAAGGTGTCGTGGGTTTCAATTCCTCATAGGTAGTCTCTAAACGACAGATACGCTACCTTCTTGCCTTTCCCTTTCGGCAGTTTCAATTCCTCATAGGTAGTCTCTAAACCCGATCAAAATGTCACTACAGCAAAAATCGCAGATGCGTTTCAATTCCTCATAGGTAGTCTCTAAACGGGTGAGGGGTCATTCCCTTGCTCCTTTTTCATTTTGGGTTTCAATTCCTCATAGGTAGTCTCTAAACGAATCTAGCATTTACATGAAAAAGTTTGCGAGTCTCTAGTTTCAATTCCTCATAGGTAGTCTCTAAACAAATGAAAAAAAAGGTTGTTTAAACAGGATAGGGGTGCGTTTCAATTCCTCATAGGTAGTCTCTAAACTCGAGCGCACAACAACGCAAAAGAAAGCGACCGTCCGTGTTTCAATTCCTCATAGGTAGTCTCTAAACCGGACGATTTGCGCCGAATTGCTCGTATGCTTGAATGTTTCAATTCCTCATAGGTAGTCTCTAAACGCGCTACCGAGGCATTCCGGAGTTACGTACATGCCGTGGGTTTCAATTCCTCATAGGTAGTCTCTAAACCTCGGATATAAAGTGTTTGTCTACGATTTTGGTGCGAAGTTTCAATTCCTCATAGGTAGTCTCTAAACGGAGGTTAAGCAAGATGCTGAACAAATGGCAGCTTTTGTTTCAATTCCTCATAGGTAGTCTCTAAACGGCATTCGCCGGAACATTACCGACCGTTCCTGCTTCGTTTCAATTCCTCATAGGTAGTCTCTAAACAACATTTCCTTCAGTGCATCGCCGCGCTCTTTCGGGTGTTTCAATTCCTCATAGGTAGTCTCTAAACCCGGAGAAGTTTCCGGCTATCCAGAAATTATTGCGGTTTCAATTCCTCATAGGTAGTCTCTAAACGAAGCCATCCGTCGGGAATTAGAAGAGAACGATGAGGTGTTTCAATTCCTCATAGGTAGTCTCTAAACTGCGAATACGCTATTTCTGCAATTTCTGGAGTAATAAAGTTTCAATTCCTCATAGGTAGTCTCTAAACCTGGTTTAAGGAGAGAGTAGACAAACTGCAGATGGCTGGTTTCAATTCCTCATAGGTAGTCTCTAAACAAAACTAAAAAAACAGGTATACGTCAAGTTGGAAAGGTTTCAATTCCTCATAGGTAGTCTCTAAACAAACTATCCACCTAGCTATGGATTTTCAGGGGTACAGTGTTTCAATTCCTCATAGGTAGTCTCTAAACCTGGGAACTCGATAGCCCTGTCGAGCGAAACCGTCTCCGTTTCAATTCCTCATAGGTAGTCTCTAAACTTCTTCTTAGCGATGCGATAGTTGATTATCGCTGTGACGTTTCAATTCCTCATAGGTAGTCTCTAAACACAGAGTCATTGCAAAACGATTTGCTTCACGTTCATAGTTTCAATTCCTCATAGGTAGTCTCTAAACTGGGCTGCGTCCGTTCGGGTCGTCTGTATAGCCCCCAAGAGTTTCAATTCCTCATAGGTAGTCTCTAAACTACCGAATATAAAAAAAATGATCCTATCTCTTCTTTTCGTTTCAATTCCTCATAGGTAGTCTCTAAACAGCTCTGGTTGTCATGTGTCTTATCGTCTATCTCAGTTTCAATTCCTCATAGGTAGTCTCTAAACGGGATATTACCAAATGCAAAAACACGATCGACAATATGTTTCAATTCCTCATAGGTAGTCTCTAAACTACCTGCTCCTGAGTCTACTACAACTCTACCATCAGGAGTTTCAATTCCTCATAGGTAGTCTCTAAACTCTTGTGGCGTTGGCCATTCATCTGATGCGCTGCTGGTTTCAATTCCTCATAGGTAGTCTCTAAACCCGGCGCCGCACTTCTGGAGAGGCGGCGCACTTCTCAGTTTCAATTCCTCATAGGTAGTCTCTAAACGGATAACCGCATCCTCATCCGCTTCCGGATCCAATTGTTTCAATTCCTCATAGGTAGTCTCTAAACTTTGCTCGTATTCTGCGGCTGCGAGTACGGCGCATGTTTCAATTCCTCATAGGTAGTCTCTAAACTGTAGTCGTACAGTGACATTCGTTGTAACAGTTGACAGTTTCAATTCCTCATAGGTAGTCTCTAAACTGCTGCAGCACTCACGCTTGGCGTCGGTACGCTGTGTTTCAATTCCTCATAGGTAGTCTCTAAACCGTCATTCGCACAGTCATTTCTATCGGGTGGAACGTAATGTTTCAATTCCTCATAGGTAGTCTCTAAACTTTTCATCACGGCAGTTCTAAACTTAGTCACAGCGAGTTTCAATTCCTCATAGGTAGTCTCTAAACCGCCATCCCGGTTCCACCAAGCAAGGATATCTTTCCAGTTTCAATTCCTCATAGGTAGTCTCTAAACCCACAACAGATGAGAAAGTCCGGGTGAAAATCCCCTGTTTCAATTCCTCATAGGTAGTCTCTAAACGAAGGACGGGTGTGTTACATTATGCGGAACGGCTAGCGGGTTTCAATTCCTCATAGGTAGTCTCTAAACCCGGGCAACGAAACGCTATACGCGAACCAGTTGCCGGGGTTTCAATTCCTCATAGGTAGTCTCTAAACCAGTTGCCGGGTAACGGACACACTTTCCGCTTCCGGGGTTTCAATTCCTCATAGGTAGTCTCTAAACATATATACCCATGCACCTCTTGCAGACATTTGAATCAGGTTTCAATTCCTCATAGGTAGTCTCTAAACTGTGAAATCTTCCTTTTGCCAAGAAGTATATCTTTGTTTCAATTCCTCATAGGTAGTCTCTAAACTCCAAGAAGAAAAAGGAGAAGAAAACCGGATGAACTGTTTCAATTCCTCATAGGTAGTCTCTAAACTGAGAGCTTTGATTATATTGTTGCTGGTGAGGTAGGGCGTTTCAATTCCTCATAGGTAGTCTCTAAACCGAATATATAAAGAACATAAAAAAATCGATTCAGTTTCAATTCCTCATAGGTAGTCTCTAAACATGAATTGAATTGCAAAACCTGCGATCGCTCCTGGGTTTCAATTCCTCATAGGTAGTCTCTAAACTGGTGATGACGGGTGAAGACTACCGACGCCGCGGGCGTTTCAATTCCTCATAGGTAGTCTCTAAACGGTGGCATGATGAAGGAGAAAAGAAAACCACATCGTTTCAATTCCTCATAGGTAGTCTCTAAACGCGTGAGTACCCAGCACAGTTCAAACAAATGGGGTAGTTTCAATTCCTCATAGGTAGTCTCTAAACGAAAGACGAAGACAGTCAAACTTACGAAAGGAAAGAGGGTTTCAATTCCTCATAGGTAGTCTCTAAACTGTATATCAGGAAAGTCGATGGTTTTTTCTTGCAGGGGTTTCAATTCCTCATAGGTAGTCTCTAAACTTTCTTTTCCGTCAGCTCGTTATCTTGTTTTAGTTGCTGTTTCAATTCCTCATAGGTAGTCTCTAAACCCATTTTATCCCTTATAAAGCCTGTATAGCTATATATTCTCCTTCTACAGATAAACTCCTTCTATACTTCAAACAAAAAATCCCGTCTTCCCGCTCTTCCTCTTTTAAACTTTATTTCTCGCGTACATTCATCAAAAATAAAATTGTCGTCGATCTCCCGGCATTTTCGCACTACCGGAGATCGACGACAATTCCTTCCTATTGCCTTCGGCCAACCTCTCTATTCTTATCATAGCGAAAAATCCGGTCGCCTGCGCTTCGTTTTTCCTTCGCGCGTTATCCCCGCGACCGCACTTCGTAAATCGCAAACTTCAGATAATCGCCTTCATCAATGCCGGTCAGTTTCGGATGATCGATGCCTGCGCCGCTCCAGTGTACGAGACGCAGTACTTTCCTGGCGTCCACCGCTGCTTCCTGAATCGTCTCTGCGAACAGTTCCGGACTCATATGGTAGGAGCAGCTCGCCGTGACCAGATAGCCGCCGTCACGCACGAGCTTCAGGCCGTTCAGATTGATATCTTTGTAGCCGCGCTGCGCGCCTTTGACTGCACCGCGGGATTTCGCAAACGCCGGCGGGTCAAGGATAACTACATCCCACAGCTTGCCTTCTTTGACCGATTCGCGCAGATAATCGAATGCGTTGGCAACCACAAAGTCGACGCGATGCAGAAAGCCGTTCAACTTTACATTCCGTTTCGCCGTCTCGATCGCATGGTCAGAAATATCCAGGGTCGTTACTTTTTTCGCGCCATGCTTGCATGCGTTCAGCGTAAACGAGCCGGTGTGCGTAAAGCAGTCCAGCACTTCCGCGCCGTCCCAGAACGGATTCTTCACAACCTTGCCGCGGCGGTCTACCGGGCGCAGTTCGTTTATTCCATCCACCTCAACCTCCTGCATACGGATGCCATGTGCCTCTCCCCATCCGGTCATGATGGGCGCAATCGCTGAACGGTTTTCCCGCTGATCGAAGAAGTATCCGGTCTTCTGTCCATTCTCGATATCGACGATCAGCTTCAGACCATTCTCTTCAATCTCGATTTCCGTTTCCGATTCTCCGTACCAGAATCCCTTCTCCTGCTCCATCCCTTCCAACTCGCGCACATACACATCGTTTCTCAGATATACGGCTTTTGGCGCGAACACATCCAGCAGCGCATTCAGAATCCATTCTCTGCGCACTTCCATGCCGAGGGAGAGAATCTGCACGACAAGTACGTCTTCGAACTTGTCCACTACCAGACCCGGCATAAAATCGGCTTCACCATACAGGACACGGCAGGAACGAATGCCCGGCAGGAAGCGCTGTCGAAATTTCCAGGCCTCCCGAATACGGGACGTGAACAATTCCTGGTTTATCTCTTCATCCGGATTCCACGTCAGCAACCGCACAATCATTTGCGATTTGGGGTTAATATATCCCCTGCCCATGAAATGTCCCTGATGATTCACAACTTCCACAATCTCTCCGGGCACAACGTCGCCTTCGATCCGCTCCACTTCGCTCTGGAAAATCCACGGATGTCCCTGTTCGAGACGTTTGCGTCGATTCCGCACAAGAAAAACTTTTGTCACAATCATAATCCTCCATATTTCAAATCGTCTGTCTTACAAACTTATAGCATACAATAGACATAATGGTAAAATAACGATAACAATCTTGAATGTCAATGGAGATTCCTATGACTAGAATTTGGAAACAAAACCGTTTTGTCCGGTTCGGTTACGAACTGGTGGACCGCTTCATAAAAGACGACGTATCCGGCATGTCCGCCCAGCTGGCCTATTACTTTTTATTGTCGATTTTCCCCTTTTTTATTTTTGCTTTCACTTTGATTGGTTACATGCCCATTTCGACAGAAAATGCACTGGCGATCATCCAGGTAATCGCTCCGGAGAAAGTGACCGAGCTTCTGCAGCAGAATCTGCACAGCTTTTTGAATACCCGCCGGGGCTGGCTGCTGTTTTTGAGTCTGGCCGGTACGCTTTGGACCTCCTCAAGTGCCATCCACGCGATCATTGTGGCGCTTAACCGGGCGTACAATGTGGCGGACGAACGATCCTACTTCATGTCACGGCTCCTGGCCATTCTGTTTACCATTGGCATGGTCATGGCAATTTTCGTAACGCTGCTTTTGCCCGTCTTCGGCAAAACGATTGAAGTGTTTTTCACTTCGCGTATGCATGTGCCCGACTACGTGCTGCTTATATGGAACTTGCTGCGCTGGGTGGTCAGCCTGATGTTTCTGATTAGCCTGTTTGCCTTTCTCTACTATTTCGCTCCCAGCTGCGACGTGAATTGGAAGGTGACGATTGTCGGTGCGCTGTTCGCCGGTCTTGGCTGGCTGGCCGTTTCTTACGGATTCTCTTATTACGTTAACAACTTCGGCAATTACTCGCTCACGTACGGAAGCCTTGGAGGCGTCATTATTTTGATGATCTGGTTTTACCTCTCGGCGATGATTTTGATTATGGGCGGACAGATTAACGCCCTGATCGAAAAATACACAGGGAAAAGCTGAAAAACTCGCGGGCGGTGCCGGTCTTTTCCCTCCCTTCGGGCCACACGCTCCACACGGAAAAAGCAACGGCCATCATACGCCCCATGTTTTTTTCCTTGCTTACGAATGGAGGGGAAAGAGAGAAGAGAATGATTTCAATGAGGAAAAAGGTGAACGACTTTTTCTTCCCTGAATATTTTTTCCTCCTCTTCTCTTTCTTTTTTCCTTATTTCAACAGAATAGGGAGGAAGTATGGATGAAGACGCCTGTGCCGAAAATCGGTTTTTACTTCTCGCCGGACAACGTGGCAATGGCACGACGCAATATCGAGACGCACGAATGGGCAAAACGACGCTTCGAGCAGATGCGGCAGCAATGCGACGACTTTCTTGCCGGATATTCCGATGAAGTAATTTACCAGTGCACACTGTCCATGCGGGGACAGACATTTGCCTACGGTATCTCCGGCTGCCCGTATTGCCAAAAATCCTTCCCTTCCTCACCGGAAGCGCAAAGCCGGATGTTTTCTCTTTTTCCCGATAAAACACTAACCTGCCCCAACTGTTCACATACGCTTCCAAATACGGATTTTCCCGACGACGGCCGCGGTTTCGTCCATAAAGGCAGCGCATACTATCCGGTTGGCATGTGGAATTTCTATACCGCCGGCTGGCTGTTGGGCGGCGTACGTGACCATGAGGGCATGGTCACAAAGCTAACCTATATGTATATGCTTACAGGAGAGAAAAAATACGCCCAAAAAGCGATTGTGATTCTGGATGCGTTTGCCGCCGTGTTTCCGGGTACGCTTGGGCCCCGCGATTTCACTCCGTACGCAAGCAAAGTCGAAATGGGACGGCTGCATCTGCTGACAAGCATTGTCCATCGTGTAAAGGTCTTTCTCGCCCATGACTATGACTGGCTCTATCACCTGGAAGATATGGATACACTCTCACCCGCGCTCACTTTGCTCGGCGAGCCGGGAACGGTGCGGGAAAATATCGAGGGAATGCTGCATGATTATATGCTGACAGAGCCGGGCGGACCCGCCTACAATCTCAAAGACGGAAACCTGACGGAGCTGCACAACCACGAGGCGGACGGGGTGCGTGCCATGCTGGCGGTAGGACTTGTCACGGAACAGCGGGAGTACTGCGAATGGGGCATCAACGCTACAGAAGTGTTTCTCTCCAACGCGGTAGGACGGGACGGCATGTATTTCGAAGGGTCGTACGGCTACTCCATGTTTACCATTACCGTCTTTCTCGATATGGCTCTTCTCTCCGTGCGGGCCGTTTCCGGCACACCCTCCGTCCCCTCCCACCCTTTCGCGAGCGAGAGATTTTTCCGGTTTGCCGTACAGAATCCGATGGAGATGCTCTGTCAGGGCCACCTTCCCTGCTACGGAGACTGGGGACAGGATCGGGTACGCAGTCGAGAACCCGATGCGAAAACGCTCAGGGACACATACCGGGCCGCGCTTCATTTCTATCACGTTTCCCCTCAATCCAATATACGTGATGAAGCGGCCGACTGGCTTAAGCGCCTGTACCCTCTTGTCTTTAGCCAGCTGGGAGAGAAGGGCATCGACTTATTTCTCTGGCATCCGGTGTGGAAACATGCGGCGCCTTTGCACTTGCCGAAAGACGTAACGATCACCGGGCAGGCCGGTATCGGCATTCTGCGGGACACCAATGAAACAACAGTTCTCATGCGAACAGGAGCCAACCATACGCACGCACACGACGATGCGCTTGCCCTTACCTGCTATGCCTACGGCAAGGAAATCTCCGCCGACCTGGGCTATAGCGTATACGGATCCAACGGACACTATGGCTGGACAACGAAATCCATCGCTCATAATACGGTGGTTGTAAATAAAGACAATCAAATGAAAAAAGGCCAGCTTTACAAACCCTTTTCCGGCGGGGAGTTCTCGCTTCTGTATCGCTCGCCCGAAGCTGTGGTATATGAGGGGAAAGCGCCATCTCTGTACGGAACCGATGCGTTTCAGCGCATGGTAGGGCTCGTTCCGCTTCCGGACGGCTCTTCATATCTGGTTGATTTCTTCTACATTCGCGGAGCCGGTACATGCGATTACTCATTCCGCGCCTTTCATGAAAAAGCGGAGCTGACCCTCGAAGGCGTACGGCAGCTAACGGAAGAACAAGGCGGCTGGACGCTGGCCGGGGTCGAAAGCAGCGCCAAACTTTACTTTGACGAACCGGGCAAGAGTTTCGGGGAGCGGTTGACAACGGGAGAGACATTCGTGCCGCTGCTGGAAGGTGAGAAAACGCAGTATTGGACGCCCGCACCAAATAATGGCTACGGATTTATCTATGATATCCGGCAATACCACCCGCAGTTATCCTCTATAAAAGCGCGCTGGGAATCGGAAGAAGGGTATGAGATGGCCTGGCATGGACTTATGGATGCGGACGACCGGGTCATGACCGGGAAATACCCGAACCTGTCTGGAACAGAGCAGCATCCGATTCTCATCGTGCGCAGCCACCGGCCCACCAAACAGTACACCGCGCTTATCCATACGACGAAAAAAGAAAATCCACTGCGGATAACAGGCTTGCACCGGCTTAATGCCCGCGGCGGAGAAGTGACCGCTTTTGCGGTGGAAGCCGGCAGCGGCTGGCTCGACTTCTGGGCATACAGCCCGGTTGCCCAGCCGATTGCCGTACGTACCCGGTTCGGCGAATGGTGTATCGAAGGGCGCTGCGGATTTCTGCGCACCGACCGGACGGGAAAGCTCCTCGCCTATGCCTGCATTGAAGCCGTCTCTATGACATTTCAGGGAAAGAAAATGGAAGGAACGAAACGGGAATGGGTGCCCATCAAATCCATTGATTATAAAAAAAGAGCCCTCCGCCTCCGCCCGCATTCGATTCCGAAATCTGCGGACTATATCCGAATTGCTCCCGCGCCGGACGCCCCCGCCTCGCTGTATTCTGTAAAAGAAGTCCGTAACGGACAGGAAGAAGTAACCGTTCTTCTGCGCGATTCATTCTCTTTATCCAGAGGATTGATTGTATCCTGCGAAAAAAATACTATTCGTACCTGCTATCCTCTGCCGCTTGCCGCTTCTTTCCGCGGCAAACTTATGCTGGGCGAGCGGGGCGGACGCGCTGTAATCGAGGACGTACCCGATCTGAAAACCATACGCGCCCGCATCCTTGCCCCGTTCACCGGAGGGGAAGCATTCGACATTATCGACGCTGCCGAAGGGTATGTGACCCAGTGGCTATAGTTTACTTCTTCGCTGCCGCGATCGCGAGCAGAACCCAGCCAATCAGGAAGCAAACGCCGCCAATCGGCGTGATGGCGCCCAGCCAGCTGATCCCGGTCATCGCCAGGGCATACAGACTGAACGAGAAGAAAAGAATGCCGAACTGGTGGAACCAGCCCGCAAGCTTCAACTGCTTCATTCCGGCAATGCCGCGCTCGCCGAGGATGCCGATGCCAAGCAGACCCAGACCGTGAATCATATGATAGTGGACACCCGTTTTGTACACTTCCAGCAGGCGATCCGCAATTCTTCCTTCAAGACCGTGGGCGCCGAACGCTCCCAGCGCCACCGACAGGAACAGGTTGATACTGCCGAGAATAATGAATAGTCGTGCCATCGCTATCTCCTTTGCTTTATGAAATCTCTTTTTTATTATAACAAACGTTCTTATAAACTTTTTGACAGAGTAGGTACATCTTTCGCAAATAGACTGCGGCTTACGAAGACGCCTGCGCATGCGACAAGCAGCAGACTACCGACCGCGTACAAAACCGAACGCTTCACTTGCCAACAGCACTTTGTTCCGGGAAAGCCTATCAATGAATACGCCAAAATATGCAGAGATAAAAAACAGCAGGATGGTCATAATAAAAGATGATTCTCATGGTATACTAATAGACTGCTCAATATATACTTGTTGCTGATCGAGCCTTTCTAACAGAGCTTGGTTGAACTGTTCTTGCTTCTCCAGCTTCTCTATAACCTGCTCATATCGCTCAACGTCACGCGATTTATGTGGCGTATCGTGAAGCGATACGTCTTGTATCGCTTCACGTTGAAACCTTGATATAACTAGGTTTACAGCACTATCTAAAATTTTCTTAACGTGCTATTGGCGATACCAAGCGTTTCAGCCACTTCTTTAGCCCAATAGGTTGTTTCTATGTGTTCCTTATTCATAGCGCGCCCCCTTTCACGATTCTCTTGCGTTATACTTTCGCTTTTCCCAGTTCTGTATCCTTGACCAAAATTTCGACATAAAGTGCCACGAAAACGAGAGAAATCCGGAGAAAACAAGAGATGGTGTTCCGAATAAAAGAGGGGTTTTCCGGGTTTTTGGTGTTGGGGAGTTTACCATAATGAAAATTATTGGACATAAAAATACCCCCTTTTATAAAGAAGAAGGGGATTTTTTATATACAATATTGCCTTAAAATAGATGCTATCTCTTTTGGAACTTCATATTTCTTCTGAGCTACACCAACCATAAAATCAATACCTTCTTCGGTTGGCATTCGCAAATGATAACCATTCAACTTTAAAAAAGCTTTAGTCGCAGCATAAGCAGTACGTTTATTACCATTATGAAAAGGATGATTATTAGTTAATGAATCCAGAAAAACGGCTGCTTTATCAAAAATATCAGGGTACTGTTCTTCACCAAAATAGTGTGCCTTCGGACGTTCAAGAGCTGACTCAAAAACCGCTTTGTCTCTTATCCCTGCCTGTTCTTCATCACCATGCTTCTTCATAATCGCCTTATGAAGAAGATAAACCTCTTGCTTGGTTAAATATTTTGTCATTTGTCCCGTAAAGCCCATAAGAGTTCGTCATCTTCTTCCAGGATATCTGCGAATATGTCTAAAACTTCTTCTCTCACTTCACTTTTTCGTACCCGTTTTCCCATAACATCTCCATTTTCCGTAATAAACCATTCAAATTCATCCTCTATTGAAATATTGCTTTGCTGCACAATTTCACTTGGAATTGTTATACCCAAGCTGTTTCCATATCGGGTCACCTTTCGTCTGATTGGCTTTCTAATTTCCATTTCAATCACACTCATTTCCTGGTATCCTTTCTATACAGTATGAACAAATCAACATTCGTTATAACAAAACTTGAAAATTTTACGTTATTACGTATATATATTATAACACTTGTTAAAAAAATAAACAGCCATTCCAGTGGATCAGCTGTTTTACGTAGTGAACATTATCGGACGTTTACTATACTAAAGCCCTTAATAAGCAGGCTCTACTTTAAGAAAATCTTTAGAATGAAAAAAAGCAGCCGTATAGCTGCTTGTAAAACTTTTCTGGAATAGTTAAGTTGTCTTTTTTCAAAAACGCTACTACGTTTTTTCCATAACAATCCTCTCTAACATTAGAATATTCTCATTTATCCATTTTTGCAGTCCTTCTGGATAACCTGTTAGAACTTTCCTTATGCATACTGTCCGGCGTAATTTGGGGTAATAAATCATCTAAACGTTGACTGCTTACGTCGAATGATTTTACTTTAAATATCATTTCCTTTATTCTTATTCCAATTATTTAACATGGATTTTCTTTTGATTAGAAGAGTGATTATCAGAACAAATTCACTAACTACTATTAGGGCTATACCCAGATACGCACTTCCGAAAAATAGAAATTCATTCACTCCCCAGAAATAGAAAAGCCAAACTAATATACCAATTATTAATAAACTCAACTTTCGCAGAGTGAAATCGGCAAATAAGCCTTGATATAACTAGGAAGGCTGGCTATCCACTGCTGAAGTTGATTTTCGATGATTTTTTTGATT
>Ga0310836_101423_pt1 | contig 13014 bp, 11 predicted proteins | sample SM_ome_4_FD_201310 | JGI IMG/M metagenome (GOLD analysis project Ga0310836, IMG submission 201310) | Sorghum-adapted microbial communities enriched on stacked mutant (SM) sorghum from Joint BioEnergy Institute, Emeryville, California... ... | reverse complement strand
TCCAACGTACAAGGTTTGTAACAACCGCAGGAACTGCGGGGATAGCTTGGTGGTACATCATGTACTAATTCTGTTCAGTAGAACGGACTAACCAAGAATCTCGTGGCTTTAGCCATGAGAGGTTCAATATATATCCATTACGAACGAGACCGACAGAGGGATTCATTAGGGCTAAATTGTTATATCCTGTATTCATCCTCCATATTAAACAACTCACGTTCTCCCAGGTGAATCCGACATAACAATATAATTTCCTCGATCGTGCACTCATAAAAATGGCGCCCATCTTCCCCTTTATAGATCCCTTTCTGGAACAGTTTCTCCTGCAGCCTTTCTCTTATTTCTTCCATATTGTTCATCACTACCTTTTTCGCTTTTCATACACGTGTTCATGCCGACATAAAAAAAGACCTCGAGAAGAGGTTTTTCCATGTATCAAAAGCCTCTTCTTATCTCTCAGGTTTCCCACCCGCTGGATGTAGCACCGTGCAGGCATCTGCCTGTGGTTGCTGAGGCTTCATCGGGCCATGTCCCTCCGCCTCTCTTGATAAGAATCATTTTTATGCAGTTCAAATGCTATATAATGCAGCCTAAAAGTCGGATTTTTCATCAGTATCCTGTTGTGCAATTTTGACTTCCTTGTTTGTTCTATCCCCCTTTCTTCATCAACCGGTGAAAACCTTCTCTCTGTAAATAAACTATACACAAAATCAAAAATAATTCCAAGTATTCTTATTATATTTATTTGAAATTCAAAAAAAAAATGATATGATTTAAAAAACATCGGGAATCGCGACAATGAAACAGGAAGGAGCAGATAGTATGAAGACGATCGCAATTATCGGCGGAAGCCAAAAACGCACCCTGCAAAAGTTAGCACAAAAGGAAGGATACCATGTTATTTTTCACGATGGAAAAACCAGTAAGAAAAAAGCGAAAGAATTTCTCCCTATTTTACGAAAAGCGGATTGTGTCGTCGTAATGGCCGGAGCGCTTAGCCATCCAAGCATGTGGACAGTACGTGAAGTTGCAGAAAAGCTTGGCAAACCTATTGCGTATCATCAAGGTTTTGGGGCTACAGGCGCACTGAAGAAAGGCACTAAACTCGTTACCTCATGAAAACAAACCAATCCGCTTTTAGAACAAGCCGCTCACCCTTCCCGGGCAAACCGAGGCGCAGGGCAAGAAATTGCCCTGCTCTCTGTTTTCCTTCGTACCACAATAAGAATGTTGATAAGTCAAGTGTAATGTACATACAAAAGGCTCCCGCTCCCTTGCGTACTGGCAGGCAAGTAGAGCCGGAGCCTTCGGTTGACCGATCGGCTGTCGGTGTAGTTTCGTTTGTTACTTTCTTTTAGACGAGAATCTCGATACATCAGTTGTTGAAGAAGACGACCGCTGAAATGGGAAGCGTTGCTTTTCCAAACGATCGATTTGTGTAATTTTTGAATCATGGATGGTGATTTGAATCGATCCATATTGCAGTCCTTGCAGCGCATCCAAAATATAATCGATCGTTTGGTTTCGTTCTTCTTTTTCTGCGGACACATAAACACCCCCTTCCCCTTATGAGATCACTTTGTTTTTGACTGTCAGAAAACCATCATGGCGTCTCAGCCGCAACCCCGACATAAAAAACCGTGGGAAGGATGGCTTGACTTTTGTGGTACGAAGGAAAAGAGAGAATTTCACAAAAAATAAGGTAGAATCGCTCCCATACCTAAGAGATATGAACGCGTTTATTTGTACTTAGATTTTCTGAAAGAAATGAGCCGTCAGATATGTCCAGGTCAACAAATCCGCTTCCTTCAATAAAAATTCGCGGCTTCTTGAAAGCAATGAAGACCGATCGGTTTTGTGCCAGCCCACTCTGCTGCCAGTACTCTTCCGTAATATCGACTTCAATCGGCACAGAATTTCCTTTTATTTCTACCTCCAACCTGACTCGCGCACCTACCGGGTATACCTGTGTCACTCTTGCCTGTAATCTCTGTGCCGCTGGTTCGGTGGTAATCTCTACTTCATGTGGACGAACAAATGCGATACATTCCTTGCCGTCTGGATGATGATACCCGGACAGATCCCATTCCAAGGAATCAAACTTCGCTTTCCCATCTTGAATCCGACCACGCACTTGATTCACTTGACCTAAAAACTGATACACAAACGGATTAGCAGGCTGCTGATACACTTCCCACGGCGTTCCAACTTGCTCCACCTTCCCCTGATTCATAACCACAACTTGATCCGCCACTTCCAACGCTTCTTCCTGATCATGTGTCACAAAAATCGTAGTAATGTCCAATTCATGATGTAGCTGCCGCAACCAACGCCGCAGTTCCTGGCGCACTTTCGCATCCAGCGCCCCAAACGGCTCATCAAGCAGCAATACTTGCGGCTCAATCGCCAGTGCCCGGGCCAACGCCACACGCTGTCGCTGCCCGCCGGATAACTGGTCCGGATACCGATTCTCCAGCCCTTCCAGTTGCACCAGCTTAAGAAGTTCAGCCACTTTCACGCGAATTTCCTTCTTGGACGGGCGGAGTCTGCGCGGTCGAACCTTTAGACCAAACGCCACATTATCAAAGACTGTCATGTGGCGGAAGAGAGCGTAATTTTGAAATACAAACCCGATACGAGGTGCTGCTATTTTTCTTTGTGCTTCTGCTTCTCCACCGAATAAAACATTGCCGGAATCCGGAATTTCCATCCCGCCAATGATCCGCAGCAGCGTCGTTTTTCCGGAACCTGACGGACCGAGCAACGCGACAAGTTCACCTTCAGGAATGACGAGATCAATTTCGTGTAACGCTGTAAAATTGCCGTATTTCTTATTCAGTGCTTTGATTTCAATGCTCATTTTTTCCCCCCCTTAATGTCCCCGGCGAGCCGTTCTCCACTCGACCACACCTTTCACCACCAATGTCACGATGGCCAGAAGCGCCAGAAGCGATGCGACAGAAAAAGCAGCGGCGAAATTGTATTCGTTGTACAAAATCTCTACGTGCAGCGGCATCGTATTGGTTAATCCCCGAATATGACCCGATACGACCGACACGGCCCCGAATTCGCCCATGGCCCTCGCATTGCATAGAATTACGCCATACAATAGGCCCCATTTGATATTAGGAAGCGTCACCCGAAAAAATATCTGCCAACCGTTCGCTCCAAGCATGCGCGCCGCTTCTTCTTCCTCCGTTCCCTGGGCTTGCATCAGCGGAATAAGCTCGCGGGCGATAAAAGGAAACGTCACAAATATGGTGGCCAACACAATCCCCGGCACGGCAAAAACAATTTTCATGTTATAGGCTTCAAGCCAAGGGGCAAACATTCCCTCCATACCGAACAGTAGCACAAACATCAACCCGGAGATGACCGGCGAAACGGCAAAGGGCAAATCAATCAGGGTCAACAAAATATTTTTTCCCCGAAATTCAAACTTGGCAATCGCCCAGGAAGCGGCGACCCCAAATACAAGATTTAACGGCACGGCAATCGCGGCCGTAAGTAACGTGAGGGCAATCGCAGCCTGTGCATCCGGTTCCGCAATCGAAGCAAGATACATCTCTATCCCATCCTGCAAAGCTTCATAGAATACGATAACCAGCGGAAGTACCAGGAAAAGAAGAAGAAAGAGCAAAGCCATACCGATGAGTACCCAACGTACAATTCCCTCTTTCTTTGATGCCACGTTGACGACTTCCGTTTGCCTTCTCGATGATACCAGAATCGGATTCGCCATCTCTTACCCCCCTTTGGCAGTACGGCGATGACCGGTACGCCATTGAATGATATTAATGAACAGGAGCATCACAAACGAGGCAAGCAGCATAACGACGGCAAGCGCCGTGGCCCCTGCGTAATCGAACTGCTCCAGCTTGCTCATAATCAGCAGCGGCGTAATTTCCGTGTACATCGGCATGTTCCCGGAAATAAACACCACCGATCCGTATTCTCCAAGCGCCCGGGCTAATGCCAGCGCAAACCCTGTCAGCAGTGCAGGGTACAACTCCGGCAGAATAACCCTGCGAAACGTCTGCCATCTCGTTGCGCCGAGCGAGGCAGCCGCTTCCTCCACATGTCTATCTACATCTTCCAATACCGGCTGCACCGTTCGCACCACAAAAGGCAACCCAATAAAGGTAAGCGCAACAATGACTCCGAGCGGCGTAAAGGCAACCTTGACGCCAATGGTCTGTAAATAGTGGCCGACGACGCCATTCTCAGAATAGATGGCCGTCAGCGCAATACCTGCCACAGCAGTTGGCAGCGCGAACGGCAAATCGACCAGTCCATCAATGACTCGTTTGCCCGGAAAAGAATACCGAACCAGCACCCAGGCCACAAGCAGGCCGAATACAACATTAATCAGTGCAGCAGCAAAAGCGGCCCCAAAACTAAGACGATAGGACGCCAGTACCCTTTGATCCGTTATTGTCGACCAGAACGCCTCCCATCCCATCGTCGCCGTCTTTAAAAAGACGGCGGACAGCGGGAGAAGAACCAGTATGCTTAGATAAAGCAGGGTAAACCCTAATGATATGGAAAAGCCGGGTAGGACGCTGAATTGTTTCCATCCTCGTTTCATGTCTTTCTCCTTGTGTTACGGTTTGTAGATTTGGTCAAAGATGCCTCCGTCGGAAAAATGCGTCTGCTGTGCTTTCTCCCATCCGCCAAACAGTTCATCGATAGTAAATGTCGCAATTTTCGGGAATTGCTTTTCATACTTGGCTGCAACGGAAGCAGAATGCGGGCGATAGTAGTTTTTCGCGGCGATTTCCTGGCCTTCTTCTGAATATAAATACGAAAGATATTCTTCCGCCACTTTGCGCGTGCCGCGTTTATCGACGACTTTATCCACCACGGCGACAGGCGGTTCAGCCAGAATACTCAACGACGGGTTGACGATTTCGAAATTTCCTTTCCCCAGCTTATTAACGGCAAGCAGCGCGTCATTTTCCCATGTAATCAGCACATCACCAATGCCCCGTTCAACGAAAGTCGTTGTCGCTCCCCGCGCTCCAGAATCCAGCACCGGCACATTTTTAAGAATGCGTGTAACAAACGCTTTTGCCTGGTTTTCATCTCCTCCTTGCTTCTTCAATGCATAGCCCCAAGCCGCCAGGTAATTCCACCTTGCACCCCCTGATGTCTTTGGATTAGGCGTAATCACAGAGATGCCCGGTTTCGCCAAGTCATCCCAATCTTTGATTCCTTTTGGGTTGCCTTTTCGAACAAGAAAGACGATGGTGGAAGTATACGGTGAGCTGTTGGAGGCCAATCGTTTCTGCCAATCTTTTTGAATTAAGCCCTTCTTTTGAATCGCATCGATATCATACGCGAGGGCCAGCGTAACCACATCGGCTTCCAAGCCGTCAATGACAGCCCGTGCCTGCTTTCCAGAACCTCCATGCGATTGCTTAATGTTTACTGTCTGCCCAGTTTTCGTCTTCCAATACTGTGCGAACGCCTTGTCATATTCTTGGTATAATTCACGCGTTGGATCGTACGATACGTTCAAAAGTTGCACGGTTTCTTTCGGGGGCGAAGCAGCGCTGGTTGTTGTCTGCGCCTCCTTGGAAGCATTGCCGCATCCGCTGAGTGCCAAAGCCAGCATACTAACAGCTAGGCCGCACAGTACCCCTCTCTTCTTTTTCTTCTGATTTTCTTTACCTGTTACCATTTCTCTTTCCCCTTTCTGTGTGTAATCTTCATACAAATAAAAACGACCTCTTCGGTAGTAAGAGGTCGACAAAAATGCAGCATAGGAACGTCGCACCTCTTATCTTTCGAAACAATGTTTCGCTGGAATTGGCACCGGTTGAACGTGTCAATGGTTGCCGAGGTTTCATTGGGCCAGTCCCTCCACCTCTCTCGATAAGAGTCTAAATATTTTTTATTTCATACAGGTATATTAATCCTTTAAAACTCAGTTGTCAACTATGCTTTGTTCGTTTTATATGTTTTTCACTCCTTCCTCATGCCATATACGGAGTATATGCTTTTGAATCTTCCCAACGGATGTTCGGGGCAGCTCGGTTATAAATTCTACATATTCAGGAACTTTCAACCTGGTCAGCCGGTATTTGCAGAAGGAAATGATCTCTTCTTCCGAAACCTGTTCATTCTCCTTTAGAGAAGAAATGTTTTATCAGGATGAAGGGCTGTCTTTTCGTTAAGCAGGTCTCGCAAGGTTCCATTTCCAATTACATCCATTCCATTTACCTCTTTCCATTAATCGCAAAAATTTTTACGAATGCAACTTTTTCAATTGGGCAAGTACCTTTTCAGGTTCCGCATTCCCGGGGATCATCCCGTAAGCGAGTCCTATAGAAGGGAGTTCAGATAAATCGGAATTCCCCTCCCAAAAATTCCGATTTAATCCCCCTCCAATGGCAAGTCCCTTCTTCCAAAGAGGAAGCAAGTCGCTACTTTCGCTATCTCCATAGAGATAAAAATCTACCTCATCCCCGTCCCCGGTAATTCCATGAGCTATTCCCTCCTGCTGGATTCCCACCGACCACTGATAGTGTTTTACTATATTGAATACGGGCTGGTAGAGAGACAGAGCTTCATTTAGATCTAAAAGTGGAGAATCACTCTCCATGATGACAATCGCCGATAGTCCTGAAGTAGAAAAAGACCGTAAATACTCGGCCAAATATATAGCTGCCGCCTCGATATCATCATCGCTTATCGGATGATCCTGATCAAGCTGCACCACTGAATCCAACCATAAAAGCAATCTTTGTGGAGAGGGGATCGCAAGTACGATAGGCGGATTTCCCCGATAAAGAGTTTGTAGTCCTGATAAAACATCCAAAAGAACCCTTCTCGGTTCTTCCAGTGCCAGCAGTTTTTTTAAGGCAAATGTCGGTTTTCTGCCCATCCACGGTTCCCTGACCTCCGGTTCACGATGAATAAAGTCCGCGTAGAAGTCAAGGATAGAAAGACTCAGCACATCTGAACGAAGCAGTCCCTGCCCCTGGCTATAGATGGAGATAAAGGTATCTGGATTACTCCATAAGTCTTCCCTGCCTGCTGCAAAAAGGCGGTTGGCATAGTCAAGAAAATCTAACCAGACTTTTCTCTTCGTATCGGACGGAAATAAAAACTGTTTAAAATTCATTCCTCATTCCCCCCTTCATTTTTATAGTAGCTGGAAAAGCCAGCAAAAAATGACTTGCTGACTTTTCAGTTAACTATATTAATTTTATCTAAAGATTAGGAATTAATTTTTTCTTTTAATTCTTGAAGTTCTTTTTCTAATTCTGAAATGCGAACATCTTTTGGATTCGGTAACCATACTGCTTTTAGATTTCCTTCCGTCATAACATTATCCGGGGATCCGGCAAAGATAATATCCCGATCTTTCCATGAACCATAGAAGGGAAGATGAACAGGCGGCTTGTCGGTTACCCAATTTTTTACGAATTCCTGATACGGAATCCCTCGCTTTTTCCTGTCTTCTTTCTCTTTTTGTCGTGCCTCTTCTGTCTTTTTCACATCCAGTACAAGGGTTTTCGGATCGTAAAAGACTTTATAAATGTTATTGGCCGTTTCTTGGGAAATCAGGTTTTCCTCCACATCCTTAATGACATTTTCCGGATCCCGGTCGAGTACATCCCCATAACCGCCACCAGTCCCTTGCGTAATGATATAAAGCTCACCCTCTTGAACCAATTCAAATTGTAATCCGCCATGATGCGTTGTATAGGTAGCATTTTCGAAAGGACGGTTATTCATGATCTCTTCGGTTGTATAGACCATCTTCTCCGGTTCATTTTTCATAATCTCAAAAATATCCACACCCTTGATTTTGCAAAGCGGGTAAGCCGGGCAGGCATAACCTCCAAAAATTCCATACGTTGACGGATATTTGGAACCGATAGTCGTGCTCATAAACCCGAAATAGTCCGAATCCTTTTGCGTCAAAAACATTTGATAGCCCTGACCACCGCGATATTTGCCAAATCCCTGGTTGTCTTTCATCAGGCGGCGGGAAAGCTGCATAATCGGAACTTCTTCCTCAATCAGTTCTTGCTCCCCCTGCTCCGCCATCGGGGCAAAGATCGGCGCAATCGCGTGCTCTCCGTCAAGACCTTCCCTTGCTCCGCCAGGCATTCCGTTCAAGTCGGCACATAGATTACCCACAGTTTCCCCATGTTGGGTTACCCCACCATAAATACAAGTCCTAATCATGTTGTACCAAGGGGCCAAAACCTTCGTGGCTTTTTCCGGACTGTTGTATAAAAATTTGGCTAAAGCTGCCTGCGTTGCCGTGAACGCCGGAAAAAACGTCATCATACTTTGTGCATTCGGAACATCGTATGAAGCATTATAGATAGAATGTTCATCGACAATAAATTCCATTGGCGCTAGAACTGCTTGATTCCTTGGGAGATCAGGCCAAACAAATGATAGGAATAATTGGGCCAGCATCCCTTTCATCGCGCTTGTTACCGAGTTGTTAGGACGGTTGGCAAATTCGGGCGATGATCCCCGGAAATCAAGGGTTAAGAGATCGCCTTTTTTAGTTAGCTCCAGATTGGCTTTAATTAATAAATTTTCCCGCAAAGTACTGTCAGCAATACCCACCATCCGCACTTTGCCGTCAGGCCATTGACGAAGACGGCGCTTTACCTCTTCTACCGTATCATCTAATGTCTTTCTCAATACGGCAACCACAGCATCTACACCGTATTCACCAATGGTTTCCTCGATGCGCTGTTCAATGCGGCGGGCAGCATAAAGCTTGGCTTTCATATCCACCAGTTGCAATTTGGGCTCACGAACGGAATTTTGGAAATAAGTGAGGAGATCTTTATAAAACTTATAATTTTCACCTACCCGAACCGGTGAAATAGCAAGACCCTGATCATAAACTTGTTCGGCAGCAGATGGCATACCACCCGGCTCGATCGCCCCATTTTCCCCTTCATGGACAACGGTCACAATCCAGGCAATTAACTCCCCTTCATGAAAAACCGGCATAATCAAGTTTTGGTCTGTATTGTGAACTCCACCATATCGAGCATCATTGTAGTAGAAGATGTCACCGGGCTTTACGCCTACATCGGGATCATCGAGCCAATTCTGAACGATATATTTTACCCCATATTGCGTACATCCGGCGAAGATTAACACTCCGCCAGAGCTTACGATGGATAAGTCTCCTTTCGCGGTAAAGATCCCGCAAACCAAATCCCCCCATTTTGCTCCTGGTGCAGCTCCAATCTGTTCAAGCATTTCAAACGCTTCGTTGGTTCCTGCTTGCATCTTGCTGCGTGCCACACTAAGAACAGAAGGATCCGTAACCTTCTCGATGGCCTCCATTTCCCTTTCTGTTATTGGAGCCAAGGTATGGTCTTGCATCAAACCGGGGCCAGGACCAAGAAAAAGGGTGGTTTCTTTCAAAAATTTCTCTACTAGCTCTTGTTCTCGCTTCAATTCATCCAAAGCCATGTTTCCACACTCCCTTTTATTATTTTACGGCCATCGTATTCGTTTGAAATTTATTACTTGAACTATTATTCAGATTATTTACAATCCAGGCCGAATTTTGTTCGCCCATAATCAATTTCCAGCCCGGCTCAATTAGATAGGTAGTACGAGGCGATTCCACGAGTGCAGGTCCTTCAATAACAGCCCCCGGTTGAATCAATTGTGTACGGTACACATTCGTAAGCACCGGTTCATCGATATCAACAAAATAACAATTACGTTTACTAACAGGTTTCGGCGCTTCTGTTTGATCTTCAATCGGTTTCTTAAACTCAACCCGCTCCAGCTCAATGAAAGATAGCACACGGATCGTATTGATCCGGATACCGGCTTCAGGCTGCTGGCTTCCCTCCCCAAATCGTTCGCCATAGTTTACGCTGAACGAGTTCACCAGCTCCAGCACTTCAGCCATATTATTTAGACGGTTGACTGGAGAAATAACGGAAGTTTGTGTCAGCTGATTTCCGTAACGCATATCCAGTTCCAGCCGGTGCTGAATTGCTTCTTCCGGGATTCCCTGACGCAACAGCTCCTCTTTTCCTTCCTCTTCCAATTCCTCGACGATCGAGTTGAAGCGATCATATTCTTTAAAGAGACTCCGCGTATTGGAATCATAAATGTTCATAAACACCGATTTTTCATGAATATTTACCTGATTCATGATACCTGCTCCCACTGCTGAGAAAATAGGGGAGAACGGAGGAATTAAGATTTTTTCGATATCAAGAACTTTTGCGATACCACAACAATGGAGAGGCCCGTTCCCTCCATATGCCAGGAGGGTAAAGTTTTTCGGATCATATCCTTTAACACCAAGTTCTTTAAAAATAGCGTGGGCCATATTGGTGTCTACTTTTTTCTTTATTTGACGCGCCGCTTCCACAACACTTATATCCAATTCATCACAAATCGCTTCCCTAATCGCAAATTCCGAGCGCTTCTTGTTTAGCGCAATGTGACCTTCCGCATAATATTCCGGATCTAAGTATCCTAAAATCAAATCCGCATCCGTTACTGTCGGATCGATTCCACCCCGGTCAAAACATGCCGGACCCGGTTCAGAACCTGCACTGGCTGGCCCCACTTCAATATGCTTCAAGGTTTTATCGTAGCGGGCGATGGAACCTCCTCCTGCACCAATAATTCCCAAATGAAGCATTGGAACACTGACTAACCATCTATCAATTACAGGGTTAAAATCATAAAATCGGATACCACCACCTACAACAACCCCGATATCACAGCTTGTTCCACCCATATCCATGGCAACTAAATGTCCCACATTAAATTCTTCTGAAAGGTGCTCAGCGGCGTTAATCCCTGCTGTTGGACCGGAATGAATCGTTTGAAGAGCATGCGTTGAGTTCAACTGGGCCATTCCACCGATATTGTGAACGACTAACATAGGTTTGTTATACCCGTATTCCTTCAGCGTCATTTCAAGCGAACTTAATGCATGATACATTTGATCATGCAAATAGGCATCCAGAATAGCAGAGGTAATGCGCACATATTCTCCTTTCCGTTCAGCTACCTGATGGGAAAGAATAACAGGAATCGCACCTAACATATGGGTCGGATACTCTTCCAGGAGAATTTCTTCTACTCTTCGTTCATGCACCGGGTTGACAACGGAATTCACCAGCCCGACCACAAATGCCTGGGTCCCGCGGTCAACAAGGTGTCGAATTTGCTGACGAAGATGCTCTTCATCTAGTGGCATTACAATGTCGCCTTTATAATCAATCCTCTCACGAATCCCTGCTATCATTGGAATTGGTACAATCGGCTCGGGGCGCTGACCGGCAGGCAAGTCTTGCTGCTCCTGCGGTGTCAAACCATCACCATAACCGCGACCACGGCTTAAAGGGACCTGACTTTCATAACCGGCTGTAGTCAACAATCCAATTTTTGGTCCTTTTCGTTCGATCAGGGCATTGGTTCCCAAAGTTGTGGCATATCGCACGGAATCCAATTGAGAAAGGACGGTGCGAATATCTTTCCCAAGCTCTTTACATGCCTGCTCCAGTGCCTCCATAAAACCGAGTGCCAGGTTATGGTGTGTTGTTAACGCTTTCGTTTCTAAATAAATATCATCCCAAACCAGAAAGCAATCTGTAAACGTTCCGCCAATATCTACACTCACTTGTTTCATGCTCTCTTCACCTCTCTTTTAAGATAACGATCTTTTAATGCATCGATATCGAATTCCATATCATGCAGTGGAGGATGGCCGGGTGGTAAATATTCTACTTCCACCATGGTTGCACAATTAGGGCAATAATACTCAAGAATCTGGCACCAGTTGGGATCGGGTGAAAAAGTAAACTCATACCAATCAGGATTAATAATAGGCTTATGAATTTCTCTCGGATCACGATTGTACACGAGAAGACCTTCTTTATAATTTCCACGAGCCGAGGCAATTTCGTGGTCACATTTGCGGCAGCACCAAAGCTCTTTTTCCAGATCGATTGCTAAATACTCCGTCATGTTAGCTTTCATTATGCTTTCCCCCTTCATCGTACAAAAAGATATCCTTGTTTTCGTTGACCTTAAACGTCCACCCTTCTAAAATACGGCAGGTGAAATACTCATCTTCAATCAAAGCGGGTCCTGCTCCGATAGCCCCTGGCTTCATCTCCTCAAAACGATAAACCGGAATCTCTTTTGATTGTTTTTCCGTGTTTAAAATTGATTTTTGATATAGTGAGGCTGGAGCATGTTCCTTCAATTTCTTTTTATTCTCTAACTTAATGTGAGCAATTGGCCTTTCCACTTTAAGATGAAGGCGAATATCCTGGGCTCCTTCCAATCCGAAGATTACGGTATCTAATGGGTCAAGTGTAATCGTCTGGTACTCCCCATTTCGGAAAAAGCTGAGATGAGTTTGAATTGTACACTCCGAGATATCGAACCCTTCCGCAAACATATCCCGTTTAGCCCGCTCTTCTAGTTGATTTAACTTTTCCTGTAAACCCTTTCCTTTAATCTCAACTAAATTAGCTTGATATTCATGCGCAATATCACTGAATGAAATTCCGAACGCACTAAAGACTGCAGCCAAACGCGGAATAACGATTTGTTTAATTCCTGCCGCCCTTGCCACTCCACAAGCACTCATTGGTCCTGCACCACCAAAAGCTAACAGCGTTACTTCGTCCGCCTGGTCCTGATAAACAGCCAATCCTTTCGCAATCTTTTCCTCATACGCTTTTTCCATTGCCACTAAAGCCTCTTCAAGGCTTACTCCAAGGGGCTTCGCAATTTTCTCTTCGATTGCTGCCCTGGCACGGGACTCATCGAGAACCATGCTACCACGGAAATAGGACCGAGAATCCAATACTCCCATCAAAAGGTATGCATCCGTAATCGTCGGTTCCTGTCCTCCGCGTCCGAAACAAGCGGGTCCCGGTGCAGCTCCTACACTTTCCGGACCAACAACAATCTTTCCTTCCACAACCTTGAAGATTGAACTTCCACCCGCACCCACACTAATCAAATCGCTTA
>Ga0310836_101422_pt1 | contig 13021 bp, 15 predicted proteins | sample SM_ome_4_FD_201310 | JGI IMG/M metagenome (GOLD analysis project Ga0310836, IMG submission 201310) | Sorghum-adapted microbial communities enriched on stacked mutant (SM) sorghum from Joint BioEnergy Institute, Emeryville, California... ... | reverse complement strand
GAAACTCGGATCAGGAATTTTTCTCTTAAATACGTCCTCTTCTAACAACAGAAGGACATATTCTGGTTCATAATTAAGTAAATAACAATCGACGTCCACGTATAACGCCCGTAATTGCCTTATATTCTCGATTCGACGTTGGGGAATATAAAAGGTATTCTGGCTGAAAAAAACGTCCTCTCCGAGCCATTCTGAAAGCCGTTTCTGTGCTTCTTCGGGTTTGTAGTGTCGTTGTATGTATTTTCCGTTCTCTTTTCGTGCAATTGTAATCCAGCCATCAGCGTCAGCATGGTGGAATTTTAAATGCTTTTGTGCAAATTTTTCCGCGATCAAATGCTTTCCTCCTCGTTGTGAGGAGCATGTAGATATGATATACTAATGTTACAAATGTATAAAAAAGGGTATAGTATACCCATAATATCTACACGCTCCCCAGCGTGTATTCCTAGAAAAACCGCTTATCCCGCCAAAGATGAGGCGGTTTTTCTGCTTTTATTCTAGCATTTTAGCAATTCAGATTGATAGATAAAAACGGGCTTTTGCCCGTTTTAAATTGTTTCTTGTAAAAACTTTAAAGTTTCGCCCTCACAAACTACTTAAATACCGTTTAATTTTTTCAAGATCTTCCAGACTGATGATGGATGGCGGAGTGCACATTTTGTCTCGATTTCCAATTGCAGTTGTTCCAGCTATATTGGGTCCGGCAGACCCTTGCGCATTTTCACCATGGCAAGCTGCACAGTATGCTATATATGTCTCTTTTTCGTTTTTGTGTAGTGATTTTACCTCTTCGAAATGTTTTTTTGGAGTCTGAGCTGGCGCTTCCTTTTCACTGGGATTGTAGAAGGTTTCTGGCAAAGCTTGCGAAATCGCGACTGCAGCTAGTATTAGCACAATCTTTTTCAAAGTCTTCTAAGCCTCCCACTCTTGTCGCGCTTGATTAATCACAATCCCTAATATCCAAATGATAGAAAAAAGTACCACACATGCTGATGTCAACTACTCACGACTAAAGTCGCGAGCTTGTAACTACCCGGAAGTGCAACGGTTCTTGCGAACCTCCTTCCTTAGAGTGGTGTTACTATAGGCAGGTTGACAGCTACCCAACTATACAAGTCATGCTTGTGCAGTCACTTCAGCGATGTACTCAATTCCTTTTCGCTGAAGATTGATCGCTCCAATGCGGTCGTCATTCGATGTATATCCACAAGCCTTACAGCTAAATGTATGCTTTTTCTTGTTGCGGTTTGCCTTCTTTGTATGTCCACATTTCGGGCAAGTTTGTGAAGTATATCGCGGGTCAACAGCAATCACCTTAGAACCATTCATCTGTGCTTTATATTCAAGCATTGTGCGAAGTTGGTAGAATGCCCAAGAAACCGTTTCATAGCGATCTTTTATTCTTACACGTTCCGTTGCATTGCGAACACCCGTTAAGTCTTCCACAACAAACAAGGTATTGGCTCCATATCGTTCAATGAGTGCCTTTGATACCCGATGGTTTACATCAGCCATCCAACGGTTTTCTCGTTGACCGACTCGCTTCAACTTTCTACGAGCAGAAGCGGTACCCAATTGTTGTAATTGCTTACGCATATGTTTGTACTTTGAACGCTTATCTTTGATTGATCTTCCATTGAAAAACAGGGTTTTTCCCTGAGAATCATAGCTGACCGCTACAAAGTTCATGCCCATATCGACTCCAACTACCTGACAGATGTCCTGTTCAGATGCTTCTGGAATTTTTTTCGTCATCGGAATATGCAGAAAGAACTTGCCATACTTGTTGGCGAGTTTTGCTGTACCAAAAGACCACGTTCCGTCAAAGTATTGTTCCATACCTTTCGTTTCAAATGGCACTTTCACCCGACCGCGAAGTGTATTAATCGAAAATAATCCTTTGGTAAGAGAATAGTCTCGATTCCATACAAGATCATATTGAGGTTTCTTGAATTGTACTTTTGTCCAATCGTGACCGTTCCCTTTTAAGGATTGATAGCGAGCAATCACTGTTTTCATAACAGACTGCGCCATTTGAGAACGTAAAGAAAAGAGGGAGCGCAAGCTTTTGTAGGTCATTTTGTGCAGTTTCGCTTGTGCTAATTGCTTTGTATCGAACACAAGCGCTGATACAAAATTACAACCAGAACGGTAAGCGTCAAGAGTGGTTCTCAGCAAATCCATTTGCTCGGATGTTGGGTTGATCTTGATTTTAGCAGTAATGGTAATTTCCATTAGGCACCCCCTCACTTTCACTAGGTTAATTATACCCTAGTTTTTAGTGAGATTAAACCAAAAGGAAGGGAGGAAGTAAAGGACAAGGGGAAAGGGTAGGCTCGTTGACACACCTAAAGGTGCGCCTGAGCCTAGCGTAAATTCCTCTCATGACTGAAGTCACGAGTGTCCTTTACGCAAATAATGAACACATTTGGAGAAAGATTGAGATTCGAGAGAAAACAACGAAATCTGAAACGCGAAGACATAGCTGCAATAGCAGAAGTGAGCGCTCGCCTTATCACTTACTGGGAAAAAGATGAGAGAGAGCCTAGCCTCCGTTCTTTAATTGCATTAGCAGATTTTTTCGATGTCTCCCTTGATTATCTAACAGCTCGCACCGATGTACGTGATTGGAACAAACCTACACATCCCTCCTTTCGAGAAAAGTGATTTGAAATATCATAAGTCCGTTTTTTAAAAAAACAAGAGCATTTTACAATTTTTTTCTAAGCGCCCGTTAGTCTAAGGGCGCTTTCCCCGCTGTAAATATAAACTGAACTCATGTGAACTCAAAAAATAGTTTGCGTCTCCCCGTATGACTCCTTCCGGTGTTATATACCTACTCCCTGTATTTTTACTGCTGTATGTTCCATCCAGATTTCTAATCGGCGATACCAGGGACTCACCCCGAAAGTAATAACTTGAAAAATCCTTCCATCCTTTTTGTGAAACCTCAGCTCCGTATCCAGCTGCGTTCACTACTTCATAAAAAATCCGAACCACTCGTTGTTTGTTCATATTTTCGGACTTCATTTGTTCAATTTCTTCCTGAAGACCACGGGTAAGCAGATAACGCACAAAAGCATTAAGCTTTATTCCCTTCTCTGCCGCCAAAGCAACTAGATTTTCGTGAAGCTCATCCGTAACAAAATATGAACGTTTGCGCACAGGAACTCTATCAAATCGCGGTCTTCCACGCCTTTTTTTATTGTCAGACATAAAATTTCACCTCATTTTTTTAATGTCAGATATAAAAAGAAATATATATCGGACGTTATTTATTGATGTAGATTCGTGTTACACTATCACGGCCATGGCCAAGCAATTCGGCTACTTCCTGTCTTGCTTCCTCCTCACTTTTCCCTTCTGCAATTCGCTTCTCATATTCTTCACGAGCGAATGTGTGACGGGCGCCATGGTATGTAATCTCAGACTCTCGTTCCATTTCGGCATATTTGTCCCGGTGATTATATATAAAATCTTGTGTAGACTTGATTACCTCATGTGCTTTTTCCGTAGGAGCAACAAAAATCTTTTCTCCCCGGTTAATTTCTTGAATTGCTTCAGTGAGAATTTCTCTTCCCCTGTCGCTTACCGGAACGGTCCGAACTAACCCTCCCTTCCCTTTAACGATAAGCTCACCAGTCCTAATAGCTATTTCTGCTGTGGAGCGGTCTAATCGGATGGTTTCATGTATACGCAATCCCTGATGGCGCCCTAATTCTAAAATTCTTGCTATGTTATGTCGGCCTAACTCTCGCGCTTTGCCAACTAGACCATCAAACTCATTCTTTGACCAGGTACGATCAACGCCACCAAATTTCCGTCGTTCTAACTTCACACCTTGAGCCTTCAGCTCATCATTAGTCGGTAAATCGTAGCGCGGTTTGTCCAATTTGTCGTGCCAAAAACGAATACCAGCAAGATCAGTCTTAATAGTCGAGGCGCTTTTTCCCTCCTTTTGCATTTTCTCAAGGTAATCCTTTACATGCTTGCCGCTTATATTTTCAAGTTTCTGCACTCGAAACTTATCCGCTACATGACGTACAAATCGTTCTACAGCTTGATAGTATCGATCGCGAGTCTTGAAGCTGCCTTGCCGGTTATGTCGTGCAAGCTTATTCACCTGGTTCATTAAATTCCGATATATCCCTTTGTTTTCAACTCCTTTCGGAACTATGATTTTTGCCTGATTTTTTTCTCGCCAGGGCATGTGTGCTTTTCCCATCTTCAGCCCTCCTTTCTGGTTGTGTGCATAGCTCTCCCGTTGGCAACATCCACATTTCTACGCCATTTCCGGTCCGTAGAGGGCACAAAATGGCGTAAAACCTGAAAACCTTCTGGGGTTGTGCCCGGCTGTCTCTATCGTACTTAAAAGCACGATAGAGACAGCCGGGCACACTATGCATTTGTTCCATACAGGTGTGTTGAGCATTCATGTGCCGCATATCTGCCTATCGGCAGTGTTCAGCTTCGCTGAACAACGGCTATCGCCTGTTCTCGCTATGCGAGTGTGATGCCGCGGCATCACAAGGCAAGTACGGCCTGTGTTATCCTATCCAGCACAGAACCGGCTCCCCGTCCGTACCTTCCTCCACTTCTTCCAGCCATCCATCGGACGCAAGCGACCATCGGGGGGGATATTATGGCTTTCCATTCCCTTGACGTTTACTATTAGTTCCTGCCTCCCTTTCTGGGAGGCATCGCAGCTAAAGCTACACTTGACGTGTCGTGTCCAAACGGCTACCTAAACTTAGAATGCATAGGGTAGCTCTATGCTAAAGCGAATTACTTTTCATCTTAATTTCATAAAAATCATCACAATCCAAAGTGCAACAAAATATTTTAGAATTTCGACTACGATTGGGTATAGCAATTAATGCTACAAACTTTAGAAATCCTCTTTTCGATGAAAAGGAGTTGCAAAGAACTAAGTACAGAAACACAGTTAATTTCTTTAGAAGTACGAACTTCAAGTTTTTTAGTGAATTTGTTTTATGATCTGGAAATATGGTTGGCATCCTACCGAAGTTTTCATCTACATATCCCCTTTTAGCTTTCCTTTCTGGCAAAAACATTTTTTTCTCCTCCTTTTTTTGAACGCAAAAAAAGCCTTACCCGATTGGATAAGACTTTTTAGAACGCTAGGAATTACTAGCTTTATTAATTTTTTAGATTACGCGTTTTACAGATTTTTAGACAAACCCAAATAAACCTCTTAGATTCCGCAGTTTTAACTTGCCGTACGTTCATGCTCCCCAGTGCATTGGCATCCTCGTATCCAGCATCGTTCTGCTTCCTCAGTCCGTCCTCAGCTGCCATAGGGATGTTTTTCATCGAGTGCCCCTATCGCTGTTCACGGTACATCTACAGCCTCCTACTTACTCAGACAATCACTCGCTAGAAGTAAGAAGTCCCTTGCCATATTCCCAATTGCTCCATCCTCACCGTTTAGGCGTACATGGTAGCGGGTCAGCCGACTGTATATGCAAAGACTAGAATGTAATTTAATTATATGTGCTAAGCATTCATAGGACAAGATATCAGAAATAATTTTTTGTCAGGAAATAGCGAACCATTATTGACAGTGCATTTAAAATTATATTGTAAGGGTAAATAATGGAACTTTTGATCACACTTGCAGAAGACTTATTATCCTTATACAATTAAGGAGTAAGCTTTGAAAATTTAATTAATAATAAGCGCGACTACGGAAGCACCGAGTCAGCAAGTCCAGATATCTGGATTCGTTGATTCGGTGCTTTTTTTCGCTTCACAGGAGGTGAAATCGTTCGTACAAATGATTTTTAAGCGGAACCCTAATATAAATCTAGAAGGAGAGGATTATTGAATGATGTATGATATTTTTGTTAATCTCATTGCTGCTGCTATCGTTACACTAATCGGCCTATTCTTTCGTCACTACAAAATCATGATCGTCAAAAGAAAAAACATTCGCTAGAAATCAATTCAAAAAATCCGGCTGTGACCAAATATGGGCTGCAGCTGGATTTCTTTTCAATCAAATTTCATTTCTTTGGCACGCTGATGTCTTTTTCTACCCTCTCTAACCCTCTCAAGAGCGTCATTCTTGGTTTTTCTTTTACTTGTGGCATACTCTATAAAACGTTGCATCTCTTTATCATCATTAAACTCGATGACAGTAGGTCGAACAGGACGTATACTATCCCTATCCATGGTTTCACCTTCAAACATAATCTTTAAATACATGTGTAAATTGAGCAAACTTCTACTCTTTTTTTGATGTGTATCTTAACTAATTATTTTCTGGATTAAAAACATCAGACCAGTTCCAAGAGATAACAAACCAGCTATTATTAGCATATTTATTGACCTTTTTACCCGTTGAATCTTCATTTCGCGGATATATGATACCTTCTGTAGTTCAAAAATCAAAATATTTATTGCAGATTCTTCGGTTAAATGGGTAACTGTATCCTTAATTTGAGTCGCTTTATTTGTCAATTTGAAGTACTCGTTCTTATCTCTATATACGTTAAATATATTGATCTTTGGATCAATAGAAGACATATAATATAGGGCTGGCGGGGTGGAAGATGCAATGTCATACTCTACACTTTCACTTGGATTACTTTTCGGCGATATTGCCTTAAATGCAAGCAAGATCGAACCTGTAACTAACAAAAGTGAGACTAAAAAAAGAATGCTGTATATCCAGAAAAATACGTTATCACTTACAATTTCCGAATGGTATAACTTCTTTAGAAACAAAAAGAAGTCCTTTACAACCGGGGAGGATACTGAAATAAAAACTCCTGTTAAAACAAGAACGGCTCCAGCTTTTGTATCTGTAAAACGTATCGTATTTTGATTATCCTCTATTGCTTTATAAAGCAACTCGCTTTTTTTATCAAAATGCACCCTTTTCCCTCCTACTCATAATCTTTAGCTGCTGTTCTTACCCAAAGAGTAGCCATCTATTCCTTTTACACTAACTGGCCTAAACACTATTTTTCCCCCTTTACTTTCAGGCCATTCATCTTTTATTTTTTTGGTAACAACCACTGTGCCACGTCCCGAAGATAATTTACTTGCTGTATTTATACAATCACCGAATGCTTTAACGTCATGTACTCCGTCTGTTCCTACCTTTGTTACGATTACATCCCCATGATCAATACCAACACCACAACTAATTTTCCACTCTATCTTATCTTCTAAGATAATTGGATTCACTACCTCATCAATAGCTTTTAGCATATCTACCGCACATAGTCCAGCTTTCTGCATTGCAATACTATGGGCCATATTAGAGCTTTTTCCTCCAAAAAAAGCCATTATACCATCTCCCATAATATCAATAACGTGTCCTTGGTAATATTCGATAATGTAAATCATGGCTGGAATAAATGCATGTAGAGATAAGAATGTCTTTTCCGGCCCAATTGTTTTTGCTCTTATAGTTGAATTTCTCATATCTATGAATAGAACAGTAAAGTTATCTTTTAAATACGATCCAAACTCCAGCTGTTTCGCTTGATAACCTGGAACTACATCTGAGATTGCCTCAGCATGTTCAAGTATTGCTTTTTTGATTATAAATACATTACTTCGCGCTCTATCGTAATGTTCTTTTACAACCTTCCTTACCTGATTAATATCTACGGCCACTCTATTCTCACCTCTAAATGATAAATAGCTACTTTAACTATATCTTTATTAGTACAAGCACTTAATATCTATTCTGTTTCTTTTCGTGCCTTTAACGCACGATACAACGTCGCCTTACTTATTCCTGTCATTTCTTCAATCTCTGAAATACTGTAGTTCCTACTATCGTACAGCGATAATGCCTGCTGTACTTTCTTTTTGTTGGCTGGAGGACGGCCACCTTTTCGGCCACGCGCCCTGGCTGCTTCCAATCCGGCAATTGTCCGTTCACGAATAATATCGCGTTCAAATTCAGCAAGAACAGCAAGCATACCAAACATCATCTTTCCTGTCGGTGTACTGGTATCAATGTTATCCTTGATACTTACAAATTCAACATTCAATTTTTTAAGTTGCTCTGCAACTTCAATTAGCCTTTTGGTAGAACGGGCAAGCCGATCCAATTTATAGATAACAAACACGTCACCAGGACGCAACGTATCCAATGCTTTTGCCAGCTCCGGTCTATCATCTTTCGCTCCGCTCATTTTCTCGGTGTAGATTCTTTCGCAGCCAGCTTTCGTTAGCGCGTCAAGTTGTAAGTCTAATGATTGGTCTGCTGTTGAAACGCGGGCATATCCTATTTTCATACTTTCTTTCCCTTCATTCTTCTGAGTTCATGGTAGACTTCCCATGCTTCTTCTTTATCCCATTGAGACCATATGAGACGGGGAATTTCGGTCCCAAAGTCCATATAAATTTTCTCCACAACTTTTTTAATTTCTTCTGTCTCTTTCTCTACTTGCTCCTTAATTCGTCTTTCCTTATCAAGCTTTCTCTGTAGCCTTTCATTCAACTCTCTTTTTGCTTCATCTTCAGTATCAAAAATATTATTTTCTCCAATCAGCACTTTTTTTGTTTGGCCTTCTTTTGTAGTCCAAAAAGCTGTGCCGCGCTTACTCTGTTTGATGATTTCAATTTTTACCACTTCATTTTTTTGAATAGCGTACACCTTACCCACCCTTTCTCAAATATCCGTTTGTTACCTATACATTATCAAAAACGTATATTTTTGTGAATATGAATTAGAAACGGATTTAGAAACGAAAAAAGCAACCAGAACGGATTATCTGGCTGCCTGTAATTCTTTGTATCAAAAACCATCGTTTTTGAGATAATTATGTTATGACAAATTCTCAATTTATCCTTAGATTAGGAATTTTGAGACAAGTAATTTACCAGTTAATATATTATCGTATGTTTTTCGAGTTTTGTTGGCGGTACACCTGTTAGAAAGCTATATCGATTTCATCAATGAGAAAGGAAAATATAAAGGCAGGCACCATAAGTGCCTGCCCCGTTTGGGAACGAACAATGGTTCCCGATAGTAAACGATAACGTTAGTCCGCGACCATGACCATCTAAGTACTTAGGTAAAACCTTTGTACAAAGATAAATCATGTACAGACGATATATTTTCATTTACTATCTTATGCGATAGTATGCTTAATGTCAATAAAAGCTATACGGAATAGCTAAAAATAGGTGCTTTCCAAATTATAGGTCAAGAAAGTACTTTAAACGTTTTTCAATTTGTTTCATGTCTTCATCGGTTACAAAGTCAATAATATTGCCTATACGTTCTTTACTTACAATGCGTATATCCTCACACTGTACGATTGAGTTGTATTTGAGTTTATACTTGCTCTTTAACAATCTGTACTGGCTTTTTAGCAGCTTAATCGTTTTAGGCTTGCCTGTTGTTTTGTCAATTTTATTTTCCTCTTTAGTTAGAGGGATTATAGCGACATTTCCACTGGATTTATTGTTTGAATCAACGGAAACGACAACAGCGGGCCTTTGACCAGATTTCTCAAAGCCGACATTTTCACCTAGGAAAACTGTAACGATAGCTTTTCTAGGGAAGAAATGTCCAGAACCTCCTTTGTAATTTTCATTCATTTTAGTTTTTAGGCTAAACCATTTTATAGCTTCGCGATGACGGTTATATGTGAAAGCCACTACCTCTCCTCCTTTTTTAGTATGCACTAATTCATCATAATTCTGCTTCGAAATAAATGAAAGAGATTTATAAAGGCTGGACGTCAAGTGTTCTGCATAGAAGACTTAAATCGTTTTATCACCTGGTTCGAGTATGATATCTTTATCTTAGCATAGCACCTTTGACTGATATAACTCGCAATGCATTAGCACGAGAAGCGAAAGTTCGCCCCAATTCTGTTTATGAAATGTGCGATAATCAAACTAAACGAGTAGATGAAAATAAATGATAAGCTTGATTTAATTTTAAAGGGTATCAAGGAGCTGCAACAAATCACACGCGCTATTTATGACCGGCAAGAGGAAACGGACGCAAAACTCGAAGCCCTGGCGTCTGATGTTCACAAGCTGCACGGAGAAATAACGGCTATTCGCCAGGAACGGTAGCGCGATCAAGACCTCGCCCACATTCGGGCCGGGCGTACTGAGCGTGAGATTTTAGAAATTAATTCGCGCCTGGAACAATCGGAGCGTGAAGAAAGCCAGACCGAAAACTAAACAGTAACCCTATAGGCTGGTGGCGTCTATGCTACCAGCCTTTTTTAATGTTCTTATCCAGCCTGGGAACGATTTTCCAAAAATGAAACGCTCGTTCTCTTTCGGTATAGCTAAAAATATGGTTAACTAAGGTTAACCAGTTAACATGCATATTAATCAATGATTTTGGTTAACCTAATGACAAAGAAAGGGCGGTATGTAAAATGGCAGATGTAACGCTGGGATTCAAAGTTAGCGAGGAATTAAAAGCAAAAGCGCAGGAGATGATTGAAGCTTCCGGCTTGAAGTCAAAAGAATGGATTGAGCATGTAATCCAACTTGCATCCATGCAGGGATTAAAGGAAGGTGCGCCAGGCTTTGCAAACGACATCGCTGAACTGGAACTGCATACCGCCCGCATCAATCAACTTGTGGCCAACATGGTACAGCGTTCAGCTTTCGAAAAAGAAGAGGCGGAACGGAAGGTAGAGGAAGTTAAGTCCTCCCGCGACGAAATTATTATGGGCTACCAATACGAATTGTCCGAGCTAAAAGAGAAGCTAAAGGTGGCCGATGCGGCTGTAGAAGCAGCATTAAAGGCACAAAGGAAAGCAGAAGCAGCGCAAACCGATCTACAGAATAATCTTGATGATGCACGCTCCCTTGTGTTCGAATACCGCGAAAAGAATATAGCGCTCACCAAAAAACTAGAGCATTATGATGAAATGGTAAACAAAGTTAACGAGTTAACTAAAGTAAACAAGCAAATGGAATCAGATGCCGCCGCTCAAAAGATGCAACTCGAACAACAAGCGAAAGAACTAACTTCCGCTCAAGAAGAAATAGAACGGCTTTACGTACAACTCGAATCACAACGTACCGAAATGCAGAAGCGGCACGAAGAAGAAGTGGCACAAATGGCAGCTGCACATCAAAAAGAGATACAACGATTGGATGATAAGCGAGCTGAGGAATTAGAGCATTTGTCTGAGAAGAAGGAGCTCGAAATGGAAAAAGCGGTGTTAGCTGCTCGTTCTGAACTGCAGGAGAAGTACCAGGCGGCAACAGAAGCCCATACAAAAGAAGTGCGGGAATTGTATGCGGAAATTCGCCGGTTAGAATTAGAGGCTAAGCGCGGCGGACAAAACGAAAAATAAGCATTTTGATGACACTATTGTCATCAAAATGGCTCAAAGTAAAAATTTAAAACTAACAGCATGGTTCACGTATCATATTTTTCAAGTAACATCTGAACTGCTACCGTAAGCAAATCTGATTTCGCAAATCCATTACGATCTGCAAATGCATCCAAGCGCCTAGCAATCTGTTCTTCAATTACAAACGTCTTTTTTATAGTAACACCAACGTTCTGGCTGATCTTCTGGCGCAGTTCATTTATGCCGTTATTTGACACAGTAGATGGATCGTGTTCACGACTTAAAAGCGCAAGGATGCTTTCACTTTCTTTCACCAACTGTCGAAGTACCTTTACCTCTGTTGCAGTAAAGGTATTACCTCCCGTATTACCTTCAGTATTACCAAAGGTAACAACAGGATTGCCGAGTTTATTACTATTGGTAACCTTTATATTACCAGTAGTATTACCTTTAGTAATACTGAGATTACCACTAATATTACCATATTTATGGGCACTCGATTTCAGCATTGCTGCTAACTCACGTTGAGAAAATTGATTATAGTCTTGTACGGCTTTTTTGAGCACTGTTTCACTACCGCGAAAAAACCATTGTTTGCCTTCGTATTCAAAACCTGCGACCTTTAAAATATCACGGAATTTGTTCTGGCCAATCCCTAGCTCATCTGCGATTTTAAGTAGGTTCTCTCCCCTAATTAAACGTTGATTTACTTCCTCGAAAAGCATCCTACCACCCCAATAAGATATTACTTACATATTACCATGGTATTACCATAATTGCCGCAGTAACTGAAGCTATAAGCCGCAATAATTGCAGCAAGAATCTTCACGGATTGGTAGCAATACTAATTAGAACAGGAAAAACAGGCTTTATTCATTTCAACAACAAAAAACGAAAAAAAAGGGTTATTTTAATGTGTTAGTTCTTAAAATAAAATAGGTTCAAAAAAGAAAGTGGGGAAGAAATGGAATACGAATGGATGGATATACATACATGTACGAATTGTAATAGAAAAGATACATATCTAATGTTCCCGTATGAAATTAGAGGACAAAAATTAGAGGTAAAAAACATAAGAGAAAAGGATAAATACATTGGGATATGTAAACATTGTACGAGTATATTCACTATAGAACTAGCACCTAAATAAAGAACATGTAAAATATATGAAAAGGGAGAGTTCCTAAAGGGCCTAATACCAGCATCCATATAAACGAACAAAAACGGCCTAAAGTTCACCGATAGCGTGTCCTAAGATAAGAAGACTAAGAAACTTTTATCTCGCCATAAAGAGCCAGTCTGAGAAATAGGACGACAAAGGTCCCCCAGAATGGAAGAAGTAACCTGACTAAAGAATAAAGGGAGGAGAAAAGAAATACTATGTAGAAGCTACCGCGCTGCGCTTGCTGCAGCCGTGCCTGTTCTGGAAAGTCGCTACGCTCCTTCCGGCGAACAGGCCCAGGCTCTACGTCCCCCACCTAATAAACTAAGCCCCGCGCTAACGCGCAAAAATCTTCCCCCTGGGTTGTACTAAAATCGCGCGCCCTAAAGGGCAGGGGCAGAGCCCCCTTAATATAAGCTGACAGACCATTCACATCAATTTTTTTCCAATTTCTTTTTTAATTTGCTTATGTAAGAACGGTCAATTCCTAACATATTTGCTAATTCTTTTTGTGTTGCTTTCGGATTTTTCCGCA
>Ga0310836_101420_pt1 | contig 13022 bp, 9 predicted proteins | sample SM_ome_4_FD_201310 | JGI IMG/M metagenome (GOLD analysis project Ga0310836, IMG submission 201310) | Sorghum-adapted microbial communities enriched on stacked mutant (SM) sorghum from Joint BioEnergy Institute, Emeryville, California... ... | reverse complement strand
GATATTTTTCACTTTGGCGGAGATTCAGGATTTTTTGCCGGATGTCTTCGGATAAGGCATGTGCAGGTTTTCGCCCCCGGTTTTTGTGAATGACTCCGTTTTCATCCTCCTCAAGGACTCGTTTTTTTAGGCGATAAACCTGACGAAGACTTAGCGATAACAATTCGGCAGCTTGTTTTCCCGTGATATACCCTTCGATCCATTGACGAATCACTTTGTAACGCTTCAATTCTTTTTTGCTCAATGTAATTCGCTCCTGTCTCATACTGACATTTTCACTGAAGTGTTACTTTATCCGTTGAGAACTTCCCGCCGTGAATCCGGGGGACGCGAAGCGTAATGATGCCGACCCGAGTGGTCAGCTGGTGCAGATACCTACCGTTTCGTTACCCTTGGCGTTCTCCCGTCCGTTCATAGGGCTCTGCCCTCAATTGTTCCATTGCCTGGGCTTGTAACACTTCTCCGCACAACCAGCCCTTGCGCGCTTGAACGAGGAAATCCGCCGCCGTGAACGGGTGATTGGGATCTTCCCCAATCGGGATTCAGCCAAGCGGCTGATTGGAACATTACTCATGGAAATTAACGAGAAATGGGCCAGCGGCAGAAAGTATTTGGATATGGACGGCTATCTGGAGTGGCGTGAATCCCAGGCCGTGAACACGAACATCACGAGTATCGGCTAAAAGACATCTGTCGCAGCCTCTCAAGGATGCGAAATGTCCCGCCTTCCTCTTCAAGAGAGAATACGGCATTCTAACCGAGGGAAAATTTACACACAAATATGGACTTGATCTTTTTTGGTTCTAACACATAAAAGTTTTTAACGAATTCTTTAAATAAAAATTAGGAGCTATAGTTAGTTTGATAAAAACTAATTTGATTGTTTGAACGAACATTTCACTTGAATCATGCCTCTTGTGCATAATTCAGTTCCATGCTCTTTACGAACATGTTCATCTAGAAACGCCAAAAAATGGGAACAATTACTGCTTCAAGATAATCAGAATCGAAGTCTTTTGAAATCATTTTTATTTTAATATTTGTGTTTCAATATTATTGAACTTACGAGGGATGAATAATGAAATTAAAAGTTATTCAATTAACAGGATCTTTAATTATTGGCGGCGCTGAAACAATTGTTAAAGAATATGCATTGAACCTTGATAAGGAAAAATTTGATTGTATTGTAGTTTTGTTATCTGAAAAAAAAAATACAATTCTTGAAAAACAACTAATAGATAATGGAATAAAAGTAATTTTTTTAGGAGAGAAAAAATTGTTGGCTTCGAATAATTTTATTGCAAAAATTGCAAATTTTATTTATAAAGTTTATAGTTTTAGAAAGTTTATAAAAAATGAAAAACCAGACATTATTCATACTCACCAAGCAGTAAACAGATATTTACTTTCAATTAACACAAAAAAAATGAATATTAAATTATTTCATACATATCATACAGAAATACATCGTTATATTAAAAATTATAGGGATTATAAATTTGCAACTAAATATTGTATTCACCATAGGGATATGATACCAATTGCTCTACACGAAAAAATGAAAAATGATAGTAACTCTATTTTTAAAACAAATAAGACCATTATTATAAACAATGGTATTGAATTCGAAAGGTTTAGAAACCCAAAAAAAAGCAGAGAAATTGTCCTAAAAGAATTAAATATTGAAAAAGATAGTTTTGTAATAGGGCATGTTGGAAGATTCCATAAGGTAAAGAATCATGAATTCATAATAAAAGTTTTTTATGAAGTCCAAAAAATTAAACCAGATTCATATTTATTATTAATAGGAGAAGGCGAATTAATGGGAAATATTAAACAACTTGTAAATAAATATGGGATACAGAGAAAAGTAAAATTTTTGGGAAACAGAGGAGATATTCCAGATTTATTAAATTCTATGGATGCTTTTATTTTCCCATCAATTGTCGAGGGATTCCCAGTAAGTTTAATAGAGGCACAGGCAGCAGGACTGAGGTGTGTCATTTCTAACAATATTACTAAAAGTGCTATTTTAACAGAAAATACAATAGCACTTAGTTTAGATGATCCTATTGAATTATGGGGAAAATATTTGCTTGATAAAAGCTGGAAAGGTAAAGCTTATGGTCGCATAGAGGATTTTGATATTAGAAAAAGCATAAAAGCTTTGGAATCAATTTATTTGGATAGTGCAAGTGTATTTAAAAAAATAGAGAATGTATCTTTTGGTTGAAAGATAATATTTTAAGTAAAAAAATAAAGTTCTGTTTCACTAATACCATAATTATTATTGTTAGAAAGTAATTTTTAGTATTCGATGATTTAATTAAAAATTTACATTGACAAGAATTTTAATAATATTTTTTGGTAAAGGAATCGTTTGAAGTGGAAAAGAGCAGAAAACAAGCTACAGCAAAAAATATTACTTTTAGTTTAATCTATCAAATTATTACTGTTATAATGGGTTTTATAATACCCCAACTTTTTTTAAATATTTATGGCCCAAAAATTCATGGTTTAACATCATCGATTACAAATATAATTAGTTATGTATTATTACTAACTGCTGGTTTAAATGCTGCCTCGATTCAAGCCTTATATGTGCCATTAAGTAAAAAAGAGATTACAAGAATAAATCAAGTATTAAACGCCATTAAACAGTATTATTATCGTATTAGTTTAGTTTTTTTTGTTGTAATAAGTCTAATCTCCTTCATTTTGCCCATATTTATTAAAGATGTACCAACTAGTACGGTTTTTTTACTTATGTTAATAATGGGCATGCAAAGTACGTTAGATTGTTATCTAGTAAGTAAGTATCGTATTTTGTTACAAGCTGACCAAAAATTATATATAAATGTTATTATTAATATATTATTAATATTCATAAGGGGAATTTTACAGATATTCCTAATTATTAACGAATGTTCAGTAATAATTGTACAAACAATACCAACATTGATGATTTTTGTTTTATGGATATTTCAATTAATTTATGTGCGTAAACATTATCCTTTTTTAAATAAAAAAATTAGGCCAGATAAATCAGCTTTATCTAAACGTTGGGCAGCTTTTATACATCAAATAGCTGGCTTAATAGTAAATAATGTAGATATTTTACTACTTACATTATTGGGAGATATGATTTTGGTTAGTATTTATTCAGTATATCAAATGGTTTTTTCACATATTAACAACATGATGACGTCAGTATTTTCTCAAGGTACAGTGGCGAGTTTTGGCCATTTAATGGGAACTGATAACAAAATTTCTTTAAGGAAAAATTATAATGTATTTGAGCTTTTTTATTTTATAATAGTATCAATAGTTTTTTCTATAACTGCTACAATGATGTTGCCATTTGTCCAAATTTATACAAGTGATGTCAAAAATGTAAATTATTTTGATTTAAAATTAGTTATTTTATTTGTAACTATAGCTGTTGCAAATAATTTGAGAGTACCTGGTTTAATGTTGATTAACGCAGGTGGATTTTATAAAGAAACGCTATGGAGGGCTTTAATAGAATCTGCTTTGAAACTTATTTCTTCAATAATATTAATGAATTATTGGGGTATATATGGAATTTTATTCGGGTCAGTTGTTTCTTTTGCATATAGAACTGTAGATATAATATTTTTTTCAAATAAATATATATTAAATCAATCATCTGCAAGAACATTTTATCGTTCTTTAAGAGTAATAATCGTAATTCTTATCAATGTTTTTGTATTTAATATAATATCTCCTTATAATATATCTTCTTGGCCAAAATGGATTATTATTACAACAATAGTTGGTATATATTCCAGTATAACAACTTTAATAGTTAATATTGTATTTGATTTTAAAACTTTGAAAGATATATTTTCTTTTTTAAAAATTATATTAAAAATAAATTTTAGGAGGAAAAAGATTTGAAAAACAAGACTTATTTAATTACTGGAACTGCTGGTTTTATAGGTTTTTTTCTAGCAAAACATTTATTAGAAAAAAATTGTCAAGTAGTTGGTATTGATAATATGAATGACTATTATGATCCAAATTTAAAAGATTTCCGTTTAAAACAACTTCGAACATTCGATCAATTTACATTTATTAAAGGGGATATTTCAAATAAAGAATTAATATTAAGTATATTTAAAAAACACAATCCAAACGTTGTAGTTAACTTGGCTGCACAAGCAGGTGTCCGTTATTCACTGGTAAATCCAGATGCCTACATTCAAAGTAATATTATAGGTTTTTATAATATATTAGAAGCATGCAGATACTATCCTGTGAAGCACTTAGTGTATGCCTCTTCCAGTTCAGTTTACGGTGCCAACAAAAAAGTACCTTTTGAAGAAACAGATTTTGTGGACCATCCAGTCTCACTATATGCAGCTACGAAAAAATCCAATGAACTGATGGCTTATACATACAGCCATCTTTATAAGATACCAGCAACGGCTTTACGTTTCTTTACGGTTTATGGACCGTTGGGTCGCCCTGATATGGCTTATTTCAGTTTTACAAACAAATATTTTGCTGGTGAACCTATTCGAATTTTTAACAATGGTGATTTAGAACATGATCTTTATAGAGATTTTACTTACATTGATGATATAATTGAAGGAGTTGTTCGATTACTTGAAAAACCTCCTACTGGATCAGATCCTCATAGAGTTTTTAATATTGGAAATAACCAGCCGGTAAAACTTATGAAATTCATCGAATCGTTAGAAAATGCGTTAAGCAATGCTCTTGGTAGAAAAGTGGTATTTAAGAAAATATTTGAGCCGATGAAACCGGGTGATGTACCTGCAACATATGCTTCTTCAGATTTATTATATAAAGCAGTCGGTTTTAAACCGAAAACAAGTATTGAGGAAGGTTTGCAAAAATTTGCTGATTGGTATGTCAGTTATTATCAGGTGAAAAAATAACTAACGCTCTCATTTAAATGAGAGTGTTATTTATTTGTACAGTGATGAAAAATGATTAAATATAACATAGTTTAGAAAATAAAAAATTTTTTGTTTCACGAATAGAAAAATTTGTCTTGAAAAGAGGGATCATCCATGAAAATCGCAATTGCAGGGGCCGGTTATGTAGGATTGGCGAACGCCGTTCTGTTGGCCCAAAACAATGAAGTGGTTGTGCTCGACATCATTCAAGAAAAAGTGGACATGATTAATAACAGACGGTCGCCCATTGTGGATCAGGAATTGGAAGAATACTTGGCCACAAAGGATTTGCATATAACGGCGACGACGGACAATTACAAAGCGTACAAGGATGCCGATTATGTCGTTATCTGTACGCCGACCAATTATGATCCGGAGAAAAATTACTTTAATACCCGATCCGTTGAAGCGGTCATTGCCAACGTCCTTTCCATCAATCCCGCTGCCGTCATGGTAATCAAATCCACCGTACCGGTCGGCTATACGAAAAAAATAAAAGAGAAATTTGAAACGGATAATATTATTTTCTCACCGGAATTTTTACGTGAAGGAAAGGCTTTATACGACAATTTGTACCCCTCGCGCGTGATTGTGGGCGAAAAATCGGAACGGGCGAAAAAATTTGCCGATTTATTAGTGGAAGGCGCGCTGAAGAAAGACGTGCCTGTTTTGTTTACCAATTCGACGGAAGCGGAAGCCATCAAACTGTTTGCCAATACGTATCTCGCCATGCGGGTGGCGTTTTTTAATGAATTGGATACATATGCCGAAATCAGGGGTCTGGACACGAGACAGATCATTGAAGGGGTATGCCTGGATCCGAGAATCGGCAATTTCTATAATAATCCGTCTTTTGGTTATGGCGGTTACTGCCTGCCGAAAGACACAAAGCAATTGCTGGCCAATTATCAAGACGTGCCGAATAATATTATGAAGGCGGTCGTGGATGCGAACCGGACGAGAAAAGATCACATCGCCGAAATGATCATTAAACGGAATCCGAAGGTAGTCGGAATCTATAGGCTTACCATGAAAACCAATTCGGATAATTTCCGGGAATCTTCCGTTCAAGGGGTTATGAAACGGATCAAAGGAAAAGGCATCGAAGTCATCGTTTACGAACCGACGTTGGATGCGGATACCTTCTTTAATTCCAAGGTTATCAATGATTTTGACAAATTTGCCGAACGGTCGGATATCATCGTCGCCAACCGCATGTCCGAGGAACTGAAACCGGTAATTGACAAAGTGTACACCAGGGATATTTTCGGCAGGGACTGAAAAAGCCAACGAAATACAGGCTCAATATAATGCATGAGTGCCGAAAATTATGAATCCATGTCATTTAAAATGGGAACAGCATAAAGTGGCATGGGATCTCTACTATAAAAACATTTTTTTAATTGGGACATAACGGAAAAGAAAAAGGAATGAGCCATGGAGACGAGGGCGGAGAAAAAAACTAAGAAAAAGCGGATAAGAATCATTGGATACACGCTTCTCGCGATGTTTTTGCTTACGATTGGGATTGGGATCTACGCATACCAGCATTACAAGCCGGAGAACCATTTCAAGAAAGTGCCGCTGATTTCGGACAATAACAACAACCCGGACGGTACCGTTAAAGTTGACGATCCCGTCTTTAACGTCTTGCTTATCGGATCGGATCAGCGGAAAGGCCAGAAGATCGGGCATTCCGATTCGATGATGGTCGTCCATGTGGATTTGAAAAACCATCAATATCATATTCTGAGCATTCCCAGGGATTCAAGGGTCCATTTGGACGGGTACGGATACACGAAGCTGACGAGCGTTCAATATGTGATGCAGGCCAAGCACGGATCGAAAAAGGGGATCGAAGAAGCGGTCAAGGCCATCAGCGAATTTACCGGCATTCCGATCAATTACTATGTGGAAACGAACTATTGGGGGCTCGAAGGGATGGTCGATGTGCTCGGCGGCATTGAAATGAATGTCCCCTTTGATGTCAGGCTTACCCACCCCTGGTATAAAGAAAATCAAAATAAGGTGATTACAGCCGGTACGCATACCTTTGACGGGAAAATGGTCACCGAACTTGTTCATGAGCGGTATTCCCTGGCAAATGGCGATTATGGCCGCCAGCAGCTCCAAGGAGAAGTGCTCAAGGCCATCGCCAAAAAGGCGCTGAGTGTCGGCAATATTCCCAAATTGCCCAAGCTGTTCGATTCCATTTCCGATTTTATCGTTGAAACGAATATGACCAAATCGGACATCATCAGCATGGCCTATGCCGTCAAGGATTTTGACCCGGACACCCAAGTCCATTACCATCAACTGAAAGGGAAGGGCCAAACCCTTTACGATGATATCCTCCAGGCCAACAATTCGCAGATCGTCATTGATGAAAAGGAAATGAAAGAGATTGTGGAGAAATACTTCATTCCATAATTGGACATAAAAGATGAACCACATCGACAAAAGGAAAAAGCCGGCGGGAGGTTGCCCCTCCCGCTTTTGATTTTTCGGCATTCTTTCGTCCGTGAAGAAGCGGAAATGGCGAAAATATTCACCGCTGGACGCAATGATGGGCGGACAATCCGATTGTTTATGGCATATAAATGGAGCTCTCCGAATCCAACTCCGGACTGCGTAAGGTTACAGCCCCCCTGATTGATGGCTGTCATAAGCCCGTACTGATTACCGATTGATCCCCTTTCTTTAACGGCGATCCCCCGGCAGTTCTTCAACTATTGCCTAAAGGATTTGCCACAGGTCATGCCCCAACGGCAATTAGCGAAACTATCGTTTCTGTCCACCAACCCACAGGCAATCGGAAGCCTCCCTTCCTTTCTGTCCACCCTTGTCATGGTTACTTCTCCGTGATTCCCCTTCTTTTCTTCCCTTTGATTTTGCTTTCCGTGTTCTCCTTTTTTCACACGCGCTTTATGGGTGAATATACTGATTATGTGAAAAATATGAAGGAGGCATGTGCTTTTGCATCAATATCCGTTGTACCCTTAATGGTCGATGCCGATGCAGCCCGCCGGTCAACAGCAGGCATCCTTGAAGGACCTTTGCAAAAAATATCATCTTCATCTTGTCCGATTGGAAGGAACGATGACGTATAATTAAGTTCGCAAAAAGTGAAAAGAGGAAAAGCCATCGGTAACTCCGAATATGGTAAGTGCCCAAAAAACCTAAAAGGAGTTGAAACCGATGGCTTATGTTAAAGCCGATGATAAAATCCCCAATATAGCCGGAATAAAATTCCCCACTTACAATACAATGAGAGGAGCTATGGTTCGTGATTACAAGAGGGGAAATTTTTGATCCTAAATGGTAATATTAAATGCAACATTATTTTGGGGCATGGATAAACCGTGCATATTGGCCGTTTGAACGCAATTTGATAAGACGATTCCTGCGCAACTTGATATGGCGAAGGCAGGCATAGTTTGGCGGAGCCAGCGTATGTTTTCAGCTGGCCTTCATGGCGGTAAATCTCCTGCTGGAGGCTCCATGTCAAGTTACTTACTGCTTGAGCAGGAGTCTCAGGCTGACAATCGGGATAGCCCCTTCTGAAAAAATTCTTCCGGGCTTCTGTAATCCAAAATTTTCCGCGGAAGTTGAACTCGCAAATTGTTATTGACCAAGAAGAAAAAGAAAATTGTGGAGGCGTATTTTGTCCATTAATTTGGCCAAAAAGCGAAAAGTTGATGGTTAAAGGCGGATGTTGGAACCTGTGTGTAAAGGTAAATCACAACTCTTTTTTGATAGGGGGCCACCGGGATTGACCGGACAAGAACAGGGTATGCCCCAAAATTTTTTTGGTTTTCTGTAGGATTGCTCGTTCAGCCTGCTGTTTCTTATGAATCCATAATTTGCAGGTTCTTTCTTCTGCTGCTGTAAGGAATAACCCTTCTCCTTTAATTCCCTGACAAAAGCTGCCATTTCAAAATGGCTGCCAGTCCTGCGCCGTGAAGAAACTTGTTCTCCGCTATGAGCTGCAGAAGTTGATGAAAGTCCATATATTGAATCATTATATCTTCGCTGCTGTCTAAATTTTGATGATACGTATTGATGAGATCCGTTGCGGCGAATAAGTGAATGACCTCTGATGTCGAACCGGGAGAGGGATAAAAATAACCTAAAGACTTCCAAGTTTTTGCCGCGAAACCGGTTTCCTCAAGCAATTCCCTCTTGGCGGCCTCTATCGGTTCTTCCCCATCTTCGATCGAACCCGCCGGAAGTTCGAATTCCCAACGGTTAAAGGCATGTCGATATTGCTTTATAACAATGACCTTTCCATCGTTTGTTATCGGGAGGATACAAACCCCTGGATGGAAATTTATATATGAAAAATTGATTTTTTCCAGATTTGGAAGTTGAATCTCATCCGTAATAATTGTGAAACGGTTGACAACCGATTGTTTTCTGTTGATTATTTTCCAATTTTCCTCATTCGGTTTCAAAGAAAGAACCTCCCGTTATGTTGGAATAACCGTAAGCCAACAATCTGCTATGTTTTCTAAAGCATATCTATTTCTCGATGGACAATAGTTATAATCTAATATTAGCGGAAGCCTATCGAACGGAAAAGATAAACGTTGTGCCGGTCTGGCCGGAAAGGGAATAGTTCTGGAAAGAAACTCCAATAAAAGATTATCCATATGGTTTGGACAAATTTGTTATTCGCATATGCTATAGCCATCAATGATTGGGAGATTTGCTGCGTTGTCTACGTCTTATGCTGTCTTCAAATGGTGAACAGGGAGACCTTCCGCTTTAAGTTGTTGTCTCCTGGAGATAGATCCTTAAAGCATTTCGGAATCATACCTATCTTTTTTAACTGGTCGGGCGCGTCATTTTTTCCAAAAAATGAAAAATGTTTTTCTTTTAATTATCTATTTTAGTATAATAGTTTTAATTAAAAGGAATAGGTTGGCGATTTTTCCGGGCGGGGGAAGCGTTTTTTTATTCATATCTCGAAATTTATTTTTTGTCAGGAGGATTTGAATGGAGAAATTACGAAAAATATTGTCTTTGATGTTGGTAAGTCTTCTCGTCTTTTCCCCGTTGCCGGCAAAGGGGGAATCTCCGTATTCCCATGAAACGGATATTAAAGCATTAAAAAAGAATGTCACGATGGATTCCCGCCCGTTAAAAAATCCGTTAAATTGGCAATCGGACATCGATTATCACGATCCCGATGCATACCCGCTTGTTTCGAAAGGGAAAAAAATAACCACGTTAACCGACAGCTATGGCACGAAACATACATTCACATACGAAGATCTGTTCGAAGATGACTATTTCTTCGGTTACCTCGATCTCATTTTCGGATACACGTCAGACGATGCCTATGACAAAGAAAGTTACATCTATTTTGAGTTTTTTTATGATAATGCAGGGTATTTGGAATATTATGGATATATGGATTTTGACACTTTTGGATTGGACGAATATGTATTGATTCCCATGATCGATAAAAATGATTTTGCCGACCAAAGATATATATACATTCGTGTGGGCATTGAAAACGAATTTGATCCGGAATATTATTCGGACGTTGCCACATTCAAAGTGGAGAATCCTTTTTACACGCCTGCAAACGACTATGTGATCATCAGCAATGAATCGCTGGACGTTTGGGATCTGGAATATACGGGATCTTTTGACTATCATATGGACAACTCGAAGATCACCATCGACAAAAACTTAAACCCCGGCGCCTATCGGATGGATGCCGTTCTTCCGTACAATCCGAAAAAAAATAACAGCAGACCGCTGAATAAGAACACGAACCGGGTTGCCCGAAGCTATCAAGTCGGCGACAAAAAAGATTTTTGGGTAACCCATTTGACGACTGAGTCAGATTACCGCATCAGTGCGGAATTGTTTTACAGCGGCACGAAGGCGAATGTTTGGGTACATAATAATCAAATTACGAAAAGCCAGGCGGCACAATTGGGAAAGGAATTTGAGCAAAAAATTTATCCGGCGGTCGTCAATCATTTCGGAAAGGAATCCGATGTCGACGGGGACGGGAAAATTAACATTTTATGCTTCGATATTCAAGATGGATTTGCGGGGGACGGGGGCTATGTGGCCGGGTACTTCTACGGCAGGGATTTATATGACGACATCCATTCCAATCGCTCGGAAATCTTTTATATAGATACCTATCCCACGATGGGAACGGGCAGTACAAAAGATGTAACAAAAGCCTACACCACCCTCGCCCATGAATTTCAACATATGGTTAATTTTAATCAAAATATGTTGATTGAGCGCAGTGAGGGAGTTATGGATACATGGCTGGACGAAGCCTTGTCCATGGCTGCCGAACAGATTTATTTAGGAAGGGTTTTAAGCGACCGGATCGACTATTACAATGTCTCCGAATCCATCCGGGACGGGCATTCCCTGCTTTATTGGGATGAAGACGGCGATGTCTTGGCCAATTATTCCTTGTCCTACTTATTCGGTCAATATCTTAAACTGCAGGCGGGAAAAGGCAATGCCATTTTTAAAGAAATCATTCAGGATCCGAATGAAGACTATCGGGCAGTCGAAAACGTCATCAAGAAATATATTGATCCGTCGTTAACCTTCGGGAAAATGATGACCAATTTCCGCGTCGCCCTGTTGAAAAAAGAACCGACGGGTTTGTACGGTTTTAAGGGGGATCCGGGATTTAAAAACATTCACCCGAGAATTTATAGGGATTATCCGACTTTCTTATTCGGCGGCGGCGCAATCGTCAAAAAAATTAATTTGAATCAATTTAAAACGCCCGCCGACAAAGCAGAACGGATCACATATACGTATGTCCGAGGCAGTGAAATCAACAACCCGAAGGTCGGACTGAGCGTCAAAGATGTGTCGGACAAAGATAAGGCTGTCAAAGGGGAAACAAAGCCAGGGGCCACCGTTTATGTGAAAAGATCCTCCGATTTAATCAGCAAAGGGACCGCTGACGGCAGCGGAAATTTCTCGGTTTCGATCCCGGTACAGAAAGCAGGCACCGTATTAACGGTCTATGCGGAAGATATGTTCAAGAACAAGAGCAAAGAAGTGAAAGTCACGGTCGCCGACAAGACGCCGCCGGCAAAGCCGACGGTAAATCCCGTGGCGGATAACGCCACAAAAGTGACCGGGAAAGCGGAAGCGGGTTCGATCGTGTATGTGAAGGCGGGCTCGAAACAAATCGGAAAGGGGACGGCGAACAGCAAAGGCGAATTCTCGGTTTTGATCGCAAAGCAAAAGGCGGGTACCGTTTTAACCGTGTATGCGGTGGACAAGGCGGGAAACAAAGGCGTTGAGGCAAAGGTTACCGTCGCTGACAAAACGCCCCCGGCGCAGCCGAAAGTGAACACGGTGGGGGACAACGCCACGAAAGTGACGGGAAAAACCGAAGCGGGCGCGACCGTTTATGTGAAAGTCGGTTCGAAACAAATCGGAAAGGGGACGGCGAACAGCAAAGGCGACTTCTCGATCAAAATTTCCAAACAGAAGGCTGGTACGACGTTAACGGTTTACGCGGTGGACAAAGCGGGAAACAAGAGCAAAGAGACGAAAGTGAAGGTCGTCGACAAAACGCCGCCGCCCGCCCCGTCCGTGAACAAAGTGACATCCAAATCGAAAAAAGTGACCGGGAAAGCGGAAAAAGGCGCGACCATTCGCATCTATCGGGGTTCGAAGCTCATCGGCAAAGGCGCCGTATCTGCGAAAGGCACCTTCAGCGTCGCCATTTCCGCCCAGAAAAAAGGCACGGTGCTGAAAGTGTACGCCATCGATAAAGCCGGAAACCGCAGCGCCGCCCGGACGGTAAAAGTGTATTAGGCGGTGGTGATGCGGTTTCCGCAAGCCTCCGACCCGTGAACGATTATGGGCTGCAGATTCATAACGATCAGGTCCGGGATGAGCGGATCAAATGGACGGCGGGATCTGGCCGCCTCAAGGGAAGCCATCGTCCAATGGGCACGAACTGCCATTCCTGTTGCCCGCCTCTCCGATAAAGACGAAAAACTGGAACCTCGAAGGGGGTTCCGGTTTTTTTATACGCTGATCATGGGTACATTTTGAATT
>Ga0310836_101419_pt1 | contig 13024 bp, 9 predicted proteins | sample SM_ome_4_FD_201310 | JGI IMG/M metagenome (GOLD analysis project Ga0310836, IMG submission 201310) | Sorghum-adapted microbial communities enriched on stacked mutant (SM) sorghum from Joint BioEnergy Institute, Emeryville, California... ... | reverse complement strand
TCAAGCGGTCGTCGTCATTCGAGCGGTGACTGTCATTCGAGCGGTCGTCGTCATTCGAGCGGTCGTCGTCATTCGAGCGGTGACTGTCATTCGAGCGGTCGTCGTCATTCGAGCGGTGACTGTCATTCGAGCGGTCGCCGTCATTCGAGCGGTCGTCGTCATTCGAGCGGTCGCCGTCATTCGAGCGGTGACTGTCATTCGAGCGGTCGCCGTCATTCGAGCGGTCGCCGTCATTCGAGCGGTGACTGTCATTCGAGCGGTCGTCGTCATTCGAGCGGTGACTGTCATTCGAGCGGTCGCCGTCATTCGAGCGGTCGCCGTCATTCGAGCGGTCGCCGTCACTCTAAGTCGTAATAATTGGTTTTGGAATATTCCGAATAAGGAGTACCGCCGTTCCGATATCGGAACGGCTTTTTGCTTTATAGCGGTAGCGAAGTAAGTGGACAGATTTATTAGAGAGAAGGTATACCGGAAGGGACAGGCCATTGCTTTGGACGAACAAGCAAAGGGGCCCACCTGGCATCCGGTGGATTGTACGGTGCGCTTGCAATAAGCCGACCATTTTGCCGGACGGCAGCTTTAGAACGAAGCATTTCTTCAATGAGAGGTTCGACGAAATCACGGGCCTCCGTTTTGAATACATGCCGGCTGAAATCGTGGAACCAGCCGCAGCTTAGGAGGTAATCGGGTACGTCTTCTTCCGCTATGCCGTCCAGTATGATGAGCGAGTAGGCGAAAATACGCTTGCAGGCATGCCAGGCTACTTTTTCCGGCGCGCTCAACCATTTTTCCAGGCGCCGTCTTGCGTTGTCGATTGCTCTTATTGGATCTTCAATCGCAGAGCCGTGTCCTGAGTAGGCGCGCTTCAGGGGAAGAGTGCGCATTCGGTCCAGGCTTTCTATACTCAACTGCATAGCAGCCGCCCCTTCGCGGAACATATTAATCCAGCCGATATCATCCCCGTAAAACAAATCACCGCACAGCAGTGTCTGAAAATCCGGAGCATACAGTGCGATATGTCCCAGTGTATGGCCGGGAGTATGCAGCACCTGCACAAGCACATTGCCGGTATCCATCTCATCCCCGTCCGAAAGCATACGGTTGACCGTATACGGCTCTACCGGCTGATCCAGCCATTCTGCACAGCAAGCCTCGGGGTTACGGGCATTGACTGCTTCGCCCTCCCAGCGGTGTGCAGCAATCGGAGTGCCGTATCTTGTCTGTAGTTCATAATTGCCGCCGACATGATCGCTGTGATAGTGCGTATTGACAATCAGGGAGAGAGATTCAGGGGCAACGCCGGCACTTGTGAGAAGCTGCTTTGTGGTTGCGGTGTCGCTGCCGAACCCCGTATCAACAAGGATAGGCTGCTTTCCGTGCAGAAGCACCATGTTAGCACTGGGAAATGTACGCTGGAAAAATTGAATCGGAGAAGCAGGCATAATAGATCAACTCCTTAATGAATGAACGAACGCTCGCTCAAATATTTTGTATATTCAAACTGTAACATGATACGGGAGAAATATCCATTCATAATAAATGCTGACGAGCATCTTTTGTTACAAATTACAATGAAGGCGGGAAAAAAGTTTTCCTACAACACGAAGGGAGGAGACAAGGATGTTTAACACGAAGAAAGCCGGTCAGGAATCGGGTTCCTGACCCGACCTATTTGAAGAGATAACTCTATGAAACGATGTTGGAATACTGCTGAATGGCAGCTTCCCATGTTTCAAACATGGCCAGCGCTTTGCCTTCCGCAATAACGTTTCTGGATAATTCGATTCCTTCTTCAATAGAGCTTGCCTTTTCTGCAACCCACAGCCGGACGGCACTATTTAAGAGAACGAGATTGACGAAAGGAAGTTCCGCTTCATTCCGAAGCACCTGCAGGGCGATATCGGCCTGCAATTTTGGTGTCCATTCCAATTCTGGTACTTCCGCCTGTACGCCCAGCGCTTCCGGGTCAATAATAAACAGCTCATGAGAATCTTCAGTAACCAGCAGCGCTCGTGTGCTCTGGTGTATCGGCACATCTTCCGAACCTTCCATACCCTGCACCACAATGCCGCGCCGCACACCCAGCCGCGTCATCACCTCTGCCATCTTCTTGAATACCGTGCCGTGGAATATGCCCGCTGCCATATACGGCGCTTCTGAATACCGCAGAAATTTCTCCGCCGTGTTGAGCATCGTCCGAAACCCCAATTCCTCGCGCAGCGGCCGCAGGCTCGATAACGCCGGGTTCCAGGTTTCTGCGTAGACGTACAATACGCCCGTTTTACGGGCGGCTTCGATAAATGCTTGTTTGTTTCCTTGAGCCTGCACACCCAGCGTGCCTAGAATGTCAGAGAGAGTAATGCCCCATTTAGGTGGTAAGGATTCGCCGCCGTGCAGGGTAACGGGTACGCCACAGGCAGCCGTAACGAATGCGGCCGGGAAATTTACGAAGAACGACTTCTTCCGTCCATCATACGGACCGGCACAATCGACGCTTCCCGGAATGGGATGTTGCTCGGTGCGTTCCCGCAGCGCTTCAACGAACGCAAGCAGCTCGTCCGCCGTCTCCATCTTGATTCGCTCCGCTACAAAAAACGCGGCGGTCTGCGCAGGCGTAGCTTCGCCGGATATGATCATCCGGGCACCGCGCAGGGCTTGCTCGTAAGGCAGGTCTTTCGCTCCTTTTTTTCCTCGCGCAACTTCTTTTAATAGATCCCTCATCTGGCTCCACCTCTTCTTGTCTTATTCGATTATCGTTATTGTTTTGTACTATAGCACCAAAATATAAACTTTGTCTACTTGTTTTGTTGGTATTTTCGAGAGAGGGAGGGAAGATTACAATGCCACAGTTAATTTTCGTAAATGAAAGGGCGACTTCGATGAAGATCAAGCTTTAGTCCGTGTGCCTTGCGGTGCCTCAAAAAAAATAAGCTGTCAAGGTCCCGCGACAGCTTTAAAACCTGTCCGGATGATAGCTTTGGACAGGTTTTAAGAGAAACATGCTTTATTTTTTGCGTGCTTTTTCCACTTCGGCATACATTTTTTGTGTCAGATCTTCCCCGATTTCTTTGGAGTGTTGCTCAATAACCGGCTTTATAACGGCTTTGATTTTTTCTTTTTCTTCATCTGAGACCTCATTTACTTGCATTCCTGCCGCCTTCAAGTTTTCAAGCGATTTTTTATTCTGTTCAATGTTCAGCTTACGCTGGTATTTTCCGGCTTCGATCACGGCCTCTTGGATGATTTTTTTCTCTTCATCAGAAAGCCCATCCCAGAATTTTTTGCTGGCCATGAAGATAAAGGGAGTGTAGACATGATTGGTCATGCTCAGATAAGGCTGAACCTCATTGAATTTATGGATTTCAATTGTTGGCAGCGGATTTTCCTGTCCATCAATGGTTTTAGAATCCAGCGCGGTGAAAACTTCAGAAAAGGCCATCGGCGTCGGATTTGCCCCCAGAGCACTAAATACATCGAGATGCACCTTATTGGGCATCGTTCTAATCTTTAATCCCTTAAAATCCTCTAAGGTGGAGACCGGGTGTTTGCTGTTTGTTAGATTGCGGAAACCGTTCTCCCAATAGCCTAATCCGATTAATCCGTGAGAAGGAAGTTTGTCCAGCAGTGTTTTTCCTACCTCGCCATCCAATATGGTATACGCTTCCTGCTCATTGTTAAAGACAAACGGGAAATCAAAGATGCCGAATTCTTTAACTGTGGAAGCCAGCGGAGAGGTGGAAATCACCCCAAGTTCCTGTGTGCCTCCTATAAGATTGTCGATCGTTTGTTTATCGTCACCCAATTGATTGTTGTAGTATAAACTTACGTTAAACTTCCCATTGCTGTTTTTCTCAACAATCTCTTTGAATTTCTGCGCGCCTTGTCCTTCGGAATGCTTTTCATCCAGGCCGACTCCGAGCTTAAACCTCCGTTCTTGTATGCTACCGGCTGGTTCGGCTTTATTTTTAGCGGATGTTTCAACAGTTTTTTGACTTCCGCAGCCGAAAACAGTAAGAATAATACTCGAAATAATCAGATAAATAGCCGCTTTTTTTATTCCTTTTTTCATAAATTCTCCCCCTCGTAAACAAGTTGATGAAGTAGATTAAGATGTGAATGATTTATTCACCCCCGCCCAAAAAGTTACCGGCCCAACCATCCGCCGTCGACAGCCAGCAGGTGACCGTGAACATAATTGGATGCATCGGAGGCTAAAAATACGACGGTCCCTTTAAAGTCTTCCGGGTTTCCCCAGCGTCCGGCCGGAATTCTGTCGAGAATTTGAGAATTTCGGGTCGAATCGTTCAGCAGGGCCGTGTTCATATCGGTGGCGATATAGCCGGGGACAATCGCGTTGACGTTGACATTGTGCTGTGCCCATTCATTGGACAATGCTTTTGTGAGTTGGGCCACACCTCCTTTTGCGGCAGCGTAAGCCGGGACGGTAATTCCGCCCTGATAGGAAAGAAGGGAAGCCAGATTGATGATTTTTCCTTGTTTCCGGGGCACCATGTAGCGTCCGGCCTGCTGGCACAAGAGCCACACTGTTTTCAAATTGACTTGAATCACATCATCCCAGTCTGATTCCGCGAAATCGATGGAAGGAGAGCGACGTTGAATGCCCGCATTGTTTACTAAAATATCAATCGTTCCGAAACGGGACACTACGCCGGGTACGGCTTCTTTTACCTGCGCGGCGTTGTCTAAATCACAAGGGATAATCTCGCATTTTCTTCCCAGTTTCTCGATCTCTTCTTTCACCTCGTATTGATCGGGTGAGCGCTGCAGGAGGGCAATGTCCGCTCCTGCTTCCGCCAGAGCGAGAGCGATTGCGCGTCCGATGCCGCGGGTCGCTCCTGTCACGGCTGCCACTTTTCCATTAAGGTTAAATAAATCGAGTACCATGTATATGCACTTCCTTTCTTTATGGGTGAATGAGAATTTTTAAGGATACATCCGGATTTTCCATTAAGGCAAATCCCTCAGCGATTTGTTCGAGGGGAAGCTGGTGCGAAATAATGGGGGATACATCAATCATCCCGTTTGCCATGATCCGGATTGCTTTTTCAAAATCGCTCCGACTATAGCATCGTGTTGTTATTAAAGAGAGTTCTTTGAAATGCATGGCTGCTAAATCAACCACCGGTGCCTGTTTAAACACGCTGACGACGACAATTTGTCCCTGAATTCTCGCGATGTCCGTCATCTGTTTGGCGGTCGCCGGTGCACCAGCCACTTCGAAAACGATATCAGCTCCAATATTATTTGTAAGCGCAAACACTTCTTCGTTTACATTGCCTTCTCTGGCGTCCAAAGCAGTCAATCCGAGCTCTTTTGCCTTTGCTAAACGGTATGGGCTAATGTCAGAGACAATCACCTGTTCGGCGCCCGCCCGTTTGGCCACCAATCCGATAAGCAGACCAATCGGGCCGCCGCCCAGGATAACAATGTTGTCCCCGACCTTTAGCGAAGAACGGCGTACCGTGTGAACCGCTACGGCGAGAGGCTCCGCCAGGGATGCATGGGCATCGGAGAGCGTTTCAGGAATCAGGTGAAGCCGGTGCAGAGGCACCGCTACATATTCGGCAAATCCACCGTGGCCATCAATTCCGATGAGCCGCAGCGTTTTACATACGTGGGATTGTCCTGACATGCAGGCTTCACATGTTCCGCAGCTAAGGGTAGGCTCGATTACCACTCTATCTCCCAGAGTAAAAGAAGAGTTGCCATAAATGTCCTCGATGATGCCGCTGAATTCATGTCCCATTGCCAGAGGGGCTCTGGCTCTGGGGTGCTTGCCAAAATAAATCATCATGTCCGTTCCACAGATGCCGGCATACGACACTTTTACCAACGCTTCCCCTTTGTTTAATCTGGGCTTGTCTAATTCACCCATCGTTACGTTTTTTTCAGAAACATACAATCCGGCTCTCATCATTGTCATGTTTGTGCACCTCCAACGCGTGTATGTAGTTACTAGTAAGCGAAAACAACGTGTGCTACAATTACACTCAACTACTTGTATACTTGTCGACAAGTTGTGTAAAAGAAAAGAACTGAAGCTCAGGTATCACTGTCATTCCCATTTAGATATTGATTACACAGTTCTATGTATGTTCGGTAGAAAACACATAGATGTAGCCATGTAAGTTATCCCCCTTTTTCTGGTTCCTTTGTTTTACCGGGTTTCTATTCGGTATGGAAAATACTATCGCTGACGGTTTTTCGTGTATCTTCAAAATGCGCCTCCACAATCTTTTCGATATAGGCAGCGTCTTTTGACACTAGAGCGTTTACAATGGAACGATGATTGTTGATGACGGTTGCGGCTCCTTGCGTATGTTTTGCGAACCGTTTTTCGGTTGCCACCAGCAGAGCTGTAAGCACAATATGCCGAATCCCGTTCCATAAATGCAGTATTCTTGTGTGGTTGACCGCTGCGATCATCACTTCATGGAAGTGTAAATCCTGGTAGGAAAACTCTACATAATCATGATACTTCGCAGCAAATTCCATTTTATCGATGATTTTATTGAGCGTAGCGACCAGATTTTCATGAGGGTCTTTAGCAAGGCGCTGCAAAACAAAATTTTCGATAAGAAAGCGAACATCGTACAATTCTTCGATGTCTTTCGAAGTTAAGCCTAAGACAACGGCTCCCATGCGTTCAAGACGAATTAATCCTTCGGTTGAGAGCGTTTTCAAGGCTTCTCGCACCGGCGATCTGCTTGTGCCGAATTCCGCTGCAATCTGATTCTCGGACAATACTATACCTGGTTGAATGACCCCCTTTATAATTTGCAACCGTAATTCGCAAGAAATCCGCTCGCCAAGCGAAGCCCCTTGCAGCCAAGAAGAGGGATACTGCATTTCCATTCGACGCTCCTATCAAGTAGTACGTAAGATTAGTTGATATCTTTAAGTTGTATACAAGTATACAGATACTGACAATTGTAATATATTATCTGAATTTTGTAAATGCTATTTATAAAAGAAAGCACGCCTCTTATGAGATGTGCTTCTTTAATGAAAAGGTACGATAATAGGATAAGATCATTTTATCTCCATTCCTACATCGTGTCTTTTCGGTTTATCAAGTAGCTTGTTAACAGCCCCGAACTCAAGGCGACCAGTCTGAATCTAGCCGGACAGCGTCGTCCCTTCCGTACGAGGCGCCTTCTCTCTAGATAATACAACAAGGACAGCCCCTGCCAAAACAATCAAGCCGCCTATCATTTGTAACATCGACATTTTTTCTTGAAACATCAACGCAGAAAGGCCAACAGTGATAACGGGTTCCACCATGCTTAAAATGGAGGCTTTCGTAGGACCCGTAATGTTCATGCCAGCGAAAAAGGTCAACATGGCAATCACACTTGAAAAAAGAGCAATACCCGCGATGGAAAGCCATCCCATGGGAGCGAATGCAAAGTGCAGCGTACCGGTGTATAATCCGCCGATTAAAAAAGAGAGGGAGGCGAATAACGCAATAAAAGCACTGGTGATTACAGGCGAGACCTGTGAAACGACCCGCCCGCCAAAGATGATATAAAAAGAATACACAACAGCAGCAGCAACAGCCAATAGAATACCTGTAAAATTGATATTTTCAGTCGGTGAACCCAGCACAAAAGCGATACCGGATAGGGAAATGAGAATGGATATGAGCAATTGCCTGGATACTTTTTCTTTGTTAACAACAGACGAAAGAATTGCGACAAACACAGGATACAAATATAACAATAGAGCTGCCAACGAGGCGGGTATGTATTTAACGGATGAAAAATAAAAATAGGACTGCAAGGTATAAAGAAGTCCGCCTAATACAAGGAAAGATACAAAATGATGTTTGGTAATCCGCCATTTTTTCACTTTCACAAGTAAATAGAGAAAGAAAAAAATCGAAGCAAAGGCAAAGCGCAAAAATAAAATGGTTGTTAAACTAACGTTATTTTCATACGCGTAGATAACAAAAATGGGCATACATCCAAACCCTGTCGCCGATAGAAATATTAAAAAATAGCCCAAAGGCATGACTGTCCCTCCTTATCTCCCGTCGCTATGGTAATTACAGCATCTCAGGTCATTTGCAATCCGGGTATTTTTTTCTGTGAAAATCATGAGAAAAGAAGGAAGGGAAAGAGGAAATAAGATCCGGGTAAGAAAAAGGCATTCGCCTTTTCCCCATTGAAATCACCCCCTCGTTCTCTTCTCTCTTTTCCTTCGCACCTCAAAAGTCAGTCAGCCGTTCTTCTCATGATTTTCATGCCGGGGTTGCGGCTGAGATGCCATGGTGGTTTTCTAAATATGCACTATATTATAGCCTATTTTTTATATAACGATAAACATTCTGGATGGACTTCTCCTGGGTAAAAAAGTCTATTTTTTTCTTGTCTTTTTTGAGAAAGCTCATTATACTTAATTCAGATAATGATAATCATTTTCATAGTGAGATAAGAGAAAGAATAGGGGGAGGAAAACAGATGTCAGTCAAGAAAAGAAAATACCCGTTTCGTGTCGTCATATCAGTAGGGTTAGCTTCCGTTCTGGCTTTTTTAAGTGGATGCGGAGCGAGTGAGCAAGCGGCAAGCACGAACCAGGTCACGAGCGGGAAAGCCGAAGAGAAAAAACAAGGGATAACGGTACCTGTAAAAGACTATACCTTTGATACAGCGGGCAATATGTTTGCCTATGCAGAGTTTGAACTGTCCGGTGAGCCGATGGTTGAAGCGCTCGGCTTAAATCTTGATGTGCTCGACCCGGCAAAAGTGGATCAACCGTCCGTGTTCGACTATACGGCAGGGATTGAGTCGTACGAGTATTCCGAAGAAGCCATGTATGAAGTGGTAGAAAAATCCGGCCTGGGCTTGCATATGGTACATGCTCCTGAAGTAAAACGGTTGGCACAGCAAGCAGGAAAGAAAGAAAACGAGACGCTGGCGCATCGCTTTGTAGAGCTCGCAGATGCGGTCGGCTATGCGCCGGAAGAGATTACACGCAATATGTATCCGACGTTTATTGAATACAGCAAAGCGGATCCGCATTATATACAGCCCGTCGACACGGGAAAATTTGCCGATGGAGAGAATGGTACCTACATACCAAAATACCAGGTGGACTTTGCAAGCCTGCGCTGGGATCGCGCAAAGATGGATAAGACACTGACGCCGGCTGCATACGGTGCGACGTTCTTAAAACAAGCGTTATGGGCGGGTGATTTTCTGGGCGGTACCCATAAAAAAGACACGGATGAAGAGTTGGAGGCCAAAACATCAACAGACGATAAGGACCCCAATATTCGCCTTGGCGTGAGTTCTGTAGATGGGATGCAGGGGATGATTCTCGCTGAGCAGATGTGGAATAAAACGTCTTATATCCGTGATAATCTATTCTACAACCCGCAAACAAAAAAACTAGAGAAGGCGACGGGTGCTGCCTATGATCCGAAAAAGAAATTGGTCTATTTGCCGCACGCCATCCTGGTAGCGGAGAACGGAGAGAAAGAATACGTCAATGCGCAATCCCTTGAGGTCAAGGATGCACGCAGCTTGTTGAAGGATCAATGGCTTATGCTGTGGCCGGCGGCCGAGTATTTTGGCATGACGGACCAACGAGCGGCGAATACCAATACGAATCCGGCGTTCCGTGCCGTCTACGATGGTAAACCGTTCCCCGCAGCGCCGAAGCAAAATACCGATAACCTGACTGACAACGATGTCGTAAGCAATGATCCGTATTCGGTGAATCGTGATATTATGCTACAGGTATTCAAAAACATTGAGGCTATGCATTGGAATGAGAAAGAAGGCATTTTTGTCGACGAGCACGACGGGCAGAAGGCAGGCAAGCATATGGATATGTTCGATGCGGGCTATACGCTTGAAGCGTTGCGCATCTTCCAGCGCGCCGTTGACGGATTGCCGGTTGGGTATGCGAGCGGCGATGACGCTAAGGGACTTGACACACAAGAAGGCAAGGCTGCTTTGGCGATGATCAAGAAACAGGCGGATTTCATCCTCGCCAACATGATAGATGAGCAGGGACTCGTAGCCAACGGGTGGACCATTGGAGAAGGCAAAGATAAAGAGGAGCCCACGCTGCTGGCGCAAACAGGCGCTATTCGCGGGTTGACGGCCGCCTTCCTTGCGACAAAAGAGGAAAAATACCGCGAGGCTGCGCGCAAAATCTATGCGGCTATGGATCAAACCATGTGGGATGCAGAGGCCAAAGCGTACAAAACATCAGGCGACAAGTATGAATATGATGCCTTCACGGCCGGAGCCGTATCCGGCGCCTTCCGCATGGCTATTGCCTCTTTGCATAACATAGCGACGGATAAAGAAAAGCTGCCAGCGTTGGAGAGAAAGACAATTATTTCCCGTTACGTCGACTTTTATAACCAGGTAATCGATGGGCCGGCGCTTGACCAGGGCATGCAGGCAAGCGAGTTCTGGGATACTGGCGATTTCTATAAGGAAGGTGACAAATCGGGCAACACGGACAATGACAACGTACCGCAGATTCAAGCCGGTCATGGCCAGCATGGCATCGCACCTGTGCTGCTTTCGGTGGAAGTGAAAAAAGAAGGAAGATAATAGAAAATCACTATAGAGTTTCAGCCGCAACCCCGACATGAAAATCATGGAAAGGGCGGCTGACTTTTGTGGTATGAAGGAAAAGAGAGAAGAGAATGAGAGGATGATTTCAATGTGGAAAAAGGCGAATGCCTTTTTCCTCCCTGGATCTCCTTTCCTCTTCTCCTCTTTCTTTTCTCATGATTTTCACAGAAAACAGAGAAATACGGGGGAAGAAACAAAATGAAAAAATGGGGAATTTGGACGGTGGTTCTGCTCGTTCTGTTGCTCGTCGGGGGATGCGGGCAAAAAGAAAGCGTGCAGCGCACCACGCCGACTTCAAGCAATAACATCACCAAAAACCGGGATGGCAGTCTGTTGTATATTGCCAATATCGACGTCAACACGGTGTCGGTACTGGATACCAAACAAAATAAAGTAATTGCTGAGATTCCAGTTGGCCGTGAGCCGCGTCAGCTTGCCCTCAGTCCCGACGACCGGGTGTTGTATGTTACCTGTATGTTTGACAATAAAGTCGATATCATTGATACGGCGGACAAAAAAGTGACAGGTTCGGTGCCTGTAGGGATCGAGCCGTTTGGTGTGGTGGTCAATCGGGACGGCAGCCAGGTTTATGTTGCAAACTATCGCTCTTCCACTGTTTCGGTCATTGATGCAGAGGAGAGGAAGGTAACAGGAACCATCAATGTAGAGGAGAGACCCCGGGGGCTGGCCATGACGGCCGAAGGAAACAAGCTATATGTGACGCACTATCTTTCAGGTCATATCAGCGTTATTAACACCGAAGAGAATCAGGTGAAGAAAGTCATTGCGCTTTCCCCTTCTCCGGACAAAGAAGACCGAAAGAAAAGCCAGGGAATTCCAAATACGGTGGAGCAGTTTGTTATTGCTCCGGACGGTAAAACCGCATGGGTGCCGCATCTGCTCACCAATGTCGATACGCCTATTCATTTCGAGGAAACCGTCTTTCCGGCGATTTCGGTTATTGATGTAACCAAGGACGAGGAAATTCAAAAGGAGCGCAAGGAGCTTTTTAAGCAAATGGACGTCCGAGATGTCAAAAACGAAACGATTATTGTCTCAAATCCGACGGATGTCGCGTTTTTGCCGGACGGAAGCAAAGCCTTCGTACTGATGGCAGGCAGCGAGGATCTAATGGTATTTGATTTGACGCGCGGCGGCAATGCTACGCAGCTTGTGCGCCGAGTTCCGGGCAACAATCCGCGTGGCATGGTGCTCTCCAATGATAGTAATCGTCTGTACATCCATAATGCGATGAGCCATGATATGGCCATTGTGGAAACAGGGGGGAATGACCCGTACGCTGAAGCGCAAGCTAAGCCGAACACCCTCCGATTGATTGCCAAAGACTCGCTTCCGCCGTTGGTTCGTCAGGGAAAAACGATCTTTTTTAGCGGTAATTCCGATGAGTTTGCGGCACCGATTACAGGTAACAACTGGATGAGCTGTGCTTCCTGCCACGCCGATGGCGACATCAATGGCCTGACGCTGATGACGCCCAGAGGACCGCGCAATGTGCCGAGCAATGTGCTGGCGATGCGGACCGGGCTATTTATGTGGGATGGCAGCCGCGATGATTTTACGGATTACCTGCTGACGGTGCAGGGAGAGATGGGCGGATTGACCGACTATGATCCGGGAAAACCGCTGCCTCCGAAAGTCGAAGAGATGTTTGATGCGCTCAAAGCGTATTTGGAATACCCGGATTCTTTCCCGGTGCCGAAAAGTCCGTATCGGAATCCCGACGGGACGTTGACCGCCAAAGCGGAACAGGGCAAGCAGTTGTTCGAAGGCAAAGCTGGCTGCATTGCGTGCCATGCCGGTGAGGCGATGACCGATAGCACCAAAGCGGTGAATGCAACAGGTAAACTCACGACGGGCAATACGAAGTTTCTTCATGACGTCGGTACCGTGAATCCGCTGGACAAAGGGACAAAAGGCGATGCACGGGCAGGCTATACGAATCCGCGCAGCAAAGAAATATTTGATACGCCGACGCTGCGCGGTGTCTGGGCTACCGCGCCGTATTTGCATGACGGCAGTGCAAAGACGATATATGACGTGCTGACCACACGCAACCAGCAAGGAAAACACGGAAATACAAGTGCACTGACGGAAGCCGAAAAAAGAGCGCTGGTTGAATATGTGAATTCAATCGAATAAGGAGAAAAAATAACGTCTCTGCTGTTCGTAACAGGGACGTTATTTTGTTTTCATGGTTATTGACACACAGGAAATGCTGGTGTATAAAATACATACGATAGTTTAACACATAAAAGCATAAACGCATAAAAGCTAAAAAGTAACAGAGTGAGAATATAAAACAAGCCGAGGTGGAGGGAGTATCATGAAAACAGGAGGCCATAAAATTTTAGATTGCACAATTCGTGATGGCGGATTGGTAAACA